>OWIJ01001861.1_pt1 | contig 9657 bp, 8 predicted proteins | sample 1732821 | NCBI WGS metagenome assembly OWIJ01 (sample SAMN05065759, study PRJEB22554) | human gut metagenome | biome: ENVO:2100002; feature: ENVO:00000062; material: ENVO:00002003 | host: Homo sapiens | place: USA | reverse complement strand
TCTACACTTCTAGCTTCGTCGGCAGCGTCAGATGTGTATAAGAGACAGATAAAATTCAAAAAGGTGTGTCAGAAAAAGTTCTGACACACCTTTTTATATATACTAATTCAGCTAATCTTACTTCACTTCCTCAAATATAATCACTATTGTATATCAGCTTATTATATAACACTTGGTACAAATATGACTATTTTATACTCAAAACATAGTTTTATAGAGTGTTTTGTATGCCCAATAAACGCAAAATAAAACTTTAACTTTATTTAAGTGTTTTCTTTTGTTTGCAGATGCTTTCATTTCGCCTTTGATATTTGCATTTGTTTAGCTTTTCTTTTCATAAGCAATTGATTTGCAAAAGCATACCTATTTTTGTCTTTCATTTTCTATGAAAATGTATTGTATCTTTGCATTGCGAAATAAACAACAATAGGTATGAAGCAAAAACAATATATATGCCACTCGCTAGCAATAGAAATTATTATAGTACTGCTGACTTCAATGATTGCATTTCAAGTATGCAATATGCTTAGCATACGAATTAGTTTCCTGCCATTAGTTATGGTTGCCGGATATATCATGCTAAAACTACTATACCATCTTTGCATTATCTTAGCAAGGTATATTGTGGATGCTATTCCGACATCACTTTTGGCATCATTCAAAAAATGTGCGAGTAAAAAGGCACATCCTTTGGTTGCTTCGCCTATTTCAAACTATGAAGAAATCCAGAAAAAGCGAATGGAGCTATTCCATTATGAATACCAACATGAGCAGCAACAATACCAACAACAAAAAGAACAGGAAGAAGATACAAAATTAAATGCTACCCTTAGATACACACGAGATACATTTAAACGTTTTGACTTGGACGAAACAGAGATTTTTCAGATTTGCGAATCTGTCCGTTATTTTGTAACCAATCGTCAAGTGCTTTCTGTGACCGAAATTCATATCAAGAAGCGTACCTCCCTCACTCAAATCTCGTTAAAGAACTTTGCTTGGAATATCGCTTTTCAATATAATATAGGCAGAGATATGACTACCTCATTTGTAATGGCTACATTCGCTGAATGGTTTGCCAACTCTACATTTGACACTGTCAGAAAGAATCTACGCACAACCACAGGACGACATAAGATTGAAATTGATGAGAATATCTTATCGTAATACCTCACCTATGGAAAATAAATGAAATAAAATCACTATCTTTGCGCATTATAAAAGGATGATATGGAAGATATAAACAGACTGAAGATTGTCTTATGCGAAAAGAAACGAACAAGTAAGTGGTTATCAGAACAACTGAATGTAAATCCATCAACTGTTTCAAAATGGTGTACCAATACTTCTCAACCTGACTTGGCTTGCCTTTTGAAGATTTCAGATTTACTTGAAGTCGATATAAAAGAATTGATAGTTCGTGAATACAAGACATTTATGTTGTCTCAACAATAAATAGTCCCATAAACACGAATGACAAATAATGCTATTAACTTCCGATAATACAAAAATATAGGAATATATGACACCTGAAGAAAAAGCGAGAATAAAGATTGACCAATGGTTTGCCGATGCAGGTTGGAAAGTGGTTGATAGAGAAGACTACGAACCGACTTGTACAGCAGTCGCTATAAGAGAGGGTCTACTAAAAGGTAATCTTGAAGCTGATTATTTTCTGTTTATTAACGGAAAGGCAGTTGGGGTACTTGAAGCAAAAAGGGAAGATATAGACGCTTTCTCCAATAAAGTATGTGAACAGGCTGCCTTATATGCCCGAAATGTTCCTAACATCTATCAGACATATCAAAAGCCATTGCCTTTCATTTTTACTTCAAATGGTAAAGATTTATATTTTTGCGATTTCCGTGAACAAGATTCATATTTCAAGCAGATAATGTCTATCCCAACGCCACATGAGTTAGTTAAGAAGTTGGGAATTGAAGATACATTTGCAGGACTACCGACATTGAAAAAGAAAGGGCTTCGTGATTGCCAATACGAGGCGGTAACAGAACTTGAAAAGAGTTTCCGTAATGGGCAAAATCGGGCATTGATGGTTCTTGCCACCGGAGCAGGTAAAACATATACGGCTTGTCTTACTGCCTACCGAATGCTTTCTTATACTTCAATGCGTAGAGTGTTATTCCTTGTTGACCGAAATAATCTGGGCAAGCAGGCTGAAGGTGAGTTTGGTACTTTTCGCTTGACCGAAAACGGAGATGCTTTTAATACCATCTTTACTGTCAATCGGCTTCGCTCGTCATCTATTCCTTCTGATAGCAACGTAGTTATCTCTACAATACAACGCCTGTTTTCGTTCTTGAAAGGCGAAGATGTTGGTGATAACGATGATGATGACGAGAACGAGCCGATAGAAGAAGTAACCTTGCCACCCAATCCGAACTTACCTCACAATTACTTCGATATGATTATCATCGACGAGTGCCACCGCTCGATTTATGGAAATTGGCGCAAAGTACTGGAATATTTCGATACGGCAAGATTGGTCGGTTTGACTGCAACGCCTATTCCTGAAACAATGGCATTCTTCAATAACAACCGTATTGTCAACTATACATTAGAAAAGAGTATCGTTGACGGTGTGAATGTGGATTGTCGTGTATATCGCATTAAGACTCAAGCAACAGAAAATGGCGGTGCTATCTTGGAGGGTGAAAATGTAAAAGAAGAAACTCGCTATACAGGAGAAGTGAAAACCATCTGTAATAAAGAGACTAAAACATACACCAATAAAGAGCTGAACAGAAGCATCATCAATCCTGCGCAAATCAAACTGATACTATCCACCTATCGGGATGTCGTATATGAAGAACTTTTCAACGATCCACAACGTGACAAAAACTTGGACTATCTGCCCAAGACATTGATATTTGCTCTCAATGAAGCCCATGCTACCAATATCGTGCAGATTGCTAAGGAGGTATTTGGGAGAACTGACGATCGCTTCGTTCAGAAAATTACCTATTCGGCAGGAGATAGCAACGAATTGATACGCCAATTCCGCAATGACAAAGATTTTCGCATTGCCGTGACTTGTACGTTGGTTGCTACCGGAACAGATGTAAAACCGTTGGAAGTGGTAATGTTCATGCGTGATGTGGAATCATTGCCTTTGTATATTCAGATGAAAGGGCGTGGAGTGCGTACTATTGGTGATGAGCAATTACGTAATGTTACTCCGAATGCCTTCAGTAAAGATTGTTTCTATTTGGTTGATGCGGTAGGTGTGACTGAACATGAAAAGACAATTCCAACAGCCACCGATGAACCGACTACAAAAATTATTACCCTGAAAGAATTATTGGAGCGTATCAGTCATGGTTATATTCCTGATGAATATCTCAAACGGCTTGCAGCTACGCTTGCCCGAATCTACAATAAAGCAGATGATTCACAGCGGAAAGAGTTTGCTCGTTTGTCGAATGATGATATGAAGGAACTTTCCGCTAGAATATACGATGCGCTTGAAAAAGGTATTCTTCCACCGTTTATTACAGTAGAAGAGCCTAATCTGGAGCGCAAAGGTTTGGTTTCTCCACTTGCTAATCATGCTGATGCCCGGAGATATTTGCTTATTCTTGCAGCCGGATTTGTCAATACGCTAATGCCCGGAGAAGATACGCTTATCTCAAAAGGTTTCTCCATTGAGGATGCCAAAAACACAACGGAGGCTTTTGAGGAGTTTTGTAAAGAGAATGCGGATGAAATAGAAGCCCTTCGCATCATCTATAACAATGAAGGTGAACCGATAACTTATTCAATGTTGAAAGATTTGGAGCATAAACTTAAAATAGCAAACAACCATTTTACTCCAAAACAAATTTGGAATTCGTATGCCATTCTTTCTCCAGGCAAGGTAAAGCGTTCTACAACAAAAGAAGAAAGTGATGCTTTGACAAACATCATACAACTGATACGCTTTGCTTTCCGCCAAATTGAGAGATTAGACAGTGTAGTTACTACATCCAAGCAATATTTCAATCTATGGTTAGGGCAAAATCAACGTGAAATAACCGACAAGCAGCGTGAAGTTATCAGTCGTATTGTAGATTACATTGCTTCTAACGGTGCCTGTACTATCAGAGATATTCGTGAAGATGATGCAACTCATGCAGCCCAAATGATTCGGGCGTTTGGTAATATGCAAAAAGCAGATGAAGCACTTCGTTCGATTTACACATTTGTAGTATTAAGAAAAGCAGCATAAGAAAATGGCAACTATACAAATAATAGATAATATACGTTTAAACCGGAAAGGGTTACAAACAAAAGATTCAAATAACCAATGGGTCAATGTACATAAGCAACAAGGTGACTTAGATGGTGCATGTTCTATCTATTCCCTTGTAATGGCTATGCTTTGCCAAGGAATGATAGGGAAAGATGATATTGAAATATATCGTTCTTTAGATAGACGTACCGCTAAAGGTAAGTTCTTATATCATTTTTTCTATGAGCAGGGACTTGTTCAAAATGGCTATAACTATACAGCATTAGCACGTGAAATCAATGAACAATCTTTTGGAGTTCACGCAATACATAAAAGGCCAAAAACGAATGATGATAGAATAGAAACAGTAGGGGATTTTATCAATGATAACATTCCTGTGATAATATCGACAGAATTCGATGACGGTGCACATGCCTTACTAGCAATTGGGATAGAAACGAATGATGATGACATTATAACCAAAATTTTCTGCCTTGATCCGAGTGCTCCAGCTCCAAAAGTTTCTTTGTGGAATGGTTTTATTGATGTCTCAAAAGAGGGTAATTCCGAATATCCATTTTATTATATTACAGACAAAGGATATTATAAGGTAACATTGAGTGATATGCTTATAATAGAACATGAAAATATTGATTAACTATGACAACAAATAACGCAACAGAGCAATCGCTCACCAAAAAAGTATGGAATCTGGCAACAACTCTTGCCGGACAAGGTATTGGATTTACCGATTATATCACCCAATTGACCTATCTTCTATTCTTAAAAATGGATGCCGAGAATGTAGATTTCTTTGAAATGGAATCGGCAATACCTGCTGGTTATAGATGGGATGATTTGATTTCTCTTGATGGATTAGAACTGGTCAAGCAATACGAAGAGACACTGAAATTGCTTAGTGAACAGGATAATTTGATTGGCACTATTTATACAAAAGCACAAAACAAGATAGACAAGCCCGTTTATCTGAAAAAAGTTATCACCATGATAAATGAAGAGCAATGGCTCATCATGGATGGTGATGTGAAAGGTGCTATCTACGAGAGTATTCTCGAAAAGAACGGACAAGACAAGAAAAGCGGTGCCGGACAATATTTTACACCTCGTCCGCTAATCCAGGCAATGGTGGATTGCATCAATCCGCAAATGGGCGAAACCGTTTGCGACCCCGCTTGCGGCACAGGCGGTTTCCTGCTTACTGCCTATGATTATATGAAAGGGCAGTCGGCTAGTAAAGAAAAACGCGATTTTTTGCGCGACAAGGCCTTGCATGGTGTGGATAATACGCCTTTGGTGGTAACGCTTGCTTCAATGAATCTCTATTTGCATGGTATAGGCACAGACCGTAGTCCGATTGTGTGCGAGGACTCTTTGGAAAAAGAACCGTCAACCCTTGTCGATGTGATACTCGCCAATCCTCCTTTTGGAACTCGCCCTGCCGGCTCTGTGGACATCAACCGCCCGGATTTCTATGTGGAGACCAAGAATAACCAGTTGAACTTTCTCCAGCACATGATGCTTATGCTCAAAACCGGAGGACGTGCTGCCGTGGTGCTTCCTGATAATGTCCTCTTTGAAGCCGGAGCTGGTGAAACCATCCGTAAACGCCTGTTGCAAGATTTCAATCTGCATACTATATTACGTTTGCCCACAGGCATCTTCTATGCCCAAGGTGTAAAAGCCAATGTACTGTTTTTCAGCAAAGGACAATCTACCAAAGAAATATGGTTTTATGATTATCGTACCGATGTAAAGCACACACTTGCCACAAATAAACTGGAACGCCATCATTTAGACGATTTTGTTTCCTGCTACAACAATCGGGTAGAAACCTACGATGCAGAAAATAATCCGCAAGGGCGTTGGCGCAAATATTTGGTGGAAGATATATTGGCACGCGACAAGACAAGCCTCGACATCATATGGATTAAACAAGGTGGTGAGGCGGACGGTCGTTCATTGGCAGAATTGATGGCAGACATAAAAGATAAAAGCCAAACGATAAGTGTGGCTGTAGCTGAACTTGAAAAATTGCTCGCAAACATAAATGAAGATTGAGTGTATGGAAAACAATAAGATAATCATATCAATGGAACAACAGTTTGGAGAAGTTATAAACATCATTCTCCAACATAAAGGTCGTGCTTCAAGAGCTGTAAATAACGAGCTATTACTCACTGCGTGGCATGTCGGGGGATATGTTTCAGCCAAATTGAAAAGCGAGGAATGGGGAAGTAAGGTTGTAACGCAGTTGTCCGAATATATCCGCTCTCAACGACCAGATATTAAGGGATATAGCCGGAGAAGTATTTATAATATGGTGATGTTCTATGATGAATATTCATCGGAAACATTCAATGCCACTGTAGAAAAGTATTTAAACTCTGAATTTGTGCAGCCAAGAACTGCACAAATTGAAACAAGCCAACCTACACAGGAGGCAACTGTAATTGTGCAGCCAGAAACTGCACAAATTATCCAACTCCCAAGCATACAAATGCCTAAAATATTGGAATTGACTACACTGACCAATCATGTAGAGATTCTTTCTCGATGCAAAAGTACTGAAGAACGAATGTTTTATATACTCTATGCCAATAAGGAACATTTGATAAAACGGGAACTTCAGCGTTGTATTTCCAATCAAACATATACCGCTTTATTGAGCAGCAAGGATAATATGTCGAAAGGATTACTCAATGCTTATCCAAATGCTCCTATAATGTTCAAAGATACTTTATTTGTGGATTTTCTTAACTTGCCAAAGAAACACAGCGAAACAAAACTAAGAAATGGTTTGGTGGAACACATGAAGCAGTTCATTCTTGAACTTGGTAAAGATTTCATCTTTATGGATCAAGAATACCGGCTCAATATCGGTGCATCTACATTCAAAGCTGATTTACTGTTCTTCCATCGTGGCTTACAAGCATTGGTTGCTGTAGAACTGAAAAAGACAAAGTTTCATCCGCGTGACCTCGGTCAGTTGGAGTTTTATTTGGAAGCACTTGACAGAGATGTAAAGCGTTCCAACGAGAACCCCTCTATCGGTATTATCCTTTGTCCTGAAGCAGACAAAGTGGTGGTGGAATATGCAATGAGCAGAAGTATGAGTCCCACAATGATAGCAGAATATAAACGTATCCTTATTCCGCAGGAGCGTATGCAACAGCAACTGAATGAGTTTTGCAACCTATTCTTAAACAAAGACTAATCGGTATGGATACAAAGAAATTACGTCAAAAGATACTCGACCTCGCTATTCGTGGCAAACTCGTTCCGCAAGACCCAAACGATGAACCTGCATCTGTATTGCTTGAACGAATCAAGGCTGAAAAAGAACGATTGACAAAGGAGGGTAAAATTAAAAAGGGTAAGAAGTCTGAAAAAACTTCTGATACGCCCCATTATCAGAACGTACCGTTTGTGGTGCCTGATAATTGGGTGTGGACGACTGTTGAAAATATTTGTTCAAAGATTGGCTCAGGTAGTACCCCAAAAGGAAGTAACTATACATCGGACGGTATTTTTTTCTTCCGCTCTCAAAATGTACATAATTTAGGTATTGTGCTTGATGATATTAAGTACATTTCAGAAGATGTACACAAATCAATGATTGGCACCGAAGTTCGTCCAAATGATTTACTATTGAATATAACTGGTGGATCATTAGGACGTTGTGCAATTGTCCCCAACATAATTGATAGAGGAAATGTTAGTCAACACGTTTGCATTTTACGTCCTATATCAATTAAGGCTGAATATTTACATACATTTATTTTATCCTCATTTTTTGCAAGAACAATGAAGATTACAGGAAGTGGAAGAGAAGGCTTACCTAAATATAATTTAGAAAAAATGTTTCTCCCATTGCCTCCATTTGCCGAACAGCAACGTATTGTAGCAGAAATAAAACGGTGGTTTGCTTTTGTTGACCAAATAGAGCAAAGTAAAGCTAACTTGCAGACAGCAATCAAGCAAGCCAAAAGCAAAATCCTTGACCTCGCCATTCATGGCAAACTTGTACCGCAAGACCCAAATGACGAGCCAGCCATTGAATTGTTGAAGCGCATAAATCCAGACTTTATACCTTGTGATAACGAACATAGTGAGAAGTTGCCAAATAAGTGGTGTTATTGCTCGTTCAAAGATGTGTTTATAGATATCACATCAAAACCATATCAAATATTACAGTCACAAATTAAAGACTCAGGTAAATATCCAGTGATAAGCCAAAGTGCTAACTTCATAGAAGGCTATTCTGACGAAAATAATGTATTCCAACATAAACGAGCATGCATAATATTTGGAGATCATACACGCAATGTTAAATATATTGACTTTGACTTTATCGTTGGAGCTGATGGAGTAAAAATCTTGTGTCCAAAAGTAAATGAAAAATGGGCTTACTATTCAATATTATATGCATCTTCACATATTGAGAAAAAAGGTTATAGCAGACATTTTGGTCAAATTGTCCAATTTAGCATGATCTTACCTCCCTTTGCCGAGCAATGTCGAATTGTTAAAAAGATAGAAGAACTATTTTCGGTGCTTGATAATATTAAAAATGCCTTAGAAGTGTAAATAAATACACTTCTAAGGGCTGATATAACTTTACCAGTTTACCACCTTGTCAACAATCTTCTGTTGTTCGCTGGCGGTTCTACGAAGATAGATACGAGTGGTTTCTATGCTTTCATGTCCCATTAGGTCGGCAAGTAGAGCTAGGTCGTTAAAGCGGTCAAGGAAGTTCTTGGCAAAACGATGACGGAACGAATGAGGATAAACTACCTCCTTATTCATTCCGTATTTTTCGGCAAAATGTTTGAGTTGGGAAGCGATTCCACGAGTAGTAATACGCTGTCCGAAACGGTTCAAGAAGATATAGCCGGATGTTAAACCTTGATTCTTCAACCATTTATCAGCTTCTGTTCGTAGGTTCTTGGGAATGTATAGCCGTCGAATTTTTCCACCTTTGCTATACAGGTCAAGATAGCCCACTTTAATATGCTCCGCTTTGATGTGGAGTAACTCACTGACACGTGCTCCGGTTGCAGCCATAAACCACACGATAAAATACCACTCCTCATAACCATCAGCTTTAAGTTGGGTTTTGAGAAATTTGTAATCAGCATCGCTGATTACATTTTCCAAGAAGTTCTTTTGCTGTACCTTTACGAACTTCACTTTTAGTTTTTCTTGTTTCGTGAACTCCAAATATTTGTTGATGCCTTGCAACCGCAAGTTTACTGTCTGCGGCTTGAAGTTCTCTACTAGATACCCCTTGTATGCCAAAAGGTTCTTCTTGTCTACTTCCCCATAATGATTGAGGAAATACTGCACCGTCCACACACTGTCTCTTATACACATCTCCGAGCCCACGAGACATGCGCAGATCTCGT
>OWIJ01001853.1_pt1 | contig 9734 bp, 9 predicted proteins | sample 1732821 | NCBI WGS metagenome assembly OWIJ01 (sample SAMN05065759, study PRJEB22554) | human gut metagenome | biome: ENVO:2100002; feature: ENVO:00000062; material: ENVO:00002003 | host: Homo sapiens | place: USA | reverse complement strand
ATGACTGTAAGCAGCTGGCTGCGCTGGGCATTTACCGCCCTGTCAAAAAACATCAACGGGTTTTTATTCAAAATGTTGAGATTCATAATCATTCATCCTCCTTTTTCAATTCTTGAGGTTTGGTGGTCATAATGCGGTAAAGCTCGGTATTCTTCGGGAAGTGATCCACGAAAGGCAGGATTGTAGAGCCATAAAACAGCAGGCCCTCGCCCTCACCGGAGTGGGTCACATAAGATAATTGGTGTGTGGAAATACCCAGCTGCTTGGCGAGGATCTGACGGTCTCCGCCTGCCTGGTTGAGCATATACACGAAGTCGGAATTTTCAAAGATATTTTCCACCTCGCGGCTGGAAAGTAGATCTTTGACGTTCTGCGTGATTCCGGTGGGGATGCCGCCCCATTTTCTGAATCGCTTCCAAATTTCCACCGTATAAGCAGCGGTCTGTTCCTCCTTCAAAAGCAAGTGCATCTCGTCGATGTAGTAACGGGTGGACTTGTGGGCGGCACGGTTGATGGTAACGCGGTTCCACACCTGATCCTGTACCACCAGCATACCGATTTTTTTAAGCTGCTTGCCCAGTTCCTTGATGTCATAGCAGACAATCCGGTTATCAATGTCCACATTGCTCTGATGATTGAACACATTCAAAGAACCCGTTACATAGATTTCCAATGCCGTTGCAATGTACTGAGCTTCTTTTTCTTCCTGCTCCCGCAACAGGTTATAAAGGTCCTCCAAAATCGGCATATTCTCCGGCTTTGGGTCATTGAGATATTCGTTGTAAACCAGCCGTACACAACGGTCAATAATGGTTTTCTGCACCGGCTGCAAGCCCTCCTTACCGCCCACGATCAGCTCACACAAGCTGAGGATAAAGTCAGACTTGAGTGACAGCGGGCTTTCATCATCCGAATAGTCCAGATTCAGATCCATCGGATTGATATAGTTGGTTGAAGTAGGTGAGATCTTGATGACCTGCCCATGCAGACGCTCAACAAGAGGTGCGTACTCCGCTTCCGGGTCACAGATAATGACATCATCACTGGTAAGCAAAAAACAGTTGGCAATTTCTCGTTTTGCGCTGAAGGACTTACCGGAACCCGGCGTACCCAGAATCAGGCCGTTGGGGTTTTTCAGCAGCTTTCTGTCCACCATGATGAGGTTGTTGGACAGAGCATTGATGCCGTAGTACAGAGCTTCTTTCCCGTTCTGGAACAGTTCCTGCGTAGTGAAGGGCACAAAGATAGCTGTGGAACTGGTGGTCAGTCCTCGCTGAATCTCAATCTGATTGAGACCCAGAGGCAGACAGCTCATCAGCCCTTCTTCCTGCTGGAAGTCCAGCCTGGTCAGCTGACAGTTATACTTCTGGGCAATAGAGCCTGCCTGAAAGATGTTGTTGCCAAGCTGACGGGGATTGTCCGCTGTGTTCAGCACCAGAAAGGTCAAAAGGAACATTCTCTCGTTGCGGCTCTGCAAATCCTGCAAGAGTTTTTTCGCTTCACTGCCGTAGGTAGCAAGGTCAGATGGAATGATGTCCATGTCGTATCCGGCACGGACTGCTTTTTTCTGTTCCTCGATCTTGCTGCGGTCCAGGTCGGTAATCTTTCGCTTTACCGTTTTGATGGCTTTCACCTGATCCACCGACTGAATGTGCATACTCACAATGAGCGAGCTTTCCATATCCAGAAAATCAGCCAGCAAACGGTCATTCAGTTCCGGTGCGAGAATCTGCAAAAAAGAAACAGTCCCGTATTTCTTACCCATACGGAACTGCTTGCCGGTGCGGAACTCAAAGGAGCTTGGTGCAATAAAATCCTTTGTGGACAGACCGGAAGGAGCCAGCCAGTCCCATTCAAACTGAAACGGGAGTTGTTCATCCATGTGGAATACCGCATGAAGCTGAAAAAGCCTTTCTTTACCGTCCAGCGTTCTGGCAGCTACACCAAGACGCTTGAAGTTATTAAGTATATCGGTCTCAATACGCTCCAGACGGGGCTTGGCGGCTTTGATGCTGTCCGCGTCGATACCAAAGGTCAGGTATTTGGTCTTGATGAGACCGTTGTTACCTCTGGCCAGCTGATTTTGCAGCATTGTGGTGTATTCCTCGCGGATACTGTCAAAGGCGTCCCTCTGGGGCGGGATGGAAATGGAGTTAGCAAAGGTCTCCTCCGATGCCGCAAGGTTCAAAAAAGACAGCTGGAAATGAATCGAGCTGTCAAAATAATTGAGGAAATCACACCAACCCTCAAAGATTGCCGTCTTATCTTCGTTTTGTGAAAGCTGATAGTTGATGTCCTGAAACTGAATGGTCTTTGTGTAGTGGCTGTCCGATACGCGGCAGATTCCGTCCGGCCACATCCGTTCATAAGGGATACTGTCCTGCGCAGATTTTCCTTTTTTGTCCGTGCGGTTAGCGCAGGCAATGGCCGCTTCGATCTGCTTCTTATCGGCACGGGACAGTTTTTTCTTTGTCTTTACCGGCTGCACAGTTTTTTCCCCGGTTTTTCCGAACATCCGATGCAGCCATTTTTTTATTGCGGTGAACAATGTCATACACCTCCTTATCGAGCATTTCCTGCCGCTTTAATACGGCATAAAAGTTGTTGGTCTGGTAAGGTCGCTGCTTTGGACGGATCACAGCTACTTTGAGAATGTTGCCCACGATCTTTTCCAGGGGCTGTCCATGCTTTTCGTACATAGCCAGCATAAAGAAGGGCAGCATAACCAGCATCATACACATAGCCGCTACACTGTTTCCGGTAGGTTTTCTGAGCAAAAAGAAAAGCGGTACGCCAATAAGCGCTCCGCCCGTGAAGCAGATAAGCTGCCGCTTGGTCAGATTGAACATGACCTTTGTTTTGACTTTTGTTAAGTCCTTGGGTACGGGTACATAAGCCAATGTGGAAACCTCCTTCCGTTTTAGTGTGCCTGAAAGACTGATTTGGCGAGACTGCCGGTTTTGAACAGCGTAAAACATAGCAGTACGGTGTAGCCCACGCAGCTCCAGATTGCCATGATGATGTCATCTTCCAGAGCGATGTTCTGCACCAGCACAGCATAAATTGCCACGCAGACGATAATGAGAAACGCCTGAAAGCCCAGTGCCAGCAGAGATCGGAGGTAATTCTGTCCCATACCGCCCCATTCCTTGCCCATCATTGCAGCCATTGGAACGGGAGCCACCGAAGTTACAAGGTAGATCTCGATCATACGGCCATAAATAACGATAAAGATACAGATATACAACGCCCACATGGTAATGCCAATAAAGAGGGATTGGAACCACAGTCCGAACAGCGGTCCCAAATCCATTTCCATCAGCCTCGGTTCCAGATCGGTCATAACTGAGGAAATGTCAATGGACGCATCCGAATTGATAATTCCTGCCGCCTGCGCCACCACGCTCTGCGCCATATCAAAGACGCCCATCACGATATTCCATGTGTTTGTGACAATGAGGATGGCGGCAGCTGATTTGAACACCCACTTGAAAATCATCCAGGTATCCACATCATGCAGGTTGTTCTTGTCTGCAATCATCTGGATCAGGTCTACGGTCATCACGATAGCCAGGATCACACCTGCAATCGGCACCATGATGGAGTTTGACAGATTCTCAATCATATTGAAAATACTGCCATTCCATCCCTGTGGGGTCTGTCCTACCTGTACGGATATATCCGCGACCTGTTGGTTTACGCTGTCAAACATCCCCGAAAGGTTGCTCATAATACCGCCCACCAGCATTTCTTTCAGCCAATTTGTCAGGGCTTCAAGTAAGAAATCCATACGGTGTCAACCTCCTTTCCGCCGCCCCCGCAAAGCTGCGGGAGCGGCAAGGATTTCATACGGAGACGCTTAGACAGAGAAAAGCCCGGAGAGCAGAGGTACAAGGACCATGCCGACTACGGCTACACCAGCACCGGCCATGAGCTGCTTCATGCCCTGGCTCTTTACTGATGTGTGATAAAGAAGTAATAGAAGTGTAAAAAATTTTGCCGTTCCTATCCGGCACTTGCGCATTGTGTCGGATAGGTCGGGCGGTTATTCGGGCAAGTCCACCTTGCCAACAAAAGAATAATAAATCTCAATGTCCTGTCTGCGGGTCTTGTTCTCGTCATAGCTGCACTCATGCACAACGATTTTCTCTACAAACTCCCGCAACAGAGTAGGGGTAAGTTCTTCAAAGCTGGTATGCCGCCGGACAACATTCATAAACTTTTCTGTGTTCACGGTGGCTTCCTGTGCTTTGGAAAGCTCCGCTTGGATAGCAGCGGCTCTTTCTTTCAGCTCCCGTTGTTCTGCTTCATAGTCTGCCGACAGTTCTGTGAAACGCTCGTCTGATATGCGCCCGGTCACGCTGTCCTCATACAGCCGCTTGAAGATAGCGGATAACTCGGCTATGCGTTTCTCGGCGGCTTCCAGCTCCTTTTTCTTGGCGACGTTCCTGCGCTTGCCCCCGTCCTCGTTCTGCTCAATCAAGAGCTTCATAAACCGGGCTTCATGCTTTGCCGCATAGCTGGTCACTTTCCGCAGATTGGAGAGTACACCAGCGGTCAAGAGGTCGGTGCGGATAAAGTGCGCCGTACAGTCATGGGTGCGTTTCTTGTAGTTGCCGCAGATATAACAGTCCTGCTTGCGCTTGTCCGTCTGGTATCGCTGCTGATACATGACACTGCCGCAGTCCGCACAGAACAGTATGCCGGAGAACAAGCCCACTTCATCATAGCGGTTGGGGCGTTTGCGCTGTTTGCGAAGCTCCTGCACCCGTTCCCATGTTTGGGTGTCTATGATAGGCTCGTGGTGGTTCTCGAAAATCACTTGCTTTTCCGGGGGGTTTTCTACACTGTGCTTGACTTTGTAAGAGAGTTTTTCCGTCTTGAAGTTTACCAGACAGCCCGTGTATTCCCGGTTTTCAAGGATATGCACAACGGTATTGGTCGCCCACTTGCACTCATAGCCGGGGTGGTAGCGGCGGGTGCTGCCCGTCCTGCGGTATTCCAGCGTCCCCGGCGTGGGGATTTGCTGCTCTGTGAGCATACGGGCTATCTTAGTCGGACCGTTCCCGGCAAGGCAGAGGTTGTATATCTGCTTGACTACGGGTGCAGCCTCCTCGTCAATAATGAAATTTTCGTCCTCGTCCATGAGGTAGCCATACACAGGCTTGCTTGTGATGGGCTTGCCACTCATACCTTTTGAGCGTTTTACTGCTTTGATTTTCTTGCTCGTATCTCTCACCAGCCATTCGTTAAAGATATTCCGCAGCGGGGCAAAGTCATTGTCGCCCTGTGCGCTGTCCACTCCGTCATTGATAGCGATGAAGCGGACACCTTTCTGTGGGAAAATCATTTCCGTGTACATTCCCACTTGCAGGTAGTTTCGCCCTAACCTCGACATATCCTTTACGATAACTGTCCCGACTTTTCCGGCTTCAATGTCCGCAAGCATGGCTTGAAAACCGGGTCTTTGAAAGTTCGCACCAGAATAACCGTCGTCCGTGTACCAGCGCAGATTGGAAAAGCCGTTCTGCTTTGCATAGGTTTCAAGGATACGCTTCTGATTGGAAATGGAATTGCTCTCGCCTTGCAGCTCGTCCTCATGGGAAAGTCTTGGGTAAAGGGCGGTAATTGGTTGTTGGTTGGTCTGTCTTAACATAAAATCCTCCGTTTCCGACAGCCAGCCCCACTATTCCGTACCTTGATTGTACCACATGGGGCGGCTGTCTGTATAGCGGCAAAAGCGTCAAATCTGCTTCTTTATGGTCGGTCAAATCAACGATTTCCTTTCATTGATTTATCGTACTTCGATATAGAAAAGTTCACATGGATGTGGTATAATCCATAATTGACTTAAATGTAGCAATAACTTTCAAAGGAGTGATTAAGTTGAAAAAAATTTTGATAACAGCAACAAAAGCGTTGTTGTATTTTGTTGGTTGGACTTTACTGGTTAGTTTTATACCTGTACCAGATTTTGAAAATCCTGCAATTTGGAGATTTGCGGCTGAGTTGATTCCGTTTCTCTGTATTATCGGGATAAGTATTTTGTTCTGGCTTATAGAGAAAAGAAGTGTAAAGATTTTCTCTCTGTTCAATCCCATCAGAAATTGCCTTATTGGTATTGTTTCTGGAATAGCTTGGCTGGGTCTTTCTTTCTGTATTATGTCATTATCTGGCGTATTAAAAATAACACAGGTCAACCTTGTTTCTATGCTATGGCTATGGATTTTATCCGCTTTCATTAACACCATAATGCAAGAACTGCTTGTTCGTGGTTATTTGTACCAGATGATAAAAACGAAACATAATATAATTGCGGCAACGATTGTATCAACAGCACTATTTACTTTTATGCATGGTGGCGCATTTGAAGCTGGAATAATTCCAGTATTAAATGTTTTAACTATGAGCCTTTTGATGACTGTGGTTTTAGAATACACACAATCTCTTTTAACTCCGATTATTATGCACTTTTTGTGGAACAGCGTAGGAGCTATTGTTTTGGGTGGTGTATCATTAGCCGATGATTATCCGAACCTGCTTACTGCCACATTTAGTGGAAATGCTTTGCTGTCTGGTGGTATTTATAAGATGGAGGGCAGCATTATAGTTTCTTTTGTGAACATTGTTTTGATTTGTCTCTTTGTATTCCTTTTGATAAAACAAAAGAAAATAGCTAAATCTTAAATTTAATTTGCGGTCATGCTTCCCGGCGTGACCGCTTTTCCATGTCATCACTTATGCGCTGAACGGTGGCGTATGTCCGGCAGCAGCTTCCGCTTCCAGCACTTTCATCATCTTGTCGGCTGCGGTGTCGGTTGCGCCCTGCTTGAAGAAGCCGGAAACGGTAAGGACGGAGTTGCCCATGCGGATTTCCGTTACACAGTCCGGGCGGCGGTCTGTTTTGGTGGTGCTTGTCTGTTTGGTTTCTGTCATAGGCTCTCCTTTCGCTGCTTCATCAGTTGCTTTAATCGTTCCAGCTTTTCCTGTGCGGTTTCCTTTCGGAAGTTGCTGCCCGTGAAGCGGACGGGGGCGCACATGGAAGTCAGCCTGTCATAGATGCGGGCGTGGGGCGTGTCCTGCGGGTGCTGCAATTCCTCCAGCGTGAGGTTGGTCGTGGCGATCAGCGGCTTGCCGCTTCGGTAACGGCTGTCAATCACGCTGTAAACCTGTTCCAACCCGTACTCTGTCCCTCGCTCCATACCGAAATCATCAAGTATCAGCAGGGGGTAGCTGCAAAGGCGGGAAATATATTCGTTCCTGCCCTCAAAGCTGGCGGCAAGGTCATTGAGTATCGTTGCAAAATTTGTCATGCGAACGGCAACCTCTTTTTCCATAAGGGCGTTGGCGATACAGGCGGCAAGGTAGCTTTTTCCTGTCCCCACGCCGCCCCAAAACAGGTAGCCGATATTTTCAGCCTGCATGGTTTCCCAGCTCTCCACATAAAAGCGGGCGGTTTCGGTCTGTGGGTTTCTGCCGTTGTCATGCTCAAATGTCCAGTTCCGCATAGCGGGGTCGGTAAAGCCCCGGCGTTTCAAGTCCTCCACTTTTTCAAGGTGCTTCTGTCGGCTTTCGGCGGCTTGCTGCTTTTCACGGGCTGCCCGCTGGCAGTCGCAGTCTGTTGGGTGGCGGTCACGCCCGAAACAAGTCTTTCCCTCTGCAAAATAGGCTTCTTTGGGCGTATGGCACTTGCCGCAGTATAAAAGCCCGTCCTCGCCTGTGTAGTCCTCCGCTTCGGTGGTAGTGGCTGTAATGTCCGTAATCATAGCTTCAATCTCGTTTTTCATAAGCTCTCGCCCTCCTTGCATGAATAATCGGGTATGCCCTGTTTCGGGGCAGCCTTGCCTTTGGCAGCGTCCTCCTGCGCCCACTTGTAAATGGTGGCTGCATGGCTGTGGTACTGCTTCCCGGTGGAAGCGATATGGCAGGAAAGCCGGTCAATATAATACTCCCACTTGTCGGGCAGCTCTGTTTTCAGCCCGGAAAGCTCTGTATCGGTCAGTATCACATTGTTGTATCTGCCATAAGCGGCGGGGGCGGGGTGTCCCGTTTCTCCCTCTCTCTCTTTTTCTATCTCTATCTCTTTCTCTAACTCTATCTCTATCTCTGGTGGACGAATGTCGGACAAATGTCCGCCTTTTGTCCGGGGCGGTAAAAGTGCCTTGTTTTCCAGCCTTGCAGCCCGTTTCCTCTCGGCTTCGGTAGAGGACTGTCCTATCATCAGCTCAATATCGGTCATATAAAAAGCCCCGCTGTCAAGCTGCTCCACAAGCCCCAACTGCCGGAAAATCTCTAAAGCCCTCTCAACTGTCCCTATCTGATGGCGGGTCAGTGTCGCTATCATCTGCGCTGTGTAGGGGATATGCTCGTCAAGCTGCAACTTCCCGCCGTTTTTCAGCGATTTTAAGTACAGCTTCAAGAGGATATTGGAATATAAAATCCCGTCTTTCATATCTTCCAGCAGCACAATGGAGTCGCTGTCAAAAAAGTTCTCTTTCAGCTTGAGGTAGTAATACTTGCGGTTATCTGCCATTGTCCCTGTCCTCCTTTTTCCGGCGTTTGGAGTAGTAGCGGGGGCAGAGTATGATAACCGCCCGGAAGCTCTGCTTGCAGCTATGGGTACAGCCCCGGCAGAGGTCGTTGTATGTGATACGGTCGCAGGTGGTATTCCCGACTTTCACTTGCCGCAGGAAAAAAGACCATTCCAGCCGCCGTTTCTTGCTCATTCTTGGCATGGGTGCGCTCCTTTCTGCCGTTTCCGCTGGTGTGACGGTATCGGCGGTAATTCTGTATCATCTCGGTATCATTTTCGGGGTTTTTCTGCCCTGTAAGCCCGTTAAAAAATCCTTTGGTATTGCGGATAGGGTACGGGGCAGCCCCCTTGTTCTGTATGGGTTCGGGTACATTTTGGGGTGGTTTTTATCGCTCCTGTTCCTGCCTTTTCACAGGCTTGCGCTCCCGGCGTAAAATCTGGTCGATATTGCCCTTGACAGTCTGTAAGCGGTGGTATTCCTCCCGTTTTGCCCGGTAATCGTTGTAGCCGCTGTTTTTCTCTTTGATAAGGGTTTCAATCTCTGCTTGCAGGGCTTTATAGCTCGGCAGCTTGGAAATGCCGTTCTCCCTAAAATAACGGGCGGCTGCGTCTGCTATGATAAAGTCGCTTTCGTGCTTCTGTCGGTAGGCTGCTTTTGCTTTGGCGTTTTTCTGCTGTTTCAGCCCGTCTCGGACAGGGCGGGTCTTGGAATAGGCAAGTACCTGCCGTTGCAGCTCCTTTTTCCCGTTCAGCGTCTTTTCCACCTGCTTCAGCTCTGTAAGGCTTTCCTGCATGGCGGCATAGGCGGCAGAACAGGCTTCGTCCAGTTCCTCCGGGGAAGAAAAGCCGTACTGCTGATAGGCGGTAACGGTAGCCGCCATTTGCTTTAGATTGTGCTTTGCCGCCCAGCGGTCATAGCCCACGCCCTTGCCCTCGGCTCGCTTTGCTTCCCGGTCAACCATGCGCTGCAAGGTGTTGTCTGCCGGGGTGGTTTTTGTGGTTTTTTCCCCTTGTGACGGCTTTTTAACTGCGACAGGGTATTCGGGTATGGCTTTGGTCTGTTCGGCGGCTCTGTGGGCGTTCTGTGTAAGCAGGGCAAGGACAGCAGCCTTGTCAAAATCGTCCCCCAGCTTCCGGGCTGTGATAGGCTTTGTCCTGTCCGGCGTGAGGTAGGAAAGCCGCCCCCGGCTCTCCTTGACGG
>OWIJ01001849.1_pt1 | contig 9774 bp, 7 predicted proteins | sample 1732821 | NCBI WGS metagenome assembly OWIJ01 (sample SAMN05065759, study PRJEB22554) | human gut metagenome | biome: ENVO:2100002; feature: ENVO:00000062; material: ENVO:00002003 | host: Homo sapiens | place: USA | reverse complement strand
ATCTACACTTCTAGCTTCGTCGGCAGCGTCAGATGTGTATAAGAGACAGGTGTACGTGGGTGTGCAGCCGGTTTGCGTTATGTGCTGTATATGTATATGACTTCCTTGGAAGATCCGGCGAAAGTGATTGCTTCTCCTGCGGGCTTCTTTATGGCGCCGGAAGGAGAAGAGCGTATCGGAGATGTCTCTAATGTATTGTTTACCAATGGCTGGATAGCTGATGAAGATGGTACGGTTTTTATTTACTATGCTTCTTCTGACACCCGTATGCATGTGGCGACTTCTACAATAGATCGGTTGGTCGATTATTGTATGAATACGCCTGCGGACGGTCTTTTTACTTCTACTTCAGTGGAGACGCTGAAGAAACAGATTGATAAGAATCTGAAACTGATGCATACTTTATGATAGGGATTAGGGAAAAGATAGGCTATGGTTTCGGTGATATGGCTTCGTCCATGTTCTGGAAATTGTTTGGCTCCTATTTGATGATATTTTATACGGATGTGTTTGGCATGCCTGCAGCAGTGGTGGGCACGATGTTTCTCATCACTCGTGTTTGGGACTCGGCGTTCGACCCTATAATCGGGATTATTGCCGACCGGACGCAATCGCGGTGGGGAAAGTTTCGTCCTTATCTGTTGTATCTGGCTATTCCGTTCGCTGTGATCGGTGTGCTGACTTTTACAACTCCTGATTTCAGTGATGGGGGGAAAGTAATATATGCGTATTTTACATATTCGTTAATGATGATGGTGTATTCAGCTATCAATGTGCCTTATGCTTCGTTGTTGGGAGTGATGAGTCCGGAATCGAAAGACCGGAACATGCTTTCTACGTATCGTATGACTTTCGCTTACATCGGAAGTTTTATAGCATTACTTTTGTTCATGCCGATGGTGAATCGGTTCAGTATGGGACACGACGAGCAGCATGGTTGGATGATGAGCGTCATTGTAATTGCGGTGTTGTGTGCGTTGCTGTTTTATGGTTGCTTTGCATGGACTACTGAACGGGTAAAACCTATTAAAAAGCAGCAGAATTCCTTAAAAAGTGACTTGCAGGATTTGCTTCATAACCGTCCCTGGTGGATTCTGTTGGGAGCCGGTGTAGCTGCATTGGTCTTTAATTCTATTCGTGACGGGGCAACGGTTTATTATTTTAAGTATTATGTTGTAGAAGAAGAATATGCTTCCATTTCTTTATTTGGAATTTCCTTTGTATTGAGCGGGCTTTATTTGGCTGTCGGGCAAGCCGCCAATATTGTCGGAGTGGTGTTGGCAGCTCCATTGAGCAATCGTATCGGCAAAAAAAAGACATATATGTGGGCGATGTCGATAGCGACGGTACTTTCAGTAATTTTCTACTGGTTTGATAAAGAGCAGTTGATGTTGATGTTTATTTTTCAGGTGTTGATAAGTATTTGTGCGGGTAGTATCTTCCCGCTTTTATGGTCGATGTATGCAGACTGTGCTGATTATTCGGAACTTAAAACGGGTAACCGTGCTACGGGGCTTATCTTCTCTTCTTCTTCCATGAGTCAGAAATTTGGCTGGGCTATCGGAAGCGCCGTTACGGGCTGGTTGTTGGCTTTTTACGGTTTTGAGGCCAACGCGGTGCAGGGCGAGGAAGCTATTCATGGAATAAGGATGTTCCTAAGTTGGCTACCGGCTATGGGTACGGTGCTGAGTGTCATCTTTATCAGCCTTTATCCGCTTTCCGAGAAAGAAATGAGAAAAATCACTAACCAATTGAATGATAAAAGAAAGTAATAAGATTATGAAAATACATAGATGGATTATTAGCCTGGTATTCTGTTGTTGTGTAACTTTTCTTTCCGCACAAATCCGTGGAACGGAAATTACTGTAGTCGTATCTCCCGACCATACAGACTGGAAATATCAGTTGAAGGAAGAATGTTCGTTTACAATTCAGGTATATAAGGCACAAAACCTTTTGCCCGGAGTGGTAATAGACTATGAGTTGGGGCCGGAATGGTATCCGGTGGAAAAGAAGAAAGGGGTTTTATTGAAAGACGGAAAGACAAGTGTAACGGGGTGTATGGATGTTCCCGGTTTTTTGCGCTGTAAAGTGCGTGCATCTGTTGACGGGCATGTATATGAAGGATTGGCTACTGTGGCTTACGCACCTGAAGAGTTGAGGCCGCATACATCACTGCCTGCAGATTTCCGTCAATTTTGGGATACTGTTTTGAAGGAAGCCCGACAGATTCCTTTGCTTCCTACTATGGAGCTTATTCCTGAGCGTTGTACGGATAAGGTAGATGTCTTTCATGTCAGTTTCCAGAATATTTGTAACGGTTCGAGAACGTTCGGCATTCTTTGTATGCCCCAAAAGCCGGGTAAGTATCCGGCGTTACTTCGCGTGCCCGGTGCCGGGGTGCGTCCTTATTCGGGAGATGTCCATATGGCTTCCAAGGGAGTGATTACGTTGGAAATAGGCATTCACGGGATTCCTGTGACAATGTCGCAGATGATATATGACGTATTGTCGAAAGGAGCGCTTAACGGGTATCCTTATCAAAATGATAATAGCCGGGATAAGAGTTATTATAAGCGTGTTTTCGCAGGTGCTCTTCGTGCGGTCGATTTTATAGCTTCTTTACCGGAATATGACGGAAAAAATATGGGAGTGACAGGTTCCAGTCAGGGGGGAGCACTTTCTGTTGTAACGGCGGCATTGGACAAACGGATTACCTTTTATGCGGCTATCCATCCTGCGATGTGTGACCATCAGGCACATTTAAAGAAGACTGCCGGAGGATGGCCTCATTACTTCTATTATTTTCCTCAACCGTCAAAAGAGCGGATTACCACAGCAGCGTATTATGATGTGGCAAATTTTGCACGGCTTATTACTGCACCGGGTTGGTTCAGTTGGGGATATAATGACGAAGTATGTCCGCCTACCTCTATGTATGCAGCTTACAATATTATTACAGCTAAAAAGGAGTTGCATCCTTATTTAGAGACGGGACATTATCTATATCAGGAGCAATCCGATGAGTGGAATAAATGGCTTTGTCGTCAACTAGGTTTATAAATTGGCAGATGATATGGAAACGACAGTTAGAAAATTAAAGGAAGAAATGCAGTGTATGCTAACGGGCAATATTCTTCCGTTTTGGATGAATCATATGGTAGATTCGGAGTATGGCGGTTTTTATGGACGAATTTCCGGCACAGGAGAACGTGTTCCCGGAGCTTCTAAGGGCGTTGTTCTGAATGCAAGAATTTTGTGGACTTTCTCATCGGCTTACCGTTTGTTGCATAAGGATGAATATCTGAAAATGGCAACCCGTGCCAAACAGGAATTGATAACTCATTTCTATGATCACGAATATGGAGGGGTATTTTGGTCAGTTTGTGAAGACGGTTCTCCTTTGGATACTAAAAAACAAATTTATGCATTAGGTTTCGCTATCTATGGATTGAGTGAATATCACCGGGCTACGGGAGACGCAGAAGCGCTTGAATATGCTATACGTCTGTTTTATGACATTGAAGAACATAGCTTTGATCGGATTAAGAACGGTTATTGTGAGGCGTTGACCCGTGAATGGAATGAAATAGAGGATATGCGTTTGAGTGAGAAGGATGAAAATGAGCGGAAAACGATGAATACGCATTTGCATATTCTAGAGCCTTATACAAATCTTTTTCGTGTTTGGAATAATGAGTATCTGGAATGTCAGTTGCGTAATCTTATAGAGCTCTTTACCGACCGGATACTGGATATTGAAACCGGGCATTTACGGTTGTTTTTTGATGATGACTGGAATAGTAGACATGACATGGTTTCGTATGGGCATGATGTAGAAGCGTCATGGCTGCTGCATGAGGCTGCCTTGCTTATCGGTGATAAACGATTGATAACCCGGATAGAACCGCTTGTGATAGAGATAGCGGAAGCGGCTTCCGAGGGGCTTCTTCCAGGTGCGGGTATGATTTATGAAATGAATAGGAGTTGTGGTTCTATAGATGCCGAACGGCATTGGTGGGTACAAGCGGAAGCGATTGTTGGATATGTAAACCTTTACCAGCATTTTGATGACCGTTTGTCACTGTTGAGGGCAGTACGATGTTGGGAATTTGTGAAAAGACATCTGGTTGATAACGACAATGGAGAATGGTTTTGGGGAATACGTGCAGACGGAACAGTGAATCGTGCAGAAGATAAGGCGGGTTTTTGGAAATGTCCTTACCATAATGGGAGAATGTGTATGGAGATAATGGAGCGGTTTTAGGTGAATAATAAAGAAAGGAGTATTAAGATGAAGAAATGGATTTTAATCGTTTTGCTTTTTACCGGATGTTCGGCAGACCATCAGGCACAGGAAGCGGTAGTGCAGACACAGGTGAAGGTGGATTTCAGTAAGATGCATTTCGGTTGTGACGGGAATAGTATTACTGCGGGTAATCAGTGGTCAAAAACGGTTGTTGATATACTTGGTTTTGCCACTCATCATAATGTTGCGGTAGGATCGGCAAAATGGGCATGTTATATTGATACGCAAGAATATGGCAGTAAGGACTTTGTCGGTATTTCCGGTGGGTGGAAATCTACAGATGATAAAGTGGAAATACAGAAAAGACACAATAATGTGGCAAAAGTACATATTCAGAAGTTTATATCAGAAGTAGAAAACGGTAGTTTTCCGGTACCGGATATATTTGTTTTTTCTATGGGTACAAATGATACTAAAATAGGAAGGGCGTCTGACGCTTTGAAAGAGAAAATATTGGATAAAGTGGATCTTACTACTATGGCAGGGGGAGCTCGCTGGTGTATTCAGACTATAATTGAGCGTTTTCCGGAGTGTCGGGTATTTCTCTGTACGCCAATTCAGTCGGGAAGTGTGTCTCATAATGACCTGAACTTGAAAAAAATAGCAGTTTTGCGGGAAATATGCAATGCTTTTTCTGTTCCAGTGATTGATTGTTATTCTGAATGTGGTATTAAAGCGGAAGATGAAGTTTGGGAAGAACGTGGGCGTTATTTGAAAGACGGATTACATCCAGATGTAGAAGGGCAACAATTAATGGGGCAATATATTGCAAAGAAAATACAGGATTATTTAACGGTAGTTTTGTGCTCAAAATCTCTTCTGTAGGGGATTTGCTGGTCTTGCTTGCTACCCTGTCTCCATGAATAAATAATGTAGACTACTTTAATAAAGGTATCCTGTATTATATTGAGTGTTTATCTGTCATTCAAACTGAAATAAGGAAGAATGACAGATCTGTTTTATATCTTATTTAGCGAGTAATTGGAGAATTTTATTACTAACATCGCTGTTTTCCTGAACACCGCCAAAAAGCTTGGATTGTGGACCGTATGCAAACAGTGGAACCATGATTGGTGTATGTCCTTTAGATACAAACATTGCTTTCATTTTGCCTTCTTTTATGTTTCCGTCACGTAAAGCTAATGCTCCGGTTTCATGATCAGCTGAAATAATCACTAATGTATTTCCATCTTTTTCTGCAAATCTGATAGCAGCTTCTACCGCCTTGTCAAAGTCCAATACTTCACGGACAACTGCCGAATAATCATTACTGTGCGCACTTTTATCTATTCGGGCACCTTCTACCATTAAGAAGAAACCGTTAGTACTCCTGCTCGAAAGATAGTCAATAGCCATTTGGGTGGTAGACGGAAGGAAATCTCCCCGGTTTTCGTTTACAGAAGCTGTTTTGCTCTTTGTGGGTAAGTATCCCAGTTTTTTAGATTTCTTGATAGCTTTGTCATTCGGTTCCTCTATGATGGTAAACTCTTTTTTGATTTCCTTTTGAACGTTTGGTGCTTGTTTTTCAAATAGTTCATAACTACCGGCAGAAAAGAATGTCAGTTTACTGTTAGGAAGATCCGCCCAAATTTCTTTAGACATTCCACGTTCCGGTTGGTGAGCAAAAAAAGCAGCAGGAGTAGCTCCGTCGAGATTGTCAGTGGTAACAATTCCTGAAATGTAGCCATAGCCGGATAACTTCTCCGGTAAGTTTGGAATAACTTGGTTATTTTCATCCATTCCGAGCGCTCCGTTTTTAGTTTTTTTTCCGGTTGAGTAAGCGGTTCCGGAAGCAGCTGAATCTGTTGTAAACTTGTTGGCGGATTGCGTTCTGACGAAACCGCATGTTTTTAAATTAGTGATAGTAAGCTGTCCTTGATTGGCATACATTCCTGAACAGATATGTGCCAGTCCCATGCCGTCACCTATCATTAAGATGACATTCTTCACCGGTTTGTCGGTAGCATCCATGTCAAATGAAGGAACATACGAACTTTGTGGATTTTCGTTCTTAAAATCTCCTTTGACGATTTCTTGTGCTGATAGATTATAGCAAAAGAATAAGGAGAGAATAAATAAATGAGCTTTAAATTTTACATTCATGACTAATATGTTTTTAATTAGAAGTAAGTAATTCGGATATGTTGACTGTATCGTATGGCTTTTCTCCAAATGCGGCATAATATTCTAATTGCATCTGGTTGTTTTCTTTGTCAATAGAAAGGATGCCGTAGCCCGGTAAATCCATTTGTTTGAAAAAACGGATATGGGGAGTTTCTTTATCAATCCATTCCATACGCTGTTGTAGAGTAGAAGGTTGCCATTGTGGGTGTGCCGTTACAAATTCAGGACTATAGTCTGTAACTACATTTTTTGGAACCAGCATATTTTTATCTTTGATGACACTGTTGACGAGAATCTGAACGATAGGTCCCCAAGGAGTGTCCCGACAGACAACGGAGTATAGATGCAGATGTGCACAGAGCACGATTGCTTGTTGACTGGCAATGATTTGCAGCAATTGTTCCCTCTTGGCATTATCTTGTCGGAATACATGCCAGCATCTTTCGTTTACCGGAATCACAGGCTCGTGTAACATGACAAACTTGTAAGTAGCCTTCGAACCGGCTAGTGACTTTTCTAATTGTTGTAGTCCTTCCGGATTCCGATCCCATGGATCATAACACACAAATAATACATCATCAAGAGTAGTAGTGTAATTGGCTGACTGTAAGGATGGATGTCCTGCTAACCTTGCCATATTGGGTAAGTATACTTTTTCAAAAGCTTCTTTAGCCCCTGGCCCTGTGATATCATGATTACCTTTAGTCATAATGAAAGGTACTTTCAGATTCATTTTGTTGACAGCTTTAAAGGCACTGTTAGCCATCTGTATTGCTTTTTGTGGAGAACCGGCCAGTCCTTCTGACAAGTCCCCCATTTGCAGAACGGCTTTTATTGACGGCTGGTGTTTTTGAACTTTCCCGCTGATTATCCGGGAGAATTCCGGCCATGTATTTTTCGTGAATATTGAATATTCTTTGGTAACTTGGCGCAGATCATCCGGTTTGGTGGATAACCATTCCATATCGTGATCTTCCAATAAATCATAGTGTATATCTCCTAACAAGAGAAATGAAACTTCTTTTTCATTTTGCTCTTGGGAGTATGATTGCAGAGAAGTCAAAAGCGATAAAAGGACAAATAATATTTTATTCATATTCTGTTATTTATTCATTTCAAAAGAAGGGGGCACACTGTCTGCCGCCCAATTCTTATTGGGAGTGTTTCCCATTGTAAATTCCAGTTTGCCGCCATTCATCAGTTCTTTATGTTCGAACCAGGACTGGTTCCAATCTTTGCCATTTAATTTGGCTGATTGGATATATTTATTTGTCGGCGAATAGTTGTGCGCAATGACTTCGAATGATTTGCCGGCTTCTGTTTCAATAACTGCTCTTTCGAACATAGGAGTTCCGATGACATAAATAGGCAAACCAGGAGTAATAGGATAGAAACCTAGCATGGAGAAGACTACAAATGCTGACATTCCTCCACCATCTTCGTCGCCCGGGAGTCCCATCAGGTCATTTCTAAACCATTCATCGAGCAATGTCCTTACTCTTTTTTGAGTTCTCCAAGGTTCTCCTATATAATTGTATAGGTAAGGAATGTGCATACTGGGTTCATTAGCCATTGAAAATTGGCCTACATTACCCGTATGATCCGGTAATTGCGCATAAAATACATATTTGGCTTCGCCCAATGGGGTATTATACATCGTTTCAAGATTATTTCTGAATGCTTCTTTCCCTCCCATTAGTTCAATTAAATCAGCAATATTATGGGGAACATCCCATCGGTATATCCAACCGTTATTCTCGCCGTATGCTTCACGAGCACCTAATCCGCCGGCAGTGGCATAATCAAAGGGTTCTATGAATTCGCCTTTTGCATTTTTGGGATGGAAGAATTTTGTTTCAGGATTGAAAATATTCCGATAGTTTTTACTCCCTTGTAGAAAGTAGTTATAGTCTTTCTCATACCCAAGTTGTTTGGCTATTTGTGCCAGGCACCATTCATCGTAAGACGTACCTAGAGTGACGGCTACTGGTTGGCGTTTTTCAAATGGGTGTACTTCGTCAGCTGTTTCTTGTTCTCCCGGTGCCAATGCCGGTAAATATCCGTTTTCCCAATAGAATTTTGTGATTTTACCTCCCTTTATGCCTGACCATGGGGCTAACGTTTTTTCTGTAATACCAAGTTTGCAGGCTTCGTAAGCAGCTGATAAATCAAAGTTACGGATTCCTTTTATATATGAATCAATAACAGTGGCTACACCGTGATTGGAATTCATTCTACGACTGTCTCCCGTAACTTCAGGAAATGTAGGCATCCAGTTATGTTCCATTTGCTGTGCCATTCTGATAAAAGACTGAATCATGTCAGCTTCCATTTGTGGTTCGATGATAACACGTAAGGGGTGGACTGCTCTATACGTGTCCCAAATCCAATCGTCGGTATAAAATGGGACAGAATCTTTGTGGATACTATTGTCGAAAGCACTGTAATAGCGGTTGTCTTCCGAAAGGCAAATCATCCGTTCGTAAGTCCGGTAGAGAGAAGTATAGAATATTGCTTTTGCATTTTCGTCTATTCCTTCCACTTTGATTTTACTTAATGTTTGGTTCCAGATGTTTTTGGCAATGTTCATCTGGTTTTCTACATCATAATCTTTTATTTCCCGTTGTAGGTTGGCTTTTGCTTGCTTTTCATCAATGAAGGAAATACCGTAGCGAACTTTGATTGTTTTTATATCTGTTGAATATAAGAGAGCGATACCCACGTTCTTGCCTTTTATGGCAGTGTGGCTGTGATTTATTTCTTCTTTGCTGACAGTCATCGTTTTTTCCGGTAGTGCGGAAGTCTCCATATAAACATATACTTTGGTTTGATGATCTATGTTCTGATAACCGGAAATGGTATTCTCCGTAGTTTTAAGCTCACCATTGGTGGTACTAAGTATTAAATATGGAGCATTGTTTTTCCGGAAACTTAGTTCATAGATTCCTGCCTGGTGGGAGGGAGCGAATTTAGTGGAAACCTCTTCTTCTTCAAAATAGGAAGAATAGGAATAGGGTTTTATCACTTCATTATCATAACAATAGTAATATACCGGTTGTAATCCGCTCTCTGCTCCCTGATAGAAAGACAGGCTGAATGCAGACTTTCCCCGATGCGAGGTGACAATGACCGGTAAGCCTTTTATTTTATCAGAGGTGTAATCTGCTCTTTCCGGATAGATGCGGAGCATACTATTGGGAAGATGGACAGTTGGGTAAGTAGGAACTAACAAATGACTGATATTCCCCATATAGGGATTTACATAGTCAACCGGAGTTAACACTACCTCTTGCCTGTCTCTTATACACATCTCCGAGCCCACGAGACATGCGCAGATCTCG
>OWIJ01001826.1_pt1 | contig 9920 bp, 6 predicted proteins | sample 1732821 | NCBI WGS metagenome assembly OWIJ01 (sample SAMN05065759, study PRJEB22554) | human gut metagenome | biome: ENVO:2100002; feature: ENVO:00000062; material: ENVO:00002003 | host: Homo sapiens | place: USA | reverse complement strand
ACACTCAACTCCGCATCCTACGTGATTAGTACAGTTATTTACGAAACGATGTACTGGTCTGGGATAAGGTTTTTGTTATTCCTTTACTAAAGCTGCCATATCTTTCGGGAGTGGAGCTGTAAAGCTTAAAGGTGTTTTTGTCAGTGGATGGATAAATTCCAGTCTATAAGAGTGGAGTGGCTGGCGGCTGATATAGCGGTAGTCCGGATTATAGAGAAAATCACCGGGAAGAGGATGACCGATATAGCCCATATGGACCCGTATCTGATGAGTCCGGCCGGTATCCAGCTTCAGACTGATATAAGAAAGATCCTTTTCTTCATCATAGGAGAGAAGACGGTAATGTGTTCTGGCTGTCTCACCATTTTCAAAGTCAATACGGCGCAGGACAGTAGAGTCTTCTGCTCGTCCTATTGGGGCATCAATGATGCCCTCTTTTTCTGTCTTTCCACAGACAATAGCACGGTATTGTCTGTGGATCTGCCTGTGGAGCATCTGGTCAGATAAGATACAGCCTGCAAGAAGATGCTTGGCAATGACTAAAAGACCGGTGGTATCCCGGTCTAAGCGGTTAATGGCCCGGTAGACCAGAGTCTGGCCTTTGCTCTGGTAATACCAGGCAACGGCGTTTGCTAATGTGTGGTCAAAATGGCCTTGGGAAGGGTGGATAGGCACACCGGCATCTTTATTTATCACTAAAATATCCTCATCCTCATAGATGATATTTAAAGGAAGCCTAACAGGAACAATGTTCTGGGAGTTTTCCTCTTCTAATGCAGCGGTCAGTATTTCACCTGCCTGCAGACGGTGGATGGTATAAGCAAGCTTCCCGCCGATAGTAAGGCCGGTGGGAGAATTCCTCAGTTTAACTACCAGACGGTGGGAATAGCCTTTGCTCCTTAAAAACTGTTCTATGGTCTTTCCCTGGTCTTCTTCGGTGATCTTGTATTGTAATGTCTTTTTTATCATGTATATTTAAAGTTCCTCTCCAGATCCGTTTTTTGCAGATCCTGTTTTAAAGGTTTTCTTTTTGCTTGCAGCATGGTCTACGATGGCATCTTTTTGCAGAAAACTGGCACGTTTGATGCTGTCGATGCCAAAACGGCTGCGGATAGAATCTACGGTTTTTTCAAATTCCTTTTTTTTTCTGGCGTGAGGCTCTTCAAACAGGCTCATCTGGCAGAAGCTGTCATCAGATATTTTTCCCACACGCAGTCCCATAAGCCGCAGGGGAGTCATATCCCAGGCTTCTTTTAAAAGTCTGCAGGCACATTCAAAAAGCTGTGATGTAGAATCTGTAGGTTCATTTAAGGTCATCTGATGGGACTGGTTTTTAAAGGACCAGTCCCGAAGTTCCACACATACACTGCTGCAGAGTACATGGTCTGCCCGCAGTCTGGCACCCACGGTTTCGCACAGGGAGAGGAGTACCTGACAGCCTGTTTCATAATCGGAAATATCCCTGGATAAGGTAATGCTGTTTCCGTATCCTTTATTAACAGGCTCTTTTTCTGCTACAGGGTCATTGTCAATGCCGTTGGCATATTGGTGGATCATCACTGCGTATTTTTCACCCAGATGTATTTTTAACAGATTTAAGTCCCAGCGAGCCAGCTGGCCAATGGTGCGAATACCCAGGTTTTCCAGCTTTTTCTGGGCAGACTGTCCTACGCAGAATAAGTCACGGATGGGCAGAGGCCACATTTTTTCTGCTATCTCCTGAGGAAAAAGTGTATGGCATTTGTCCGGCTTTTCAAAATCAGAGGCCATTTTTGCCAAAAGCTTGTTTGAAGAAATACCAATATTAACAGTAAAGCCAAGCTGGTCCCGGATCCGGTTCCGTATTATATTGGCAGTGCTTAAAGGAGGACCGAACAGGTGAATGGTATCTGTCATATCCAGAAAAGTCTCGTCGATACTAAATTTTTCATGGTCCGGCGTGTATTCCTCTAAAAGAGTCATCATTTTTCTGGAACACTGGATATAGAAATCAAAACGGGAAGGTACGATCACCAGATCAGGACATTTTCGTAACGCCTGGGAGATAGGTTCCCCGGTGGTAACCCCCTGTTTCTTTGCCAGAGTGGATTTTGCCAGAATGATACCGTGACGGGTGCTTGAATCACCGCCTACTGCACAGGCAATGGTGCGCAGATCTGTATCCTGGGGATTTTTCTCAAGGCGGTATACAGATTCCCAGCTTAAAAAAGCAGAATTTACATCAATATGAAAAATAAGGCGCTGTTTCGGTATATTCATAGTGCTCTCCTGAAAAATGAATGTGCTCCTGAAAGGGAGAATACATGTTCTGTAAAAATCATAACACAGGCAGCAGATATAGTCAATTTCAGCATATCTGTAAATCAGATGGAATAGGATAAGAAAAAGAACCCTTTGGGGAGAAGCCCTTAAGGTGAATGAGAAAAGAAATGCTTTAAACAGAGGGATGCGGTGGAAATTCCGTTGTTTGGTCCTGGTTTTTGTACTTGTTTATTTGTTCCTTTTTTGTGATCTGCAGAGTCTGGCAGAGGAAAAAGACGGACTGAAGCTTTATTCCCAGTCCGCTGTTTTGATGGATGGGTACAGCGGCCGCGTTCTTTATGGAAAAAATGAAAAACAGGTGCGGCCCATGGCAAGCACCACTAAGATCATGACCTGCATCCTGGCACTGGAAATGGGAGATTTAGACGATCTGGTCACAGCTTCTTCTTGTGCAGCTTCCCAGCCAAAGGTACATATGGGAGTGAAAAAGGGAGAGAAATATCTGTTAAAAGATCTGCTTTACGGTCTGATGCTGGAATCTTATAATGATGCAGCAGTAATGATCGCAGAGCATATTGGAGGGACAGGAAAAGATTTTGCCAGGCTGATGAATAAAAAGGCAGAAGATTTAGGCTGCAGGGATACCTGGTTTATCACACCAAATGGTCTGGATGCAAAAGAAACGGATGAAACAGGAAAAGAACGGATCCATTCTACTACTGCAGAGGACCTGGCAAGGATAATGGTATATTGTATACAACAATCCCCGAAGAAGGAAGAATTTTTAAAAATAACCCAGACCCAGGACCGTACTTTTTATGATTCGGAAAATAAACATCAGATCCAGTGCAGGAACCACAATGCTTTTTTAACTATGATGGATGGGGCGCTGACAGGAAAGACCGGTTTTACAGGGGGAGCCGGTTATTCTTATGTAGGAGCGTTAAAAAAAGATGGTAAATTATTTGTTATTGCCTTATTAGGCTGCAGCTGGCCGCCTTATAAGACACGAAAATGGTCAGATGCAGGAATCCTGTTTTCTTATGGACTGAAAAATTACAATAAAACAGATCTGTATAAGCATCTGGGAAAAACAGAGCCAGTGCCTGTGAAGGTAGAAGGCGGCATTTGCTGGGGAGAGGAAGAAAAAAGCTTTGTTTTAGCAAAAGAAAGGGAAATAGAACTTTCGCAAATAGAGCTTTCTGCCCTGATAAAAGAGGGTGAGAAAACCAGAAAGAAAGTAATCCTTCCCCGGAAGTTAGATGCTCCTGTAAGAGAGGGAGAGAAGATTGGACGGGTACAATATTATATAGAAGATATGCTTATGGGAGAACTTTCATTATATAGTGACAGGTCAGTAAAAAAAATGGATATTTTGACAGCTTGGGGTCATGTTTTATCCCTGTGGAGTATTTAAAAGAAAGATTTCTGCCTGGTAAGTGTTAAAGTTTTCTTACGAATTAGTTTGATTTGTGTGAACATTTTTTGTTGCAGTTGACATGAGGCGGCAATTATCATTATAATGATACCGAGTGTTCAAAGGTGAAACGTCCGGGATAGGATTGTTTGAAAGAGGACTTTTAAACTTTTTAAGTGGGAACACATATCATTGAATCAGAGAATTCAGGAGATAATACGGCAGATGAAGGGAAAAATATACAAAAAAGGCCTTGCAGTTCTGTTAGGCCTGACATTGGCTGCAAATGTTCCATTAAGCAGACCATTGCCATTTCACATGTTAGATTCCTATGCTTATACGGGGACGGCTACTGTAAAGGCGTCCTCTTTAAACGTAAGAAGTGATGCAGGAACCGGCTACAGTGCAGTTGCCCGTCTGGCAGCAGGTGCCAGCGTACGCATTACAGGAGAGAAGACAGGAACAGACGGAAAGACCTGGTACCAGATCCAGTACACGGGAAGCAGCGGACAAACCGGCACAGGCTATGTTTCTTCTTCCTACATACGCATCCCGGTTTCGTATTCCGCAGATGCAAATTTTGAAGCTTATCTGACTTCCCAGGGATTTCCGGAAAGCTATAAAGATGGTTTAAGGCAGCTTCATGCCCAGTATCCAAACTGGGTATTCAGGGCAAAGAATACAGGGATTGACTGGAATACAGCTGTTGAAAATGAGTCAGTTCTTGGCCGTAATCTGGTGGCAACAGGAAGTATTTCTTCCTGGAAATCTGTAGAAAGCGGCGCTTATAACTGGGATAACAGCAGCTGGACCGGTTTTGACGGAAGCAACTGGGTGGCAGCATCCCGGGATATCATCCGTTATTATATGGATCCGCGAAACTTTTTAGATGATACCTATGTGTTCCAGTTCCTGTCCCATGAATACGATGGAAACAGCCAGACAAAAGAGGGACTTACAGGAATGGTTGCCGGTTCCTTCCTTTCAGGGACCACAGATTCCACAGGAACCGGAGGCAGTTCTTCTTCCGGCAGTTCTTCCGGTCCGGGAGGCAGTTCTTCTTCCGGCAGTTCTTCCGGTCGGGGAGGCAGTTCATCAGGTAATTCATCAGGCAGTTCATCCGGAAGTGTTTCAAAAGAAGGCCCTGGGGGAAGAAAAAACATGACAGATGATTCCAACCATGGTCCGGGTGTATCAGGCGGCGCAGCTGTAAGCACGCAGGCACCGGGAAGCAGCAGTACCACAGAGAGCAGCAGTACAGGAAACGGAAATGTTAGTCTGGAATCGCCACATGCTTCTATTACACCAAAGGAGCATAATCTGGTAACTTCTAATGTGAGCCTGGTAGCTCCGGGACAGTCCGATGGAAGCAGTACAGATAACAGTACCAGTATCTCCCAGCCTGGAAATGTGTCTTCCCAGCCGGGAACGGCTGCAGATACCACAACAGGTACTTCGGATCAGACCGGACCTTCTGTATCTGTTTCCACAAGTAAATCCTATGTGGATATTTTAATGGATGCAGCTGCGAAATCTGGTGTGAGCCCTTATGTTTTAGCTGCCATGATCCTTCAGGAGCAGGGCGTAAACGGTGGAACACCTCTGATCTCAGGAAATTATTCCGGATATTCCGGTTATTACAACTTCTTTAACGTAGAAGCATATCAGTCCGGTTCTATGTCAGCTACCCAGATGGGACTCCGGTATGCAAGCCAGTCCGGTAGTTATGGAAGACCATGGAATACGGTGGAAAAATCCATTTTAGGCGGCGCCCAGAATTATGGCGATAATTATGTAAAAGCAGGACAGAATACATTCTATTTAAAGAAGTTTAATGTACAAGGCTCGAATCCATATAAACACCAGTATATGAGCAATGTGCAGGGCGCAGCTTCTGAGGCAGAGCGTCTTTCTAAGGCATATAGTTCCTTAAAGAACTCTGCATTGGAATTTTATATACCGGTATTTAACAATATGCCGGATCAGGCATGTGCTGCACCTACAGGAAACGGAAGCCCGAATAATAAGCTTTCTGGCTTAAATGCAGATGGATTCAGCCTGACACCTTCCTTTGGAAAGGATACATTAAGCTACAATCTGATCGTAGATACTTCAGTTACAAGTATCCAGATCAGTGCATCTACTGCAGATGGCAATGCTTCTGTTGCAGGTACTGGAAATATAGAGCTTACCGGCAATTCAAGTGATATTGCAGTAACCGTTACAGCGCAGAATGGCAGTACAAGGACTTACACCATACATGTAGTGCGTCAGGCTGGCGGAGCAACCCCTTCCGGCCAGAATACCACTGCATCACCGGCAGGTTCTGGCAGCTCTTCCAGTTCACCTGGAAATACAGGAGGACATGGAGAAACGGGAAATGGCAATACTCCCGGCGGAAGCAATGTTACCATTGTAAACGTGCAGTAATGAGACCGAAATAGTTTAGGAAAGCAGGAATGAACATGACATTAAAACAGATCAGACAGTGGGCAGCGGCAGTTGCTGCCATCTGTCTTATAAACGTATTTTTGCCATTTTATGGGATAACTGCCTATGCAGCGACAGCAAGGATCGCATTTTCAGATCCAACCGCTTCTGTAGGCAGTGAGATCAATGTAAAAATGAAGATCACCAGCAGTGATAATCTTTCTACAGCAGATATCATGCTGGCATATGATGCAAACAGTCTTGAATTTATAGAAGGTACTAATGCAGAAGGCGGAAACGGGGCAGTCCGTGTCCATGGTGACGGCGGTGCCGGAAATACAACGACTCTTGCTTATGACCTGAAATTTAAGGCATCAGCAGCAGGTACCAGCAAGATCACGGTTACAAGCCAGGAGATCTATGATTCTTCTTCCAAGATCGTAACAGTTGACAAGCAGGGAGAATCCCAGGTAACGGTCAGCGCACTGGCAAGTGCTTCCAAGGATGCAACCTTAAAGTCCCTGCAGGTATCACCGGGAAGCCTGACACCGGAGTTTTCTTCTGATGTAGATTCCTATACAGTGACAGTAGGAACAGACGTAGATAAACTGATCATCAGCGCGGATACTACAGACGAAGGTGCTTCTAAGGTAGTAAGTGGCAATGAAAACCTGCAGATGGGTGAAAACAGGGTGACTTTAAAGGTTACTGCCCAGGATGGGGAAACTACCAGGGAATATGTGATCGTTGTTACCAAACAGGAAGGCGGTCCAAATGAGGGTACACAGAATGTGGATGGAGAAGGAAGCTTTGAACAGTTCCAGATGACTGTATCCAGGCGCAGCTTTACTGTAATGGAACCAGATGCTTCTGTACAGATACCGGAAGGACTGACAGAAACAAAGATCACCATTGATGGACATGCTGTTAAAGGCTGGGTATGGGGCAATGAGACAGAGCATCAGTATTGTGTCATTTATGCTATGAATGAAGCCGGTGAGAAGAACTTCTACCGCTATGACTTAAATAACAATGAGCGTACCATCCAGCGTTACTTTGAAGATCCAAATGCACAGGGAGCAGTAAGTGAAGATGTTTATACACAGCTGGCAGACCAATATGATTCCCTGAGAAAGGATTACAGCCTGTTCAGGACGCTGCTGATCGCGGCTATTGTTGTAGCTCTTATCTTTATGGTGCTTCTGGTGGTATCTGTTGCAGGCAAGAAGCAGAAAACAGAAAAAAGAAATACATCCCGTTCTGGAAAGAAGTCTGTAAAAGAGAATGATGAAGCGAAAGAAGAGCTTTATGAAGACGAAGCAGAAGAGCAGGAAGATGACCTGATAGATGAGGATGATGACGATACAGAAGAATATGAGGATCTTGATCTTGAAGATTTAGACGAGTCTGAGGACGGATCTGAAGCTGCAGACGAGGAAGAACCAGAAGCTGTACAGGAAGAGCCGGAAACTGCAGAACCAGAAGAGACAGAAGCTGTATCAGATGAAGAAGCAAAGGATGACATCGAAGAAATAGAGTTTGAAGATCTGGATGAGGAAGCAGATGTGGATGAAAATGGCGAAATGGACGATAATGTAGTATATGAGGAGCCGGCAGTACCAGAAGAGACCTCAGAGGACAAGAACAAAGACGACGATGATGACTTTGAGATATTTGACCTTTAAAATAACCTGAAAAATGAGACTTACAATGTGCAGAAAGGAAGAAGAGCTATGTATTGTGTAAAGAAAGTGAAAGAAGATTTATTCTGGGTAGGAGGTACAGACAGACGTCTGGCCCTGTTTGAGAATGCTTATCCGATCCCAAGAGGTGTTTCCTATAATGCCTATGTGCTGTTAGACGAAAAGACCGTTCTTTTTGATACTGTAGACTGGGCAGTAGCAGGACAGCTGTATGAGAATCTGGCAAAGGTATTAGGAGACCGCTCTCTGGACTATATCGTAGTAGACCATATGGAACCAGACCATGCAGCAACTTTAGGCCAGGTTGCAGAAAAGTATCCAGAAGCAAAGATAGTATGCAATGCAAAGACTGTGGGCATCATCAAACAGTTCTTTGATTTTGATATTGATTCCAGGGCAGTGATCGTAAAAGAAGGAGATACATTAAGTACAGGAAAGCATAACCTTACTTTTGTAATGGCGCCTATGGTCCATTGGCCAGAGGTTATGGTTACTTATGATACCACAGATAAGACATTATTTTCCGCAGATGCTTTTGGCACCTTTGGCGCTATGAACGGCAACTTGTTTGCAGACGAAGTGAATTTTGAACGTGACTGGTTAGATGATGCGAGAAGATATTATACTAATATCGTAGGCAAGTACGGCGCTTCTGTACAGACTCTCCTGAAGAAAGCAGCAGGTCTGGAAATTGCAACCATCTGCCCGCTTCACGGACCAGTATGGCGTGAGAACATCAGTTGGTACGTAAATAAATATCTTACCTGGAGCAGCTACGTACCAGAAGAAAAGTCAGTTATGATCGCATATGGTTCTATTTATGGAAATACAGAAAATGCAGCCAATATCCTGGCATGCAAGCTGGCTGACAAGGGAGTAAAAAACATTGCTGTTTATGATGTATCAGCAACTCATCCATCCCAGATCGTAAGTGAATCCTTCCGCTGCAGCCATCTGGTATTTGCAGCAGCTACCTATAACGGCGGGATCTTTACTAATATGGAACATGTTTTAAATGATTTAAAGGCACATGGACTGCAGAACCGTACCGTAGCAGTAATTGAAAATGGTACCTGGGGTGTTGTAGCAGGAAAGCAGATGAAAGAGATACTTTCCGGAATGAAGAACATGAATATTTTAGAGCAGACTGTCACTGTAAAATCTGCTTTAAAGGATGAACAGGATCCACAGTTAGAAGCACTGGCAGATGCCATCGCAGCTTCTTTATGCTCCTGAATGATCATATGATCCGCAAAAAAGAGCCGTTCATGGCTCTTTTTGCGTTGCAGTGCATCAGAAAGGGGCTATAGGGAGAAAGTGTTGGATATGAAGAAATTTGGCTGTGTCCTGCTTAAAGGGGGCAGATCCAGCCGCATGGGCGGCAATGACAAAGCGGAGCTTCTTTACAGGGGAATAAGTTTTAAAGAGAGGATCAGAAAAGAACTGGAGCAGTCAGATCTGCCCCTTTTTTTGTCAGAGGCCAAAAAAAGCGGGGATCCCCAGGTAATACCAGATCTGATCCCTGATGCAGGGCCATTAGGGGGGATTTATTCCTGTCTGAAACAGACGGGGATGGCAGGTCTGTTTTTTGTTTCCTGTGATATGCCATTATTTCATTTTTATCTTGGGAAACGGGCATTGGAAGAAGCAGAAAAGAATATAGATGTGGATGCGGTGATCTGGAAAACAAGGGATGGCAGGATCCATCCTGTGTGCGGCTGGTATTCATCGGGGTGTATACCTGTCCTTGAAAAGCAGCTTCTGGAAAAAAATGGAAGAGTAAGGGATCTGTTAGGAAAACTGCGGGTAAAGATCCTGGAAACAGAAAAGGAACATGTACCCGATACATGGTTTACCAATGTAAACACACCTATGGCTTTAAGTGAACTTGCAGATAAAAGACCACCTGTATTTGCAGTCAGCGGAAAGAAAAATACAGGAAAAACTACATTGACCCAAACACTGGTAAGGGAATTGTCCCACCGGGGGCTGGCGGTGGCAGTGATCAAACACGATGGCCATGATTTTATCCCGGATGTGCCGGGAACGGACAGTTACCGTCACAAAGCGGCTGGGGCTTATGGCTGTCTCTTATACACATCTGACGC
>OWIJ01001822.1_pt1 | contig 9943 bp, 8 predicted proteins | sample 1732821 | NCBI WGS metagenome assembly OWIJ01 (sample SAMN05065759, study PRJEB22554) | human gut metagenome | biome: ENVO:2100002; feature: ENVO:00000062; material: ENVO:00002003 | host: Homo sapiens | place: USA | reverse complement strand
TCGTGGGCTCGGAGATGTGTATAAGAGACAGTAATAGGATAATAAATTTATAACGGAAAAACTGCTGATTTAGATTGACAATTTGATATAATTTATTGTATTATAATCCTAGTGAAAAACTTAGACATATATTTGAACGATAATTTATGATTATACGTCTAGTGGTCTAATTAAGTTGTTATAAGCTAGAGTATGTATTTACATATTTTAGTTAAATATTATTCCAGTAAACTGGAAAAATTTTTTTTTACTTTTTAGGGGGTATTTTTAAAATGGCAGTTAAAGTTGCTATTAATGGTTTCGGCCGTATTGGTCGTCTCGCTTTCAGACAAATGTTCGATGCAGAAGGTTATGAAGTTGTTGCAATCAACGACTTAACAAGCCCAAAAATGCTTGCTCACCTTCTTAAATACGATTCTACTCAGGGTAGATATGAATATGCTGACAGCGTTGAAGCTGGTGAAAACTCCATTACTGTAAATGGTAAAGAAATCACTATCTATGCTAAACCAAATCCTGAAGAATTACCTTGGGGCGAACTTGATGTAGATGTAGTTTTAGAATGCACAGGTTTCTTTGCTTCCAAAGCTAAAGCAGAAGCTCATATCAAAGCTGGTGCTAAAAAAGTTGTTATCTCCGCTCCTGCTGGTAACGATCTTCCTACAATCGTTTTCAATGTAAACCATGAAACTTTAAAAGCTAGCGATACAGTTATTTCCGCTGCTTCTTGTACAACTAACTGCTTAGCTCCAATGGCTAACGCTCTTAATAAACTTGCTCTTATCCAGAGCGGTATCATGACTACAGTTCATGCTTACACTGGTGACCAGATGACTCTTGATGGTCCTCAGCGTAAAGGTGACTTACGTCGTTCCCGTGCTGCAGCTGTTAATATCGTTCCTAACTCCACTGGTGCTGCAAAAGCTATCGGTCTTGTTATTCCTGAATTAAACGGTAAATTAATCGGCTCCGCACAGCGCGTTCCTACCCCTACAGGATCTACTACTATTTTAGTAGCAGTTGTAAAAGGTCATGTAACTGTTGATGAAATCAATGCTGCTATGAAAGCTGCTGCAACTGAATCTTTCGGTTACACTGAAGAACAACTCGTATCCAGCGATGTTATCGGTATGAGATTTGGTTCCCTCTTCGATGCAACTCAGACTATGGTTGCTCCTATGGAAGATGGCAATACTCAAGTACAAGTTGTTTCTTGGTATGATAACGAAAACAGCTACACTAGCCAGATGGTTCGTACAATTAAATACTTCGCTGAACTTAAGTAATTTGATTTGTGCAGCCTTTTATGGACCGGTCTTAAAAAGGCCGGTCCTATTTTGAATTTACGGAGGGTTTTATTTAATGAATAAGAAATCTATTAGAGACATTGATGTAAACGGTAAAAAAGTCTTTATTCGTGTAGACTTTAACGTACCAATGGACGAAAATCAAAACATCACTAATGACAAACGTATTCGTGCTACATTACCTACTTTAAATTATCTTTTAGAAAACAATGCAGCAATTATTCTTGCTTGCCATGTTGGTCGTCCAAAAGGACAGAGAGTTCCTGAATTATCTGTTAAACCTATCGTTGTTAGACTTTCTGAACTCTTAGGTAAAGAAGTTAAATATGCTGAAGATTGTGTTGGCGAAGCTGCAAGTAAAGCTGCTGCTGATTTAAAACCAGGTGAAGTATTACTTCTTGAAAACCTCCGTTATCACAATGAAGAAACTAAAAATGATCCTGAATTTGCAAAACAACTTGCTTCTTTAGCAGATGTTGCTGTTGATGATGCATTTGGTGTATCTCACAGAGCACATGCTTCTAATGCTGGTATCGCTCAGTATGTAGAAGTTGTTGGCGGTTTCTTAATTGAAAAAGAAATTCAGTTCATTGGTAAAGCATTATCCAATCCAGAACGTCCTTTCGTTGCTATCATTGGTGGTGCAAAAGTTTCTGACAAAATCGGTGTTATTTCCAACTTATTAGAAAAAGCTGATGCAGTTGTAATCGGTGGCGGTATGGCAAATACATTCCTCGCTGCTCAAGGTAAAGGTATTGGTTCTTCTTTATTCGAAGAAGAAAAATTACCACTTGCTAAAGAATTACTTGCAAAAGCTGAAGAAAAAGGCGTAAAAGTATTCCTTCCTGCTGAAGTTGTTGTTGCAGATAAATTTGCAGCAGATGCAAATCATAAAACTGTATCCGTTGATGAAGTTCCAGCTGACTGGATGATTCTTGACAATAAATTCAGCAAAGAATGCCAAGAAGCTTTAGAAAATGCAAAAACAATCGTATGGAATGGACCTATGGGTGTATTCGAATTTGATGCATTCGCTCATGGTACTGAAGATATCGCTCATGCAGTTGCTGAATCTACTGGTATCAGCATTGTTGGTGGCGGTGACTCCATTGCTGCTCTTAAGAAAACTGGTCTTTCCGACAAAATTACTCACATTTCCACTGGTGGCGGTGCTACATTAGAATTCCTCGAAGGTAAACCAATGCCAGGTATTGCAGCTATTGCTGACAAATAATAAAAATAAATTATAAAGAGGTTGATTTGATAATGCGTAAACCTATTATTGCTGGTAACTGGAAAATGAACAATACAGTAGCTGCTGGTACTGTTCTTGTAAAAGAATTAGCTCCACTTGTAAAAGATAACAATGCTGTAGATATCGTTGTATGCCCAACATTTACTGCTCTTGCTGCTGTTTGTGAAGCTGTAAAAGGTACTAACATTCATGTTGGTGCTCAGAACGTTCATTGGGAAAAAAGCGGTGCTTTCACTGGCGAAATTTCCGCTGAAATGCTCACAGAACTTGGCGTTGAATATGTTGTAATCGGTCACTCTGAACGTCGTGAAATGTTTGGTGAAACTGATGAATATGTAAATAAACGTGCAAAAGCTGCATTAGCTGCTGGTATTACTCCTATCATTTGCTGTGGTGAAACTTTAGAAACTCGTGAAGCTGGTACAACTAATGATTTCGTTAGTGGTCAGATCAAAGCTGCACTTGAAGGTTTAACTGCTCAGCAAGTTGCTAGCCTTGTTATTGCTTATGAACCAATCTGGGCTATCGGTACTGGTAAAACTGCTACATTTGAACAAGCTGAAGAAGTTTGCGCTTGCATTCGTGAAACTGTTAAAGCTATGTTTGATGAAGCTACTAGCGATGCTGTTCGTATTCAATATGGCGGAAGTGTAAAACCTGCTACTATTGATGGTTTAATGCAAAAACCAAACGTTGATGGTGCTTTAGTTGGTGGCGCTTCTTTAAAAGCTGCTGATTTCAGTGCTATTGTTAACTTTAAATAATTTTTATTATTGATGAACCGTGTGGCACATGGGGATTGCCTGTAATGTAGGAAGCACACATCATAGTAAATTATAAAATGATTTTAACTGGTGTGTGCTATGCTATTTTAAAATTAATAGATTGAGGTAGTGTAATAATGTCAAAACTTAACGCTCCTATTGCTTTAATTATTATGGATGGTTGGGGAGTTGGCGATGCTCAAAGCACAACTAATGCTGTTAATGTAGGTAAAACACCTGTTATTGATGGTTTAACAGCAAAATATCCTCATGCTCAACTTGCTTGCTCTGGTGAAGCAGTAGGTCTTCCTGATGGACAAATGGGAAATTCCGAAGTTGGTCATACAAATATTGGTGCTGGTCGTATCGTTTATCAAGAATTAACACGTATTACAAAAGCTATACGTGAAGGTGCATTCTTCAAAAATCCTGTATTTTTGGATGTTATCAATGCTGTTAAGAAAAACAATGGTGCGCTTCATTTAATGGGATTATTATCCGATGGTGGAGTTCATAGCCATAATAGTCATCTTTATGCACTCTTACAGCTTGCAAAACAAGAAGGCGTTGAAAACGTTTTCGTTCATGCTTTCCTTGATGGACGTGATGTACCACCATCTAGTGCTGCTGATTATTTAGCTGAGCTTGAAGCTAAATTAAAAGAAATTGGCGTTGGTAAAATAGCTACAATTTCTGGTCGTTATTATGCTATGGACCGTGATAAACGTTGGGATCGTGTTCAGAAAGCTTATAATGCTATCGCTTTAGGCGAAGGTGTAAAACAAGCTTCTAGCGAACTTGCAATTAAAAATTCTTATGAAGAAGATACTACTGATGAATTTGTTGTTCCTGTTGTTGTTGGCAACTATGCAGGTATGGCAAGCAATGATGGAGCTATTTTCTTTAACTTCCGTCCTGATAGAGCACGTGAACTTACTCATGCTTTTGTGGATACTACTTTTGATGGCTTTGTTCGCAATGAAGATTTGAAAATTCCATTTGCAACAATGACTCAATATGAAAAAGGTATGAACGTAGAAATTGCTTATAAACCTGAGTCTTTAACAAATACTTTAGGTGAATATGTAAGCAAACTCGGTTATACTCAACTTCGTATTGCAGAAACTGAAAAATATGCACATGTAACTTTCTTCTTTAACGGCGGTATTGAGCAGCCTTATGAAGGTGAAGATCGTATCTTAGTACCTTCTCCAAAAGTTGCTACTTATGATTTACAACCTGAAATGAGTGCTATTGAAGTTACTGATAAAGTTGTAGAAGCTATTTTATCTAAAAAATATGATTTCATCATTTTAAACTATGCTAATGGTGATATGGTTGGTCATACAGGTGTTATGGAAGCAGCTGTAAAAGCTGTAGAAACTGTAGATACTTGTGTTGGTCGCTTTGTAGATGCAATAAAACAAGTTGGCGGTACTGTATGTATTACAGCTGACCATGGTAATGCTGAAAAAATGTTAGATGAAGAAACTAAAGAAGCATTTACAGCACATACTACAAATCCTGTACCATTTATCGTAGTTTCTGATAAAGTAAAAGAAGTTAAAGATGGTGCTTTATGTGATATTGCTCCAACTTTATTGAAATTAGCAGGTCTTGAAGTTCCAGCAGAAATGACTGGAAAAGCTTTAATCGATTAATATTATCTTATTGGCAAATTAAGTTTTAATATAAGATTATATTATTGAAATAAGAAAAACTATTGTTATTTTAAGTTTTAGTTTCATAAACTTGAATAATGATATCATATAATGATATAATGTATATCGTGTATAAAATGTATATATTAAGGAGAGGAAACAAAGATGATCTATTCACAAGAAGTGTCTAATATGACATGTGTGGCAAAAGGCATTGAAAAACATGGCCCAGCTCCAATTCCTGAAGAAGGCAAATGGGTACAGGCTAAAGAAATTAAAGATATCAGCGGTTTAACTCATGGTGTTGGCTGGTGTGCTCCTCAACAGGGTGCATGTAAACTAACTCTTAATGTTAAAGAAGGCGTTATCCAAGAAGCTTTAGTAGAAACTATTGGTTGCTCTGGTATGACTCATTCCGCAGCTATGGCTTCTGAAATTCTTCCTGGTAAAACTATTCTTGAAGCATTAAACACAGACCTCGTTTGTGATGCTATTAATACTGCTATGAGAGAATTATTCCTCCAGATTGTATACGGTAGAACTCAGACTGCATTCTCCGAAGGTGGTCTTCCTATCGGTGCTGGCCTCGAAGACCTTGGTAAAGGTTTAAGAAGCCAAGTTGGTACTATGTATGGTACACTTGAAAAAGGTCCTCGTTATCTTGAACTTGCTGAAGGTTATGTAACAAGAATTGCTCTTGATGCAGAAGATCGTATCATTGGTTATGAATTCGTTCACCTCGGCAAAATGATGGAAATGATCACTAAAAAAGGTATTCCTGCACAGGAAGCTTTAGAAAAAGCAAAAGGTACTTATGGACGTTTTGCTGATGCTGCAAGATACGTAGATCCTCGTAAAGAATAATACAAGAAAATAGGAAGGAATGAAAATAAATGGCATTGTTTGAAAGTTACGAACGTCGTATTGACAAAATTAACAAAGCTTTAGACAGCTATGGCATCTCTTCTTTAGAAGAAGCTAAAAAAATCTGTGATGATAAAGGCATAGATGTAGCTAAAATCGTTAAAGATACACAGCCAATCTGCTTTGAAAATGCTTGCTGGGCTTACACAGTAGGTGCAGCTATGGCTATTAAAAAAGGTACTACAAAAGCTGTAGAAGCTGCTAAAATTATTGGTGAAGGTTTACAGGCTTTCTGTATTCCAGGTTCTGTTGCTGAAAACAGAAAAGTTGGTTTAGGTCATGGTAATCTTGCATCCATGCTTTTAAGTGAAGATGCAAAATGCTTTGCTTTCCTTGCTGGTCATGAATCTTTTGCTGCTGCAGAAGGTGCTATTAAAATTGCTGAAAAAGCAAACAAAGTAAGAAAAGAACCATTAAAAGTTATTTTAAATGGTCTTGGTAAAGATGCTGCTCAGATCATCTCTCGTATCAACGGCTTCACTTATGTTCAGACTCAGTTTGATTATGCTACAGGTGAAGTTAGTGTAGTTAATGAAACTGCATATTCTAACGGCCCTCGTGCTGCTATCAAATGCTATGGTGCAGATAGCGTTCAAGAAGGCGTTGCAATTATGCACAAAGAAGATGTTGACATCTCTATCACTGGTAACTCTACTAATCCTACCCGTTTCCAACATCCAGTAGCTGGTTGCTACAAAAAAGAATGTATCGAAAAGGGTAAAAAATATTTCTCCGTTGCTTCCGGTGGCGGTACTGGTAGAACATTGCATCCAGATAACATGGCAGCAGGTCCTGCTTCCTATGGTATGACTGATACTATGGGTCGTATGCACTCTGATGCTCAGTTTGCAGGTTCTTCTTCTGTTCCTGCTCACGTAGAAATGATGGGTCTTATCGGTATGGGTAACAACCCTATGGTAGGCGCTAGCGTAGCAGTAGCAGTAGCTATTGAAGAAGCAATGAGCAAATAAAATTTATTTATTATTATTATTTAGGTGGGGATTTTAAAAATGTTAAAGAAAACAAAAATCGTTTGCACAATGGGTCCTAACTATGACAATGGTACTGAACTTTTAGAAAACGTTATTGAAAACGGCATGAACGTTGCTCGTTTCAACTTCTCTCATGGTGACTATGCAGAACATGAAGAACGTATTAATAAAGTTAAAGAAGTTTCCAAAAAAATGGGTAAAACTGTATCTTTAATGCTTGATACAAAAGGACCTGAAATGCGTCTTGGCGATTTTGCTGAAGGTAAAGTATACCTTAAAAAAGGTAATAAATTCACTTTAACTAATGATGACATTCCAGGTGACGAAACTCATGTTTCCATCAATCACAAAAAACTTTACACAGAAGTTAAACCAGGTAATACTTTATTACTTTCTGATGGTCTTGTAGGTCTTCATGTTGACGAAATCGTAGGTAAAGACATCGTTTGCACAATTTTAAATGATGGTCCTATGAGCACTCGTAAACGTGCTGCAGCTCCTGGTGTATCCCTCGGTCTTCCTGCTATTTCTGAACAAGATAGAAACGATATCATTTTCGGTATTGAACATGATATGGATTTCGTAGCAGCTTCCTTCATCCAACGTGCTGAAGACGTTGAAGCTATCCGTGCTCTTATTAAAGAACATGGCGGACACATGGAAATTATTTCCAAAATCGAATGTGTTGAAGCTGTTAAAAATATTGATGCTATCATCGCTGCTTCCGACGCTATCATGGTTGCTCGTGGTGACCTTGGTGTTGAAATGCCAGCTGAAGAAGTTCCACTTATTCAGAAAGATATCATCAAAAAATGTAACAAACTTGGCAAACCAGTTATCGTAGCTACTCAGATGCTTGAAACTATGACTTCTAACCCACGTCCAACTCGTGCAGAATCTTCTGACGTTGCTAACGCTATCTTTGATGGTGCAGACGCTATCATGCTTTCTGGTGAATCCGCTAATGGTGATTATCCATTAGAAGCTGTTTCTACAATGAACGTTATTGCTAAACGTGTAGAACAAGCTCTTGAATACAAAGAAATCTTCGTATCCAAAGGTTTCACTCATCACAATGTTACTACAACTGACGTTATCGCTCATGCTACAGTACAGATGGCTTATGAACTTAGTGCACAAGCTATCATCACTCCAACTGAAAGCGGTTACACTTCTAAAGTTGTATCCAAATATCGTCCAAAAGCTACAATCATCGCTTATACTCCAAATGATCGTGTAGCTCGTCACTTAAATCTTCGTTGGGGCGTTGTTCCAGTAGAAGGTAAAGCTTGGGACGATGTTGATGAAATGATCGCAACAGCTACTGCTGCATCTGTTCGTCAGGGCATTGTAAAACAGGGTGATAAAACAATCATCACTTCTGGTATGAAATTCGGTGAAGGTAACACAAGCACAATCCGTGTTCATACTATCTAATCGGATTTAGTAGATTTAAACACATGTGTTAATGATTAAAATAACCTTAGGGCAAAAATGCTCTAAGGTTATTTTTTTTATTAATTATTAAGTTATTTTTATTTACAATAAATATTGATAATCTATCTTGATTATGATAATATATAAATGAATTGAGAATAAAAATCATTTGCTTAAAATATTATCAAAGGAGATATTTAAATGATATTTAATAAATTAAAAATCGAAAAAGTAATTGGTAGAGAAATTATTGATTCTAGAGGAAATCCAACTGTAGAAGCTGAAGTAATTTTAGCAGATGGAACAGTTGGTAGAGGTTGTGCTCCTAGTGGTGCCTCTACAGGCGTATTTGAGGCTTTAGAGCTTCGTGATGGAGATAAAACACGTTATAATGGAAAAGGTGTTTTAAATGCTGTAGAAAATATTAATACTATCATTCATAATGCTTTAGTAGGAAAAGATGCTTCTGATATTTATGCTGTAGATAATGCTATGATAGAAGCTGATGGTACAAAAGATAAATCTAATTTAGGCGCAAATGCTATTTTAGCGGTATCAATAGCTAGTGCACAAGCTGCTAGTAAATCTTTAGGTATTCCACTTTATCGCTATTTTGGTGGCATTAATGGTAATAGATTACCTGTGCCAATGATGAATATCTTAAATGGTGGCGCACATGCAACTAATACAGTAGATATTCAAGAGTTCATGGTTATGCCAGCAGGTGCTCCAAGCTTTAGAGAAGCACTTCGTTGGTGTAGTGAAGTTTTTCATGCTTTACAAAAATTATTGAAGGATAGAAACTTAGCAACATCTGTTGGTGATGAAGGTGGATTTGCTCCAAATCTTTCTAGTGATGAGGAGACTATTGAAGTAATTTTAGAAGCAGTAAAAATAGCAGGATATGAACCTGGTAAAGATTTTATGATTGCTATTGATGCAGCTGCTAGTGAATGGAAAGGTAATAAAATAGGAGAGTATATCTTACCTAAATCTGGTAAAAAATTTACTACTGATGAATTAATCGCTCATTGGAAAATGTTAGTGGAAAAATATCCAATTGTTTCTTTAGAAGATGGTCTTGATGAAGAAGATTGGGAAGGCTGGAAGAAATTAACTGATGCTATTGGCGATAAAGTTCAGCTTGTAGGTGATGATTTATTTGTAACTAATACAGAAAGATTATCTCGTGGTATAAAAGAAGGCGCAGGAAATTCTATTTTGATTAAGTTAAATCAAATTGGCTCTATTTCTGAAACTTTAGAAGCTATTAAAATGGCTCATAAAGCTGGTTATACTGCTGTTACTTCTCATCGTTCTGGTGAAACAGAAGATACTACTATAGCTGATTTAGCAGTGGCTTTAAATACTTGCCAGATTAAAACTGGAGCACCTAGCAGAAGTGAACGCGTAGCAAAATATAATCAATTATTGAGAATTGAAGAGGATTTAAAACAATCTGCTGTATATCCTGGATTTGATGCATTTAATCAAAAACATTAATATTGATAAAAAAAGAAGTGGTACATATAAATACCACTTCTCTTTTTTTACCAAATGCGAGCGTAAAGCCCCTAAATTTATTTATGGGGATATAAGCTCG
>OWIJ01001821.1_pt1 | contig 9946 bp, 7 predicted proteins | sample 1732821 | NCBI WGS metagenome assembly OWIJ01 (sample SAMN05065759, study PRJEB22554) | human gut metagenome | biome: ENVO:2100002; feature: ENVO:00000062; material: ENVO:00002003 | host: Homo sapiens | place: USA | reverse complement strand
ACACCTTTGTTCTTTTCTTACCACAGCTGTGGTAAGAAAAGAACAAAGGTGTGGTATGCATAAAACACAGCTGTGGTAAGATTAGCTTTTAGCAAATACGACCTTAGCCGATAGAGATTCTGAAAATAGATACTTGCAGATATGGCAATAAAAATCGTTTGCACTATCTTTGCACCACTCTATAGTTGAATATGCAGAAGGTAGTACAATACATCGAGCGCCACAAGCTCTTCTCGCTGGACGACAAGATACTTGTGGCACTGAGCGGCGGGGCGGACTCCGTGGCGTTGCTGCGCCTGCTCCTCAGCCTGGGATACACATGCGAAGCCGCCCATTGCAACTTCCATCTGCGCGGAGCGGAATCCGACCGCGACGAGCACTTTGTACGCCAACTCTGCCTGGAGCACCGGGTGACGCTGCACACCGTCCACTTCAACACGGAGCAGGAAGCAAAGGAACGGCATATCTCCATCGAAATGGCTGCAAGGGAATTGCGCTACGCGTGGTTCGAAAAAACAAGGGAAGCATGCAGTGCAGCTGTCATTGCCGTCGCCCACCATCAAGATGACAGTGTAGAGACATTGCTGCTCAATCTGATTCGCGGTACCGGCATCAACGGGTTGCGGGGCATACGCCCCCGAAACGGACATATAGTCCGCCCCTTGCTCTGCCTGGACAGAAAGGAAATCGTCGGTTATCTGGAAAGTATCGGGCAAGCCTACGTGACGGACAGCACCAATCTGCAGGACGAATATACCCGCAACAAAATACGCTTGAACCTGCTTCCCATGATGCAGGAGATAAACCCCTCCGTCAAGGAAAGCATCCTCAAAACGGCAGAGCATCTGGACGATGCCGCCTCTATATATAATATAGGTATAGAAGAAGCCAAACTGCGAGTCAAGACACCGGAAGGCATAAGTATCGGCGCCCTGAGGCAAGAAGCGGCACCGGAAACGGTCTTATTTGAAATTCTGCATCCGCTTGGATTCAACGCCGCACAAGTAAGGGACATCTGCCGGACATTGGACGGACAGCCCGGCAAAGTCTTTGCCACCCCCGGCTGGCGTGTCATCAAAGACCGCGGCTCGTTGTTGATAGAACCCGTACAGGAAGCCGTAAAGCCGTTATTGGAAATGAAAGAGCATCCCTATGCACCGGATTTCATGATTCCACGCGACAAAGCTACCGCCTGCTTTGATGCCGACAAACTCCAGCATCCCCTATCACTGCGCCTTTGCAGGCAGGGAGACAGCTTCGTGCCCTTCGGCATGAAAGGCCGGAAGAAGGTAAGCGACTACCTGACCGACCGCAAGTTCTCCCTTCTGCGCAAAGAACGGCAATGGGTGCTTTGCTGCGGAGATGACATCATCTGGCTGGTGGGAGAACGGGTGGACAACCGTTTCAGAATAGACGAAAAAACCCGGAAAGTGTTGGTCGTATCAACCATCGACCAGTAGCCATCACAGAATGATTCTGTCCTCCTTCTGTTTCTTGAAGCAATCGGAAAGCAATACGGCAAACGGCGTGTCATACGTGCGCGCCTTCTGCGGACAGCCTTTCACACAAGCACAACATTTGATGCATTTCTCTGCAACCGTATTGCACTCGTCTCCTTTTATAATGGCTCCTGCAGGACAATGCTTCACGCAATATCCGCAATGCGTACAACGTTCCGCATCCACTTGCGGAGTACGGGGCATAGGCACCCCACTCTTACGCAACTTGACGACTCTGCGCAAAAAGCGGAGCAACGGGAAGAAAGGCTGGCGCGGACGCTGGATACGGGTCACATCCACCCCATACAGTTTCTCCATATCTTCGGCCGCCGCAATTTTAGCACGTATCTTTTCACCAAAAAGCTTTGCATACTCCAAGTCGTCCGCATCCGGACGTCCGGATGCCACCGGATATTTCTCACAGCTATAAGAGTGCTCTCCTACAAACGTAGCACCTGCAATTACCTTGAAGCCCAACTTCGTGACAAAAGCATCCAATTCCACCAAAGCCTTCTCATAGGCCCGGTTGCCGTACACCACCACAACCACGGCAGGTGCACCGTCAGCATGAAGCTCCTTCATCCGCTCCAATGCCAAAGGAGCCACATGACCGCCATATACGGGCACCGTGATGACCGCCAAAGCATGGGAAGGCACCTCCCTTTTACCCGCCGCCTCCAAAGTGAGGTCCACTTTGGAGACAGACGAAATTCCCGTTCCGTGAACAATTGCCTCTCCCACTTGTTTAGAGGTACAAGTAGGTGAAAAAGTTATCAACTGTACTTCATCTATATTCATAAACCAATCCTTCATGTTGTTGTTAATACAGCAAAGATAAAGTTTTAAATTTAAAAAAAAGATGATTTGTTTATGAAACCAAAAATATTTATTACCTTTGCACCGTTGAAACATTCTGCGACTTCTTGCTGTGGCAAGAATTGTTTATCAGATTTCCGGTTCAATAATAAATATCCCATATAAATCATATATCACAAGGTAAACTTGCCCAAGTTGCTTCCTACAACAACTGCAACTGTGCACTTATGCCTTTCAATAAAAGTAAATTTTAAACCATTCACATATATACTGTATGTATAACATCATTCAACTGAACGACAAAAATTTGTCGGAACTACAAACTATTGCCCAAGAACTGGGTATAAAAAAAACAGACTCACTCAAAAAAGAAGAACTTGTTTACAAGATACTTGACGAACAAGCTATCGCAGGCGCTACCAAGAAAGTTGCCGCCGACAAGCTGAAGGAAGAGCGTAAAGGGGAAAAGCAAAAACGCTCGCGCGTCACTGTAAAGACCGTAAAAAAGGAAGGTGCCGACAAAGTGTTCTCAGCCAATAAAAACGGAGACCTCACCAAAGCCAAAACAGAGGAAGCACCAGCTGCGAAAGAACAACCCAAAACTGTGGAAGCACCCCAAGAACCGACCATAGAAGCTGCAACGCCGGCGCCAGCCAAAGAAGCCGCCGTACCCAAACGCAAACCGGGACGCCCCCGCAAGGTAAAGGAAGAGACTGCCGCACCCCAAGCAACGGAAACCCCGAAGGTTGCCGAACCGGAATTGAACTTCGAGGCTAAAGCTCCGAAAACGGAACCCCAAGCGGAAGCTAAAAAAGTGGAAGCTAAAAAAGCCGTGAAGAATATCGTACCGGACGAAAGCCCTATCCTGGCCGAAGCGGCAGATGACTTCATCCCCATTGAAGACCTCCCTACGGAAAAAATAGAATTGCCATCCGAACTCATCGGCAAATTCGAAGCGACCAAAGCGGAAACTCCCGCCACTCCCACTCCTGCCGCTGCCCCAGCCGAACCGCAACAGCCACAACGCCCGCGCCTCCGCGCCCGCGACAACAACAACCCATACAATAACAACAACAATAACAACCGCAACGGTGGCTATAACCAACAGCGCCCCGCGCAGCAGCGCCCTGCACAACCCTATAACAACGGAGAGAACTATCCCGCCGCTCCGGAACGCAAACCCGTAATAGAACGCGAGAAGACGTACGAATTCGATGACATCCTCACCGGAACCGGTGTACTGGAAATCATGCAGGATGGCTACGGCTTCCTCCGTTCCTCCGATTACAACTATTTGTCCTCACCGGACGATATTTACGTATCACAATCACAAATCAAATTGTTCGGCCTGAAAACCGGTGATGTGGTAGAAGGCGTAATCCGTCCCCCGAAAGAAGGCGAAAAGTACTTCCCGCTGGTAAAAGTATCCAAAATAAACGGACGTGACCCGGCTTTCGTACGCGACCGCGTACCGTTCGAGCACCTCACTCCCCTCTTCCCGGACGAGAAGTTCAAGCTTTGCAAAGGCGGATACTCCGACTCTATGTCGGCCCGTGTCGTAGACTTGTTTGCCCCCATCGGCAAAGGTCAGCGTGCCTTGATTGTGGCACAGCCCAAAACCGGTAAGACCATCTTGATGAAAGACATAGCCAACGCCATTGCCGCCAATCATCCGGAAGTCTACATGATTATGCTGCTCATCGACGAACGCCCGGAGGAAGTTACCGACATGGCGCGTACCGTCAATGCGGAAGTAATCGCCTCTACCTTCGACGAACCGGCAGAACGCCACGTGAAGATTGCCGGCATCGTCCTTGAAAAAGCAAAACGCATGGTGGAATGCGGACACGATGTTGTCATCTTCCTCGACTCCATCACCCGCCTGGCACGTGCCTACAACACCGTATCCCCGGCTTCCGGCAAAGTGCTTTCCGGTGGTGTGGATGCCAACGCATTACATAAGCCCAAACGCTTCTTCGGTGCAGCACGTAACATCGAGGGCGGCGGTTCACTGACCATCCTTGCCACTGCCTTGATTGACACTGGCTCAAAGATGGACGAGGTTATCTTCGAAGAATTCAAGGGTACGGGTAATATGGAGTTGCAGCTCGACCGCAACTTGTCCAACAAGCGTATCTTCCCGGCTGTCAACATCGTTGCCTCCAGCACTCGCCGCGACGACCTGCTGCAAGACAAGCAGACACTGGACCGCATGTGGATTCTCCGCAAGTACCTTGCCGACATGAATCCGATAGAAGCCATGGACTTCGTAAAAGACCGTCTGGAGAAGACCAAAGACAACGACGAATTCCTGATGAGCATGAACAGTTAACAGCAACTGCATACAGATATTGTACAAAAGCTTCCATTTACGTTCATAAACGTAGGTGGAAGCTTTTTTTATATCCGTTTTTTCATACATTTGCCACCATACAATAACCTTGAACAAATAAAATCCAAATCTGATGAAAACGATTCACTCTTTTATGGGAATGGCATTGTGCAGCTTTCCGGTAATGGCACAGCAATCGCCCAATTTTCTTATTATCCAATGCGACCATCTGACCCAGCGGGTAGTAGGCGCATACGGTGCCGACCCCAGCTGCACTCCACCTATAGACCGAATTGCCTCCCAAGGTGTAACATTTGCCAACGCATACGTGGGATGCCCCCTCAGCCAACCGTCACGCGCTGCCTTATGGAGCGGACTGATGCCGCATCAAACCAATGTACGTTCCAACTCGGCCGAACACATCAATCCTCCGCTGCCCGACAGCATTCCGACCCTGGGAAGCCTCTTCACCGCCAACGGTTATGAGGCCGTCCACTTTGGCAAAACCCATGACATGGGTTCCCTAAGGGGATTCCGCCACAAGGAACCGGTTGCCAAGCCCTTCACCGACCCCGAATTTCCCGTCAACAATGACAGCTTTCTGGATGTAGGAACCTGCGAGGATGCCGTGGCCTATCTCAGCAATCCGCCGCAAGAACCTTTCATCTGCATAGCCGATTTCCAAAACCCGCACAATATCTGCGGATATGTAGGCGAAAATAAAGGGGAGCACATAGATAGCCCCATCAGTACCCCACTCCCGCTACTACCCGGAAACTTTGAAGTGGAAGACTGGGAAAAACTTCCGTTGCCCATTCAGTACATCTGCTGCAGCCACCGGAGGATGATGCAAGCCGCCCACTGGAACGAGGACAATTACCGGCACTACGTCGCCGCCTTCCAGCATTACACGCGGATAGTGGCCAGACAGATAGAGAGTGTACTGGAAGCCCTCTACTCCACTCCCGCCGGCAAAAATACAATTGTCATTGTACTGGCAGACCACGGAGACGGAATGGGGTCACACCGCATGGTAACCAAGCAGGTCAGCTTTTACGAAGAAATGACAAATGTGCCCTTCATCATAGCCGGTCCCGGTATTCATCCCCGTCAAAAACCGGTGGAAGATTTACTGACCCAACCCACTATCGACCTGCTGCCCACTCTCTGTGAACTGGCAGGCATTCCGGTGCCTTCCTCCAAGCCCGGCATCAGCCTTGCCCCTTTCCTGAAAGGCGAGAAGCAAAAGAGACAGCACCCCTATGCAGCCTCCGAATGGCACAGTGAATACGAAGTGACCGTCAGCCCGGGACGGATGATACGCAGTCCCAGATACAAATACACACACTATCTGGAAGGCAACGGGGAAGAACTGTATGATATGCTGAAGGATAAAGGAGAAAGACGAAACCTTGCCCATGACCCCAAATACTCAAAGATTCTGGCCGAGCACCGGGCACTGCTGGACGACTACATCCGCCGCACACAGGACGACTACCGAAGCCTGAAAGTTGAAGCCGACAAGAGATGGCGCAGCCACGCACCGGGATATCCCAACCACGAAGGACCCTGCGCCAGAGACATTATCAATAGAAAGTAAGCAAAAAGAACTAAAAAAAACAGAATAATATAGATGATTATCAGTGCCTTGACCGGCACTTCCATTCTTTTCGCCCATCCCGCTGCAAGTCTTCAATAATATTCTGCTTCAAAAGAAGGCAGTTAAAGGGATTTTTTGTACTTTTGCGCCTCAATAAGAGTAATTTGTAATTTAGTAATTGTAATTAGATACTATGTTCGATAATTTAAGCGAGAGACTTGAAAGGTCGTTTAAAATTTTGAAAGGTGAGGGCAAAATCACCGAAATCAATGTTGCGGAAACCCTGAAAGACGTACGTAAGGCACTTTTGGATGCCGACGTGAACTATAAGGTAGCCAAAAACTTCACCGATACCGTTAAGGAAAAAGCCTTGGGACAAAACGTGCTGACAGCCGTTAAGCCCAGCCAGCTGATGGTAAAAATCGTACACGATGAACTGACCCAGCTCATGGGCGGCGAGACTTCTGAAATAAACCTCGACTCCAAGCCTGCCATTATCCTAATGTCCGGTTTGCAAGGCTCCGGTAAAACAACTTTCTCCGGAAAGCTGGCCCGCATGCTGAAGAGCAAGAAGAACAAAAAGCCGTTATTGGTGGCTTGTGACGTGTACCGTCCTGCCGCTATCGAGCAGTTGCGTGTACTGGCTGAACAGATTGACGTACCGATGTACTCGGAACCGGACAGCAAAAATCCGGTAGCCATTGCCCAAAATGCCATCCAAGAAGCCAAAGCCAAAGGTTACGACCTTGTAATTGTCGATACAGCCGGTCGTCTGGCAGTGGATGAGGAGATGATGAACGAGATTGCCGCCATCAAGAAGGCCATCAATCCGGACGAGATTCTGTTCGTAGTGGATTCAATGACCGGTCAGGATGCAGTGAATACCGCTAAGGAATTCAACGAACGGCTCGACTTCAATGGTGTAGTATTGACCAAACTGGATGGTGATACCCGCGGTGGTGCCGCCCTTTCTATCCGTTCGGTGGTAAACAAGCCCATCAAGTTTGTAGGTACCGGTGAAAAGCTGGATGCCATCGACCAGTTCCATCCCTCACGTATGGCCGACCGTATTCTCGGTATGGGTGACATCGTATCTTTGGTGGAACGTGCGCAGGAACAATATGACGAGGAAGAAGCCAAACGCCTGCAAAAGAAGATTGCCAAGAACCAGTTCGACTTCAACGACTTCCTGAGCCAGATTGCACAAATCAAGAAAATGGGTAACTTGAAGGAACTTGCCTCCATGATACCGGGCGTAGGCAAAGCCATCAAGGATATAGACATTGACGACAATGCCTTCAAGAGCATTGAAGCCATCATCTACTCCATGACTCCGGAAGAACGCAGCAATCCGGCCATTCTGAACGGTTCACGCCGCCAGCGCATTGCCAAAGGTAGCGGTACGAATATTCAGGAAGTAAACCGCCTGCTGAAACAGTTTGACCAGACCCGCAAGATGATGAAGATGGTCACTGGCAGCAAGATGGGTAAGATGATGCCGAAACTTAAAAGATAAGATAACAGCCTATGACACTGATTGATGGAAAAGCAATTTCAGAGCAAGTAAAGCAAGAGATTGCAGCAGAAGTAGCCGAGATAGTGGCTCGTGGGGGTAAACGCCCGCATCTGGCCGCTATTCTTGTAGGACACGATGGAGGTAGCGAAACCTACGTTGCCGCCAAAGTAAAGGCATGCGAAGTTTGCGGATTCAAGTCCTCACTTATCCGCTACGAGGCAGACGTTACCGAAGAGGAGCTGCTTGCCAAGGTACGCGAATTGAACGAGGATGCGGATGTGGACGGTTTCATCGTACAGCTTCCCTTGCCCAAGCATATCTCCGAGCAGAAAGTGATTGAAACCATCGACTACCGCAAGGATGTGGACGGCTTTCATCCCATCAACGTGGGACGGATGTCCATTGGCCTTCCCTGCTATGTATCCGCTACTCCCAACGGTATCCTCGAACTGCTGAAGCGCTATCAGATAGAGACTTCAGGCAAGAAGTGCGTGGTGTTGGGACGCAGCAACATTGTAGGCAAGCCCATGGCTGCCCTGATGATGCAGAAGGCTTATCCCGGCGATGCCACAGTGACCGTATGCCACAGCCGCAGCAAAGACCTGGTAAAGGAATGCCAGGAAGCGGACATCATCATTGCTGCGTTGGGACAACCGAACTTTGTTAAGGCGGAAATGGTCAAGGAAGGCGCTGTCGTTATTGATGTAGGTACTACCCGTGTGCCCGATACCTCCAAGAAATCCGGATTCAAGTTGACCGGTGATGTGAAATTCGACGAAGTAGCTCCCAAATGTTCATTCATTACCCCCGTACCGGGAGGCGTAGGTCCCATGACCATCGTTTCCCTTATGAAGAATACATTGCTCGCCGGCAAGAAAGCAATCTACCAATAACAACGTAATGAAAACGCTCGCCGTCTTCATGGCTGTCTTACTGTATAGCGTAACCCTTTCCTCCCAGGAAAGGATTACGCTATTATTTGTCGGTGACCTGATGCAGCACCAGGCACAAATAGACGCAGCACGTGTATCTGAAGGAAAATATGACTACTCCTCCTGCTTCTCCCTCATAAAAGAGCAAATATCCCAGGCAGACCTCGCCATAGGAAATCTGGAAGTCACATTGGGGGGCAGGCCCTATCGGGGCTATCCTATGTTCAGCGCCCCCGATGAATATCTTCAGGCCATAAAGGACGCCGGATTCGATATTTTACTGACAGCCAACAACCACTGTCTGGACCGTGGAAAAAAGGGAATGGAGCGTACCATACAATTACTTGACTCCTCCGGTATTCGTTACGCAGGCACCTACAAGAATCTGTCGGAGCGCAGGCAACGCTATCCCCTGTTCATCAACAGAAACGGCTTTCGCATTGCCCTACTCAACTATACTTACGGCACCAATGGTATCAAGGCTACCTCTCCCAATATCGTAAACTATATTGATAAGAATACCATCCTGCAAGATATCCAAAGTGCCAAGGCACGCCAACCGGATGCCATTATTGCCTGCATGCATTGGGGAGAGGAATATCAGTCCCTTCCCAACCGTGAGCAACGCGAACTGGCCAACTGGTTGCTCCAACAAGGCGTAACACATATTATCGGTTCACACCCTCACGTCATTCAACCGATGGAACTACGTACCAATGGTACCGAACAGCACATCATAGTCTACTCCTTGGGAAACTTCATTTCCAATATGAGCAAGGCCAACACTGACGGCGGCCTCATCTTCACTTTGCAGTTGGAGAAACATCCTCTCCCCCAACCCATCCGTCCCTCTTACACCGGTCAGAGTCAGACGCCTCTACCAGACTCCAATCCTCTGCCTTTTCCATACTGTCGTGTTTCCTATTGTGGATATAATCTGGTCTGGACCGGCCGGCCGGAACTTACTAAAGAAAAAAATTACATTCTTTATCCTGCCAGTTTTCCTACAGAACATTTAACGCCGGAAGCTCGTAAACACCTGGAAATCTTTGTCAAAAGCTCTCGAAAGCTGCTCCAGCAGCACAATATAGGTATCTACGAGAAGAAAAAATAATGCAGAAATCTCAAAAATTTTCGTCTCATTCTTTGCAATATTAAAGATTATCCCTATCTTTGCACCGCATTTAAGAAATGCACTAACATGGTGGCTGTAGTTCAGTTGGTTAGAGCGTCAGATTGTGGTTCTGAATG
>OWIJ01001820.1_pt1 | contig 9952 bp, 8 predicted proteins | sample 1732821 | NCBI WGS metagenome assembly OWIJ01 (sample SAMN05065759, study PRJEB22554) | human gut metagenome | biome: ENVO:2100002; feature: ENVO:00000062; material: ENVO:00002003 | host: Homo sapiens | place: USA | reverse complement strand
CGAGATCTGCGCATGTCTCGTGGGCTCGGAGATGTGTATAAGAGACAGTATCACTTGCGTACTGGTTAAGTCTACTTGCACAGGGAAAAACGGTACAAGCTTTTGTTACTCCGATGGATGCTGAAGTCGGGCAAGCCATTTCGTTTGGCGACAGTACATCCAGAGCACATTCCTGGTTATGGGAATTCGGCAATGGCGAAACATCAGAAGCAAGAACAGGGAACTACTCCTACAGTAAGGAAGGGAAATATCAAATCAGATTGACCATAGATGGTCAATTCGAGGAAAAATTTCTGGTTAATGTACGCCCTAAAGTAGACAAGGACCCGTATGGTGAATTGATAAAGATTGATGCGCCAGGATTTGCACTACAAAACGAAATTATATCAGTACGAGGTCTGGGGAATGCCAAAGAATGGCGATGGGAGTTTGGAGAAACAGGCATGATTGATTCACGTGAAAAGAATACCTTATATTCTTATTCCGAAGCGGGAACATACGAAATCCTTTTATCTACAGAAACTACACAATATCCTGTAAGACATACAATCCGAATCGAACCCAATTTTCAGAGAAATGATTCTGCAGATGTACAGACATTGATCGGTAATGACATCAGGGAAAGGCTTCAAGCTATTGTTGACGGCAAACCTTTCAACCAAAACTACAACTACATTCTTTCATCTTATCTCTGCAATAATCCGGATGTCGTTGTTACCGTAAACGGTGAAAAACACAACGATTTTTATTCCTATTGTCAAGGACTGAAAATAATAGGTCGCAAAAGGCTTGTAATAGAAAATGTCGTTGTTGATGTCAAAGATGACGAATCCGATGAGTGTGTTAAGCAATTGCTTGTCACCCAATATGACAAGCCGTTAACTAAATGACTGAATAAATATGGAAAGAACTACAAGCACTTGGGGAGTATATATACTGGCACTATCTTTTTCATTGGCTTTTACTGCCTGTGGACCGGTGAACCGATTTACCAGAGTCAAACGCATCCCAAGAGAATATGCAATGAATTATTGCGGTACAGATATCAAAGCATCCCGATCTATATGGTCAGGCAAAGCTCCATGGGTTGTGTTTTCTGATCAATTGGATAATTTCAGCTACAGAAAACCCACTGGCAAGAATGTATATAAAGAACTGAAATTTATGGAGCCCTATCTGGTCATAAAGGAAAAAGGTGACTGGCTGAAGGTTGTCAAATATTGTCCGGACATTATAAAGGACGGAAAGCTGGTAAATCGTAAACAAGCGCAATATTATGGCTGGATTAACAAATCTGACCTGCTGCTGACACAGTCTTCTATTACGGACTTGGCTACTGGTCTTAAAAATAAAATGGTTACAGTACTGGCTGATTCTACTGTTATAGCTGTGCCGGATAAATATTTCAAGAATGATTCCATACGGGTGTTCCAAGATACGGATTTTATGCAGGACTATAAAAAAGTAGCAATGCATACTATCGTCTATCCGCTAAAGGAATCTGACAACGGAGACAAAACTTTAATCGCCATAAAAAGTTATATTTCCCCAGACAGTGTCGCAACTGAAACCTTGGGTTGGATAGACAACGCATTGATAAGAAATATAGGACAACAATTACATGTGGATATAAACACCTTACCCTCTGACAGGATTCTCTTCAAGGACAGATATGAAATGGATACTGTGACTTATGGAAAAGAAAGCCTACAAAAATCGGAAGTACTGGAGCATAATGAAAAAGCTCTACTCTATAGCCCCATTGTATCTTTTAAACGCTCTAACTCTTTCTCCTGTTTTAGAACTGGAGCCTTTTTCCCTTTAACAGATTGCCGTAATAGCTATATATTGAATGTTGACGGAAATCCTATAACCTATAAACAGTTTAAGGGTATCGAAAAACAATTGAAACAAATCAACATCCTTTTCGTTATGGAAGATGACAACGAGGTTGCCAGACAATATCCTGGAATTATCAATGTTATACAAGGGTTGCAATCAAGATTCTCTCACCCACAGAGTGAATTCACATATAAATTTGGAGCGGTTCTTCCCACCAAAGGGCATGTCGGGAACCATGTTGAAACCATAGCGTTGACATCCGACTACATGGAACTTCTAAATGCCCTTTCCGATAGGGTTGCCACTGCAAATAAATTAAGTAGAAACAGCACAAATCATAACTGGAAGTCTCTACGTAAAGCTATCAATATGCTTGAGAATCATAAAAAAGAAACAAATGTTATAATTCTGATAGGAGAGACCGGAAGTGGAAGTGAATGGGCTGAAACAGCTTTAGTCAATAAACTGGCTGATTATAATTGCCGTCTGTTAGGCTTCCAGCTGCATAGTGGACGACCTGATAAATATACAAATTTTGTTCTTCAAGTCGAAAACATGATTGACAGTTACGCCAAACAAATCGCTGTGTCAAAACGTGAAAAGATTGTGTATGCAGATCAGCTAAGGACTATGAACGAGTACAATGAAGTAAAAAGAAATATATATTGTCTGGACTTCCCCAACAGAAGTATGACACAAGGTTGGGTGGTTTTCCCATCTAAAGATGAAAGTATGCCATTCGAAGGACTTACTTCTTCTGTAGATAGCCTTATAAAACAGGTTGAGAACGATAACAGATTGGTTGCTTCAAGTTTGCGCAAGGCGTTTACTGAAACAGGAAATTTCAGAAACAGGATTGACTCTACATTTATTCAATTTCATAGGATGAATAAACCTTCTACAGAATTGATTACACATTCTTTGAAATCTGTTTCTCCTCTATATTTTATACCATCTCAAACCGTTCAGATACCAGATTCTTTATCTTCTTCCGTAGATTATAAATTACTTTTGTCAGATGCTGAATTTAAAAAACTCAAAAATTTTATTTCCCAGCTGGCTGGCTTTTATGTTGACTATAAATATGACAAAAATCAACAGAAAGGTCATAAAAATCAGATTTGCGGTTGCCCTGATGATGTTTGGCTGCTGAAAAATGTAACTACTACAGAGAGAATGGATTCTAGTTTTAATAATGAATATGCTTCTACTCGATCTGTACGACGTAAATTACGCAAGCTGTATTATAAAAATATCAATACAGGGAAAGTACATCGGCTAAAGAGAAGAGAAATGAAACAACTATCTTTGGCTGATGCTCATCACTTGATAATAACTTGTCCAACAGATAATCAATTTCTAAAATCTTATAAGATTGCTGAATTAAAAAGAAGGAAGGAACTGTCTGATGAAACATTAGACATGCTGATTGATTATTTTAAGGAAAAGAAGAAAAAGCTGGAACAAGCAGCCGGTAATACTTTCAAGTCAAACGGACAGACTTATTATTGGATAAGTCGGGATATGCTTCCTTAAATTTTTAAACAAATCATATTATGACAGAAACTTATATTGAATTAGAAGGTCTTTTGTCTTCTTCTATTTTGAATAAAGAGGAAAGAGAAAGAATTTCTGCACTGATAGCTGATAAATTAGATCAAGAACAACGGATGTTAAATGAAATGTGCACGGAAATAGCATCTTTTATCGAGCTTAGTAAAAACGGCTTTTTCAAAACAAACAAGATGCTGTTGTTTAAAGAATTCTTGTCTTCAAAGTTCTCGTCTGCATACAAAAAGATATATGTCCAAAATTTGGATAATATTTATAACCTGTTTAGATTAGGTCTTGGAGAACATATGAAAGCCCAAAGAATGAAAACTGATATAAGTATTCAATTCTTTTCGGATGAAACGGTTATGAATATAGCAAAGATATATTTAAATTCCATAGTGCAAAAAGTTGAATATGATTCCAAGTCCATGGAAATGACAGTCACTCTAATTATTATGGACAGAAATCTAATAACTTGGCAAGGCTGTGATTTGCTGAATTTAAATCGTGAAATAAAACTGTGCGGAAAAATTATTGAAGAAAAAAAATTGCTGTATGTATCAATAAATGAGCCTAAGCATATTTTTGAGAGTATTTATATTCCGTTAGTAATGAAAGATGATACGGTACCAATATCTTTCATTTTAAGGGATTCTTTGGAAGCAGCATTGCGCTTCTAACCAACCTGAATACCTCTTCCAACTTAAAGCAGGTGTCATATCCTATTTCTGAGGATTGATGACACCTGTTTTAGTTACTCATAAAACGTTTTTCCCTTTCATCAAAGGTAATCCCTCCCTCGTTTGCCAGCCGCATTTGTACTTTTTTTCGGGAGATTTTTCTCTTATGGCTTCGCCATGAAAATTCTTCCGAAAAAGAATGCGGCGTCAAACGTCCGGAGGGATTGTTGCCTGATTACAGGGATAAACTGCGACCGACGTGACGCATAGCCGTTTCAGTACAGGCGGCTGTCCTTATATTTCCCGATACCTCAAAAGAACCGTGAAAGCATCCGTTCCCCACCAGTAAGCTGTGCCTGTTTCATCCTATCCCGAGATAAGACAGGGATTTCAGCTCCCTCTGTTCTGCATAGTTCCGCTGCTTCATGTGTTCTGCACATCCTGCTGTCTGCATCTTTGCCTTCTTCATTTTCCCCTTCACCTCTCTCACACATTATACTTCCAATTCCTCTTTTCCTTGTGCCAGATCATCTATAGGTTGCCATTTAATGCCATCTGACGACATCTGATGCCAGCTTTCTGAAAATCAGCGGATTGTAAACAGAAAGCCCTTACATTTGGACTGTAAAACCAATCAGACAGTCACTCAAAACAGAAAATTATGGCACAGAACAACCGTCCAGACAAAGGAAAGCAAAGCCGGAACAAGAAACCGGAAAAGCCTTATGTGGAACAGATTGACGAGCTGCTGCTGGTCCACAACAAGAACGACCCTAAAGAGGGAATCGGTGTGGTCAGCCAGGCGGACGAGAAAGGCAACTATCGGACAGTTCCACCGGAGGAAAAGAATGAAAACTCGTTTCTGAAGTTCGACAAGAATTCGAGCATCCTCGAAAACTTCATCAAGAACTTCTGGAGCCAGCTGAAGGAACCTACCCATTTCCGGCTGATCCGCATGACTTTCCATGACTACAAGCAGAACAGGCAGGCTCTCAAGGACCTGGCTTCGGGAAAAGAAACCGATGCGGTGAAAGAGTTCCTGAAACGGTACGAAATCGTGCCGAAGAACAACCAACAAAGCAATGTCCAAACCAAAGAGGAGGAAAAAGCAATGGCAAAAAAACAAGAACAGACACCTCAGGTGCAACCGGAACAGGTGACGCAGGTGGAAGCGGCTGCGCAGGGACGAGAACAGCAGACTCCCCAGCAGCAGACTCCAACCTACCGGTACAACGAGAACATGATTAACTGGGAAGAACTGGGCAAGTTCGGGGTATCCAAGGAAATGCTGGAGCAGTCCGGACAGCTGGATAGTATGCTAAAAGGCTACAAGACCAACAAGACCATCCCGCTGACGCTCAACATTCCCGGCGTACTGACCGCCAAACTGGATGCAAGGCTGTCGTTCATGTCCAACGGCGGACAGGTGATGCTGGGCATCCACGGGGTAAGAAAGGAGCCGGAACTGGACCGTCCGTACTTCGGGCACATCTTTACCGAAGAGGACAAGAAGAACCTGCGCGAAAGCGGAAACATGGGTCGGGTGGCTGACCTGAACCTGCGCGGCAACTCGACCGAGCCGTGCCTCATTTCCATCGACAAGAACACCAACGAACTGGTGGCCGTCCGACAGGAACATGTCTACATCCCGAATGAAATCAAGGGAGTGACCCTGACTCCGGATGAAATCCAGAAGCTGAAAAACGGCGAACAGATTTTCGTGGATGGCATGAAGTCCAACCAGGGAAAGGAATTCAACGCCCATCTGCAGTACAGCGCGGAAAGAAGGGGCATCGAGTTCATCTTTTCCAAGGACCAGGCCTTCAACCAGCAGACGCTGGGCGGCGTGCCGCTTTCCCCCATGCAGCTCAAGGCACTGAACGAAGGGCATACCATCCTGGTGGAGGACATGAAACGCAAGAACGGTGAGGTGTTCTCTTCCTTTGTCACCATGGACAAGGTGACGGGCGGCCTGCAGTACACCCGCCACAACCCGGAAACGGGCGAAATCTACATTCCGAAGGAAATCTGCTCGGTCCAGCTGACACCGGAAGACAAGGAGGCGCTCCGCAAGGGACAGCCTGTCTTTCTGGAAAACATGATCAACCGCAAAGGGGAGGAATTCTCCTCCTTCGTCAGGCTGGACATGGCCAGCGGAAGACCGCTATACTCGCGGACACTGGACGGCTTCAACGAACGGCAGGCCCCGGCCATTCCGGCTGAAGTATACGGACACCTGCTTTCGGCACAGGAAAGGGCCAACCTGCAGGACGGAAAAGCCATTCTGGTCACCGGCATGAAGGGTCCGAACGGCAAACCATTCGATTCCTACCTGAAAGTGAACGCCAATACCGGCCAGCTCCAGTATTTTCAGGAGAATCCCGATATCCGGAGAAACACGGCCCGCCAAGCCGCACAGACGGACAACGGCCAGCAGCAGGAGCAGAAAAGAAATGCCCGCCAGGCTGTCTGAGACTGTCCGTGAATGTACAAAGAAATCTTACTCACCTCAACCGATATGTATATGAATCCGAACAAACCCATCATTTTCAAGGCCGAACAGCTTGACTGGGAAAAGCTGGAAGCTGTCGGCATCCGCCGGAAGGAACTCGAAAAGGACGGCAACCTGGACCTGCTTCTCCAAGGGGCAGAGACCGGAGTGACCACGCTGAACCTGAAGACCCCGGTCTTCTCACTCACCATGGATGCCACCCTCAAGCTGGAGGTGGAACCGGACGGCCGGCCGGTCATCGGCATCAACGGCATCCGACCGACGGAAGAATAACCTTTATTACAATGTATCACCGGCTGTCCATACGGTAAAAAGCCGTATGGACAGCTATAAAACTCAACAGATTATGATTGCCATATTGACAGACAGACCCAACGTAGGAAAAGTAATAGGAAAAGTGGTAGGTGCCACCCGAACAAGAAACGGATACCTGGAAGGAAACGGATATCTCGTCACCTGGACATTCGGTAACATGCTTTCGCTGGCCATGCCCAAGGATTACGGAGTCCGGAAGCTGAGCCGCGAGGACTTTCCCTTCATTCCTTCGGACTTCCAGCTGACGGTACAGCATGTCCGCACCGAAAACGGATGGATTCCGGACATCCAGGCGGTCCTGCAGCTGAAGGTCGTGGAAAAGGTGCTCCGCAGCTGTGACACCATCATTGCGGCCACGGATGCCAGCCGTGAGGGGGAAATGACCTTCCGCTATGTGTACGCCTACCTGAAATGTACACAGCCCTGCCTCCGCCTCTGGACAGCCTCCCTGACGGATGAAGCCATCCGCAAAGGGATGGAAAACCTGAAACCGGACAGCTGCTACGACAGTCTCTTCGCTTCGGCGGATTGCCGGAACAAGGCGGACTGGATTCTGGGCATCAATGCCAGCTATGCCATGTGCATGGCCATGGGGCTCGGCAACAATTCCCTGGGCAGGGTGCAGACACCCATCCTGGCGGCCATCGCCAGACGGTACCGCGAGAAGGAGAACCATATCCCGACGGATTCATGGCCGATCTACATCAGCCTGCACAAGAACGGACAGATCTTCAAGCTGAAACGCAGGGATACGCTCACAGACCCGGAATCGGCCGAACTGTTCTACCAGGACTGCAAGCTGGCTTCCAAGGCACAGATTACGGAAGTGAGCCGCAGCGTGCAGGAAATCCATCCGCCCGCCCTGTTCAACCTGACACAGCTGCAGAAAGAAGCAAGCCGGTACCTGGGGCTTACCCTGTCGGAAGTGTACGACATCGCGCAGACGCTTTATGAGAAAAAGCTGATTTCCTATCCGCGCACGTCCAGCAGATACCTCACGGAGGATGTGTACCGCACGCTTCCTGCCATCCTCCGGAGACTGGTTTCGTGGAACCTGTTCGAACTGGATACCGACCTGTCGGAAGGGATGCTGTCCGGTCTGTCACGAAGCGTGGTCGATGAGAAGCAGGTCAACATCCATCCGGCCATCACCGTTACCGGCATCTGTCCGGAAGGTCTCACTCCCAAGGAACAGGAGGTGTACCGGCTGATTGCAGGCCGAATGCTGGAGGCTTTCCTGCCTTCCTGCCGGACAGAGACAACCTTCGTCAAGGCAGTATGTGCCGCACAGGTCTTCCAGACCACCGGTGTACGTATTCTGGAAGAAGGCTGGCACGCCCTATTCCAGCGCCCCGGTGTCCTGTCCGTACCGGAAAACCCCGACGGATTGCCGATGCTGGAAGAAGGTGATACACCAGATGTCTGCAGCTGCAACCTGCTCCGGAAAAAAGACCTTCCGGTCCATCCGTTCACCGATGCCGAACTGGTAGAGTACATGGAAGACAAGGGGCTGGGCACGGTGGCATCCCGTACTTCCATCATCCGGACCTTACAGAACCGCAACTACATCCGCTATGCGGGGAAATACATTGTACCGACCCCAAAGGGCATGTTCACCTACGAGACCATCCGCGGCAAAAAGATTGCGGATACGGAACTGACAAGGGACTGGGAAGCCCTGCTGGCAGGAGTGGAAACGGGGCAGGAGGAAAAATCCGGCTTCCTGGAACGGGTAAGAAACCTGGCCACCCTGCTGGTGGACGACATCTTCCAAACCTATGCGCCTTCCGGAGAATGAAGCTCCGAAAAGGAACGGGAATGCAGGCCTGAAAGGGTCTGCATTTTTTTGTGTCTGAAAGCAGCGCTGTTTTTCCGCTTTTAGGCGGCAAAGGTATTGGATTGCCGGATCTTTTGCTGCAAGGCGGCCCTGCGGGCTGGCCGGACGGAAAAAATCATCCTCGCTCTGCTCCGGTATTTTTTCCGTCCGGGCCTTGCGCAAAACGGCAATCCAAAAGGCAGGGGCCTATAAAATCGGGAAAACACATCCCGATGGGATTATTCATTTTAAAAGAAAAACGATGAAAGTAGCACGTATTGAAAAGACAGGCAAACAGGCCGTGACGCTGTTCCTGATAACCGGGATCTGCCTGCTGGCCAACAAGGGGATTGTCCCTATCGGACTGATCGCCCTGCTGTTGCTGACGGGAGGTCTCATGGACCTGCTGTTCAGCCTCCTGTTCCTGGTGGTTAAAATCATGGCAGTCCTGGCTGTGCTCGGGCTGCTTTTTCATTAACATTCAATCTATGCAAGTATGGAAACGATCCGATTCACCCCGCAGGCTCCGGCCGCTCCGGCTCTCTGGCCCCAAAATGACAGCAGCAGACCGGTCAAAAGACGTGTTCCACGTTCAGTGGACGAACCCAAAAGCATCGGCTATTACCTGGAAGGACTGCGCGACATCGCCAGCCGTCCGGACCAGGAAGCCGTTCTGAGAGAGTTCTTCAAGGAAACCTATGTATAATTTCTAAACAATTTCACAGTATGTTTTTTCAAACGATTTATCAGATGATGACTCCGGGTACAGACCTGAGCATCCACATCCGCAAAGTGGAGGATAAACTGAGTGTGGCTGTAATGCCGAGACGGAACAGCCTGAAAGAGGAGGTCCAGCAGAAAATGGTACCGCTGGTGCTGAGCGGGAATCCGTACGAGCTGGACAGCGCTTTCCTGCAGGCCATCATGCAGCCCTTGCAGAAGGTGCAGGGGCTGCTGGTCAATGCAGAGAATTTCGAGAAGCAGGCAGCCCAGGCTGCGGCAAGCGGTAAAAACGGCAAGGGCAGTGCGCCTGCGGAAAGCAAGGAATCCCGTGAAAAGAGGGAAAAGATGGAGAAGCTGCTGGCCAAGGCGGACGATGCCTTCAAGAACGCCAGATACCAGGAAACGCTTACCTGGCTCCGGCAGGCCCGGGCACTGGCTCCCGGTGAGAAGCAGGGCGAAATCTGTCTCTTATACACATCTCCGAGCCCACGAGACATGCGCAGATCTCGT
>OWIJ01001817.1_pt1 | contig 9978 bp, 9 predicted proteins | sample 1732821 | NCBI WGS metagenome assembly OWIJ01 (sample SAMN05065759, study PRJEB22554) | human gut metagenome | biome: ENVO:2100002; feature: ENVO:00000062; material: ENVO:00002003 | host: Homo sapiens | place: USA | reverse complement strand
GCGTCAGATGTGTATAAGAGACAGATATCTCCCCGCGCTATCTTGCGAATATCGATAACAAAGGACAGCAGCCGAGCCTACAAGTTTTCTATGACCTCGTTACCCGTTATGCTGATATTTGGGTGTGTTCTGACTATATGTATCATTGTTATGGCAATACCTAATGCGTGCTGATTAGTATTTTTTTATATTGCTCCGCAAGCTCTTTCTTTCCCCATCTCATATACAAACTATACAAATAACGAGCAGTACTTTTGGAATAATCATTATCAGGGTTCTCGTTCATAACAGCATGAAAGACGGCATCTGCGTTAAGCAGGTGCTGTTCTGCTATCACAGGCTGAGAACGGGTATAAGCAATGACACCACGATAGAACTCGCACATACCATAATCAAGGTTATTTCTACCCATAACTTCATCAATGGTGGATTCACAGAAATCAATAATTTCCAGAGCAGAATCATATTCCTTATTCTGCACCAGCATGTTAGCAAGTGAGAGTGTCTGCTGCAGGGTATCATTATTCTCTATCAATCCAAGACTGGCATATTCCCTGCGTACTGTGAAAGCTGTCTTGAGTTCTGATACGGCTTCTTCCAGTTTCTTCCGGAACAGATAAGCTGTAGAGAGGTTGTTGTGCAGGTTTGAAAGCAGATTGGCGGAACGGGCATCCGCAGTATTGGTCTTATGGTAATTTTCCATGAGGGCAATCGCCTTTTTATATTTCTTAATGGCATTATCATATTCCTTGCGTGGGAACAGAAGCTGTGCTTTGTAATCTAATAATAATGCTTTGTCACAGGCAGAAATGTGGTTGGTTTCTTGCGTAATATCTGGTGTGCCTGATTTATCTGAATTATACGATTTACTCGTTTCATCCGACTTGCCCGAATCATTCATAAGATTCATCACATATTCTATACGTTCTACCAGCTCCGACAGATAATCGGTATCCAGATATTTGTCAAAGTAAGGGTACATATCCTGTAAGAACAGTAGATAGTAAGCCCTGTTATCTAGGATGATGTGTCTGTTGATGCTTTTCAGACATTCCATGACAGTCACCGGTCTTTTTACATCCAGACCGTGAGCAAGGCAAATCAAATGCAGGTGATTTAACATCACATGGCAGTCTGATACGGTTGGAATGGTCTCTGCGATTGCCACTTCCTGAATGAGAGGATGGAGTGCAATTGTCTTATTTTCGGTATCTTCACTGATAATGCCATAGCGTATCAGCTCATTAACATTTTTGAGAGAATCCAGTTCCAGCCACATTTTGAACGCACTTTTATAAACTCCTGATACCGGCAGGAGTGAGAGGTTACGGAGGATATCAATACTGTCCTCATTTAATCTATTAAGCTTCATCAACATGCGAAGGTGTCCTATCATACTGGCATAGGAGAATTCATCATCCTTGAATACCTCGATTTCTTCCATGTTCTGCCCGATACCGCAGGAACGCAGCTCCTGTAACAATTCTTCCGGTTCCATGCCGCTGGCTTCTAAGGTAAGAGCAGCCATGCAGACAGTCAGGGTATGACAGTTCACTTCTTCTATAATGGCAGACACACTGTCCGGATCACGTTTTGCAGAAGGACAATGCTTGTAGAACAGTTCTGTCAGTTCTTTTTCTTTATCCAATTCCTTTATTTCTATAGAATCATAATTCTTAAGTTTGCATCTGCTGGTAATCAATAGCTGCATATCATTCTTCATCAGTTCCTTTAAGAAGGGTTCGTCCTTTGGAAGCACATTGAAGTTGTCCAGAATCAGCAGTGTATCTGTGTGGAGTCTCTGCATCACCTTATAGTGATTCTGAAAACGGACTTCCTCATTCATTTCTACGGAATCATCTGCAAATGTAAGGTTTGCGATGTCTTTTCTCAAATCACCGGTGTAATACAGATAAATGATATTGGTGTACTTTTTACGGTTCGTCTGTGCATAGGCTTTGGCAACTTCGCTTTTTCCAATGCCTGCCATACCAGTAATGAATAAGACGGATTGATTGGAAAGATGGGATGCGATTGCTTTTATCTCATCCTTTCGTCCAATGAATGCCTGATTGCAGGAGGGAAGCTTATTGCAAAGAATCACTTCCGAAAGGTCGGGAGAATAGAGCGCACCTGTGCTATGGTCATTCAAAATCGCATATCTTACCACAGAGCAGAAAAAGGCTGCATTATCCGGCTCCTGAATCAGTGCATCAGCCATTTCCTGCCCGATGGTTTTTATACTGTCTGTAATCAATTCCTCCATCTGGATTCGAGCCTGTGCTTCGTTCAACAGGTTCGGAATAATCTTATCTCTGAAATCATCCTCCATCGTATCCCATTCATCCTCATCTTCATAAGTCTTTAGGATATCTATAGGAATCGGGCGGGCGCCATTGCACCAGCGGCTGTACATCGTCGTGTCATCTGCGATTAATTCCGAAGCTGTCAGAGTATCATCCAGATATGCAGAGAACAGACTGCGTACAAGCTGGTGCTGCGGGTAGGTTTTCTTTTTATTTTCCAATAATACACCAATCACATTGGCGAAGGTCAGTCTGTTTCTCATCTGTGTGCTCCTTTCAGAGAGGATTTATCAATCCCGCTATCTATCTTATCTGTCTTTCTATATTTTCATTCTTTGAAAAGTTTCTATGTCAAGTCGCGGTCAAGTGACCGTCAATTATTTTATTCTCTATATTTTACTACAATTAACTTACAAAACGTAGCCGGGCGGCATCAGAAATGAAGCAAATCGGCTACAACAATCATAACACAAAACAAACTTATGTTCTACAAGAATATCGAAATGTTTTAACTGTACATTGAAAACTTCATGAGTTGTATTCACAGTCAACGGACTTTGCGATGATACTTAAAGCAATTTAAGCGGAGCAAAGAACAGACACTTCCGTCAAGGGTGGGAGATGATCTCGCGCAGGAGAGGCCCACAGGCAGGTTTCAGTAGTGAGAAATCGGTGCTAAAGAATCCAGACAGTGGATACGTAGAAAACCAAACTAAGAGTACTGGAACAATCTTACTTTAGGAACCGCTTATTGCGGGTAGGAAAGAAGGTGGTTAATGAGAATATTACGAGAGGAGGCAGGACTACCATGAAAACAGAACTTGATACAAGAGCGTTATTAAATGTAAAGGAAATGTGTGAGTACCTTGGTATTGGACAGACGAAAGCAAGAGAATTGCTTTCCAATCCGGCCAATGGTTTCACGGTAAGAATCGGTAACAGACTATATGCTCATAAGGGCAGATTAGACCACTGGTTACTGAATCAGATTCTTTCATAAATAAGAACACGGAGGAGTTTCAAAATGAGAATTCAATTTTTGAAACGGATTGATAATTGTAAGGTTTTATGGTAGAATAGGGACGATATTTGGAATCCTTCCTATTCTACACTTAGGAAGGAGGCATAAATGGGTAAATCCCTTAATGGTAAAGAATTAGGTAAAGGCTTATCACAGAGAAAGGATGGTCTTTATCAGGGAAGATTCGTGAATCGTTTTGGCAAGAAGCAGACGGTTTACGCAAAGACGCTGAATGAGGTAAGACAGAAGCTTAGAAACGAACAGTATGAGGATGAAAAGGCACTCAATGTTGTTGCGAAGGACACATTCTACTACAATTTATATGTAGTGGCAATCGACACAGGAATGCGTATTGGTGAGTTGATGGGGCTTCAGTGGTCTGATGTAGACTTTGAAAAGAAGGTTGTACACGTCAGACGTTCCTTATGCTATTTCCGCAAGGATGGCAAATATGTCTTTGAATGGCATGATACCAAGACGCATAACAGCAAGCGAACCATTCCCTTAACAACAAGAGCTATGGAAGCTCTGAAAAAACAAAGAGTTCGCGGGCAGGAGATTCTGCTTAAGAACGCACAAACAGCACAGGACGAATACAAGAATCTGGTTTTCGTAACCAGAAACAATCGACCTACACAGCAGTTCATCGTACAGGAATGTATGGATGTAACAACGAGACGAATTCAGAAGGAACACCCGGAATTTGAGAGGTTCTCTCCTCATTGTTTCCGTCACACCTTTGCAACAAGGGCAATCGAGAACGGAATGCAGCCTAAGAGCGTGCAGAAGCTTCTCGGACATGGCTCCTTACAGCTGACAATGGATTTGTATTGTAACGTAACAGATGATACCTTGTTTGACGAGATGAGGAAGATGGAAGCGGTGTAAAGTGTGTAAAAAGTGTGTAGTAAAGCAATTTGAGACAATAATAAAGGCGTGAAAGCCTTATAAACAGGAGGTTTTAAGATAAAATGGAACAGTATAAGCAGGAATTTATAGACTTTATGGTAGAGAGTGACGTGCTGAAATTTGGTGATTTCACATTAAAGAGCGGTCGTAAATCACCATTTTTCATGAACGCGGGAGCATATGTGACAGGCTCACAGCTTAAGAGACTCGGAGAGTACTACGCAAAGGCTATCCATGCAAACTACGGAGATGACTTTGATGTATTATTCGGACCTGCATACAAGGGAATTCCGCTTGCAGTGGTAACAGCCATCGCATACCATGAGCTCTATGGCAAAGAGGTGCGCTACTGCTCAGACAGAAAAGAGGCAAAGGATCACGGTGCAGACAAGGGAGGCTTCCTTGGAAGCAAGCTTAAGGATGGCGACAGAGTAGTCATGATAGAGGATGTCACCACATCCGGCAAATCAATGGAGGAGACAGTTCCAAAGGTAAGAGGAGCTGCAGATGTCACAATCGTAGGTCTTATGGTGAGCCTTAACAGAATGGAAGTCGGACAGGGTGGCAAGGTAAGCGCGCTTGACGAAATCCATGAGAAGTACGGCTTTGAGGGCAATGCAATCGTCACAATGGAAGAGGTTACAGAGTATCTCTACAACAGAGAGCATGATGGCAGAGTAGTCATTGATGACACAATCAAAGCAGCTATAGATGAGTACTATAAGCAGTACGGCTGCAAATAGGAGAATATAAATTGCTTGGCAGAAGAAAACGTAACAGGTATAAGTTTACGGAAAAGAAGCAATCTAAGAGGGGGATAGCTGCACTTGTTGTGGCTATCCTCATAGAGATTGTATATATAGTTTTTTTGAATGCGGCATTCAGAGGAGATGGCAATCTGTCTATGTACTATGGCAGTGCCGGTATACTGATGCTTGGCATATCTCTGGCAGATTTCGGGTTTGCCATCAGAAGCCTCTTTGATGAGGAATCATTCATGACATTTCCACGACTGGCAGTGTTTTTTTCACTCATAGCGGTAATCAGCTGGGGAGGAACATATGCTGCAGGTTTTATTATATGAAAGAAAGATTATAGGGACATATGAGTTATAAAGAGATTTATGAGCTCTCCAATGAGCTTTACGCAGAGCGATTAGAGCTTGTGGAGGAGCGTATAGAGCAGATCATCAGAGAATCTGCGATAGAGCCGGCTTTTGCTGATTATTTCAGAAGTGCGGCAAAGTGCATCAACACTATTAAAAACCATAGCGCAGATAAAGAATTTAACGATTTATTCTATTCACAGTTTGATAAAGAAAATTACGAGAAAAGCTATGCCAACCCGGCATATGCCGTAAAGGTGCTCGGAGATGAGTATGGTCAGCTTTTATCGGCTGTATATGCAAAAATTGCCGGAAGCATTACACATATCTATCAGGGGGATATAAAATATCTCTGCATTTATGCAGAGCTTATTGTAGAGCTATACAATTATTTTGAGAATGCCAATGAGCTGAGTCCTGATGAGATAAGGGGCTGTATATATTCGTTCATGCATGATTATGAGGAGCTTTTTGCAGAGGATGACAACAGAGCACTCCTTGACCCGGCTTATGATTACTATACAGAGCTTGTAAATGAGGCAGATTTGTCAAATGATGATTATCTGTATTCCTACGGACTGTATGTCGGAGAGAATGAGCGCGCCGGCAGAGCGCATCTGGCTTCATTTTCAGATGAGGAGATACAGGCCATGGCAGATACCTATACAGAAGGATACCGCATTGGCTTTATTACCTGCAACAAGGATATCTCAAAAAAGTCAGTGGTTCAGGTGCTTTATCCGCTTGGCTTTGAGCGTATGATAAGAGCAGCATTAAAGAATTTTGAGAAAATGGGTATGAAGCCTGCCATGAGACCATTTTCCACATCGGTCAATAAGCAGTTTGACTATGACCACAAGGAGGATATGGCACTGTGGCTTGACAAGGCATATGTGGAGTATCGTCTTGAGTGCATGCACAATGCACTTGAGAGAATGAAAGATGTAGCATGCAAATGTGGAGGACCGGCTGTCATAGAGATATTTGGAGAGGAGCCGTTTGCTCCGGTTTCAAAGAAGGAGGCTGCGCACTTTAATGATGAGCAGCAGAAGCTTGTAGTCCATATGACAAGCGTGCGCTCACAGTATATGAACAGCTATATCCACAGCGAGGACAGAAGCTTTACGATTATTGCCTATCCGTGTGCTGCAATAGGACCTGATTATAAGGAAATTTTTACGGAAACTGTAAAGATTAATACTCTTGATTATGCACTCTACAGAGATATGCAGCAGAAAATCATAGATGTGCTCGATACAGCAGACAGGGTGCATATCGTCGGAACAAACGGCAACAGGACAGACTTGTATGTCAAGATTCATGAGCTTAAGGAGCCTTCAAAGGAGACGGCTTTTGAAAACTGTGTGGCTGATGTAAATATCCCTGTCGGAGAGGTGTTTACTTCACCGGTGCTAGAGGGTACAAACGGCAAGCTGCATGTCAGTCAGGTATATCTCAATGAGCTTAATTTCCTTAATCTGGAAATCGACTTTAAGGATGGCATGATTGATAAATATACATGCACCAATTTTGAGGATGAGGAAGAAAACAAAAAGTATATATCAGACAATGTGCTTTTCCATCACGACACACTGCCTATGGGTGAGTTTGCCATAGGCACCAATACGACAGCCTACCGTATGGCGAGAGTATACGATATCGCAGCAAAGATGCCTATTCTCATAGCAGAAAAGACAGGACCGCACTTTGCAGTGGGTGATACCTGCTACACATACGATGAGGACAATATGACATACAACCCTGACGGAAAAGCAATCATTGCCAGGGACAATTCAGTTTCCATCCGCAGAAAAGAGGATATATCAAAGGCATATTTCAACTGCCACACGGATATCACAATACCATACGATGAGCTTGGAGCCATCACAGTTATTCGACACGATGGCTCAACATGTGATATAATAAGAGATGGCAGATTTGTGCTTGAGGGCGTAGAAGAGTTGAACAAACCGCTCGATACGCTTGATGCAGAAAGTAAATAATTGTTAGACATATAAGGAGGATAAAATGGCAAAGGTTGGAATAGTTATGGGCAGCGACTCAGATTTAAAGGTGATGAGTAAGGCAGCAGATATGCTTGAAGAGCTCGGCATAGAGTATGAGCTCACTATCATCTCGGCACACCGTGAGCCGGATGAGCTTATTGAGTGGACAAGAGGCGCTGAGGAGAGAGATGTAAAGGTAATAATAGCAGGAGCGGGAATGGCAGCAGCACTTCCGGGAATGTGTGCAGCGCTTTTTGCACTTCCTGTTATCGGAGTACCGCTTTCAGGAAAGAATCTGGATGGAATGGATGCAGTGTTCTCAATCATGCAGATGCCACCTGGAGTGCCTGTTGCCACAGTTGCAATTGACGGTGCGAAAAATGCAGCAATCCTTGCAGCAAAGATACTCGCAGCAGGTGATGATGCAATCCTTGAGAAGATCAAAAAGTATACAGCAGATATGAAGGCTCAGGTTGTAGCAAAGGATGCGAAACTGAAACAGGTTGGATATAAGCAGTATCTTGCTGAGAAATAGATTGTATTGTCATCTATAGGAGGGTTTTTATGGGTATATTGCAAAAGGCAGACAGATGTATGGATGAGGCAGCAGCCTTATTTGGCGAGAATAAGCTTTTTTTGGCAGAGAATAAGGCACAGGAGACAGCCGGTCTTTATAAGAGCTGTGGCGCATATGAGCAGATGGCAAAGACTGTCAATTTTATGGGAGTCATATATGCATCTATTGGAGACTTAAGCATGTCAATTGACTGCTACCTAGAGGCTATGGATGTAGCTGTGGAGCAGGGCTCAACAGAGATAATTATGCTTGTAAACAATAATATAGGCTCACTCTATATGGAGCTTGGATTGTATGAAAAGGCTATCAGATATTTCAACGAAGCACTGGAGCTGTGCAAGCCACCGCTGCATGGAGAGAGGGATAGCTATTATCAGGAACTTCTCATGCTTCATCTGAATCTGTGCATATCATACACGGGAATTAATGAGTTTGAAAAGGCAGAAAAGCATCTTTCTGACGCGATACTCTTTAATGAGATAGCTGGCAGTGATAAAAACAGATTTCTGATAGATATGTCACAGGCACATATGCTATGGAAGATGGGAAATGAGGATGAGGTCAGAGATCATGTGGAAGAGCTGGTTGAGGGTGCGATAAACAATATCAATTCTGCCAATTATGTACTTGAGATACTAAGCCTTTGCAATCTATTTATGAATATGGGGGAGTTCGATGCATGGAAAAAGGTTATTGTGGAGTATGAACGCTTTGCTATTGAAACAGAAAATTTGTTTTTCCAGAAGACCTGTGTCAAGATGTGGATGAAATATGAGAGCGCCATGGGTGATACAGAGGCGTACAACAAGCTGTGCGTATATTACGCAAATCTCCACTCTATGCAGGTGAAGGAGCAGATAAAGCGTCTTGGTGATACAATCGACCTTAAGCTTCAGCTTCAGGAGACTGAGTATGAGCGCCGTAAGGCAGTCAGACTCAACTACACAGATATGCTTACAGGCATGGGCAATAAGTTCAAGATGCGAAACGATTTTGAAAAGCTTGTGAGCAAAAATCAGGATTCAGATGGTGCAGGAATCACGTTTGGAGTAGTGGATATAGATTTCTTCAAGTCATTTAACAGAAACAGTGGCAGAGTCACCGGTGATGCAGTGCTAAAAGAATTGTCATCCATAATAAATGAGAGCATCAAAGATAAGGGAATGGGGTATCATTTCTATGGTGATGAATTCTACATAATCCTGCAGGAAACGGATGAGGATATCATTAAAAATATAGCCGAGCATATAAGACTTGAGCTTGCCAAAAAACAGATACTTCATGAGAGCTCTAAGGTGGATGAGTATCTGACTGTATCACAGGCATATGTTACCGCCCCGGATGTAAAGGTGCCGGATGAGTTTTCAAAGCTGTTCAAGACGGTGGATGAAGTGCTCAATGATGTGAAGGAAAAGGGTAGAAATGCATATAAGATAGTCTGATGCTTTAAGTGTATAAGACAATTATAAAATGACACGCAGCGTAAAACGTTGCGTGTCATTTTTATTTGTACTTATACTTTTATATGGCTATATTGTCTCATTTATATTCCGGATATAACAATATCAGTGCCGGCCTTCTCATATATATCTGCTGTCTCAGGTGAGATACCGGAGTCGGTGATTACCATATTGATGTCATCAAGCGATGCATAGCTGGATATGGATGTGGTATCAAACTTGGTGTGGTCTACAAGAGCCACAGTTTTAGCGGAGGCCTTGATACACATGTGCTTTAAATCAGCCTCGTATATACTGAAATCAGTCAGTCCATCTTCTACAGAGAAGCCTCTTGCTGACACGAACGCGATATCTGTGTGTATCTTTTTGAGTAAATCAGCGCCAAGCAGTCCTTCTATGGAAGCGGATGCACTGGTTACGATACCGCCTGTCAGGATGACTGTGACACCCGGGATATCCTTTAGCTCTAAAGCCAGATTGATGCCATTGGTGATGACGGTCAGCTCTGTAAAGCCTGAAAGCTTCATGCCGAGAGTGTAGGCTGCTGTCTCTTATACACATCTCCGAGCCCACGAGACATGCGCAGATCTCGTA
>OWIJ01001814.1_pt1 | contig 9992 bp, 8 predicted proteins | sample 1732821 | NCBI WGS metagenome assembly OWIJ01 (sample SAMN05065759, study PRJEB22554) | human gut metagenome | biome: ENVO:2100002; feature: ENVO:00000062; material: ENVO:00002003 | host: Homo sapiens | place: USA | reverse complement strand
AGATCTGCGCATGTCTCGTGGGCTCGGAGATGTGTATAAGAGACAGATTATGCACTGGAAGGTTCCATCTTCGTAGCAGGAGCTGCAATCCAGTGGTTAAGAGATGAACTTCGCATTATTGATTCTGCACCGGATTCTGAATATATGGCAAAGAAAGTAAAAGATACCAATGGATGTTATGTAGTACCTGCATTTACAGGACTTGGAGCACCACACTGGGATCAGTACGCAAGAGGAACTATCGTAGGAATCACACGTGGAGTAAACAAATACCACATTATCCGAGCAACGCTGGAATCACTGGCATATCAGGTAAATGATGTTCTGGTAGCAATGAAAGCGGATTCCGGAATTGATCTTGCAGCACTTAAGGTTGACGGCGGCGCAAGTGCTAATGATTTCCTGATGCAGACACAGGCAAATATCATCAACGCTCCGGTAAACCGTCCGCAGTGCGTAGAGACAACTGCAATGGGAGCTGCTTACCTTGCAGGTCTTGCAGTCGGATACTGGGAAAGCAAAGAAGATGTCATTAAGAACTGGGCAATTGACAAGACATTCGAGCCTAAGATCGATGAAGAGCAGAGAAGTAAGATGATCAAAGGCTGGAATAAAGCTGTAAAATACGCTTACGGATGGGCAAAAGAAGATTAAAAACTGAATAAAGATAGATAGAAAAAAGGGGGAAATTTCTATGTTACCTTATATAGCTGAATTCTTGGGAACGATGATACTGATTATTCTTGGAGACGGAGTGGTTGCGAATGTGAACCTGAATAAATCCGGAATGAAGGGCGGAGGAACGGTTCAAATCACCATTGCCTGGGGTCTTGCGGTTATGCTGCCGGCATGTATATTTGGAGCTGCATCCGGAGCATCCTTTAACCCGGCGCTGACCTTGGCACTGGCGGTCGATGGAAGCTTTGCATGGTCTATGGTTCCTGGATATATTGTGGCACAATTCGCAGGTGCGTTCGTGGGTGCAGCAGTTGTATATCTTCTGTTCAAAGGACAGTTTGACGCAACAGAAGATCAGGCAACAAAACTTGGGGTATTCTGTACCGCACCATCCATTCCGAATCTTGGCCTGAATATTTTCAGTGAGGCAGTCGGAACATTTATACTTGTATTTGCAATCAAAGGAATGGCAAATGTGCCGGAACTTACAGACGGACTTGGCAAATTTATCGTATTCGGAATCATCGTTTCTATCGGTATGTCACTCGGTGGTCTGACAGGATATGCGATCAACCCGGCAAGAGATCTTGGACCACGTCTGGCTCATGCAGTACTTCCAATCAAAGGAAAAGGAAGTTCAAACTGGGGATACGGTGTCGTAACTCTAGTAGGACCGGTAATTGGAGCTGTCGCTGCGGTATTGCTTTATGGAGCCATTCCGTGGTAGAATAATAAAAAAATAGAATAAGAGGCGTGAGAGAAGAGAGCCTGGCAGGATAACCGCATATTCGTGATGCGTTTACTTGTCAGGCTCTTTTTTCAAAAGCCTACGGGTATCAGAAGTGATGCCTGGGATATGGAAGACATATAGAAGGAGAGATGGAACATGTATGATGTGATGATAATTGGAAGTGGAGTATCCGGTTCAGCGGCTGCAAGAGAATTGTCCCGCTATAAAGCAAAAATCTGTGTATTGGAAAAAGAAGAAGATGTCTGCTGTGGAACGTCAAAAGCCAATAGTGGAATTGTGCACGCAGGATATGATGCAAAAGAGGGTTCACTGATGGCTAAGTTAAACGTCCGCGGTAATGCAATGATGGAACAGTTATCTAAAGATCTTGACTTTCCATTCAAAAGAATCGGTTCACTTGTGATCTGTCTGCGTGAAGAGGATATGGACAAATTACAGGCATTATACGACAGAGGTGTGGCAAATGGTGTATCGGGACTTCAGATTCTTAATAGAGAAGAAGTACTTGAGATGGAGCCGAACATTGCAGACAATGTATATGCGGCACTCTATGCGCCGACAGCCGGAATTGTATGTCCATTCGGATTAAATATTGCGATGGCAGAAAATGCCTGTGAAAATGGTGTAGAATTTAAGTTTGATACAGAAGTAAAAGAACTGAAAAAGACGGAAGATATCTGGGAAGTCCACACGAATCAGGGCGTTTTCAAGACAAAATATGTGGTGAATGCAGCTGGTGTGTATGCAGATAAATTCCACAATATGGTCAGTGAAAAGAAAATCCACATAACACCGAGAAGAGGAGACTACTGTCTGCTGGATAAAACTGCAGGCGGACATGTAAAGAGAACAATCTTTGCACTTCCGAACGAATTCGGAAAGGGAATTCTTGTATCGCCGACAGCACATGGCAATCTGCTCCTTGGACCGACAGCAATCGATATTGAAGAAAAAGAAGGAACCAATACAACAAGAGAGGGACTTGATCAGGTACTTACAAAAGCAGGGCAGAATGTAAAAAATATTCCGATGCGTCAGGTCATTACATCATTTGCCGGACTTCGCGCACATGAAGACGGACATGAATTTATCATAGAAGAATTAGAAGATGCGAAGGGATTCATTGACTGTGCAGGTATTGAATCTCCAGGACTTACCAGCAGTCCGGCAATCGGAGAGATGGTTGCGGGAATTTTGAAAGAAAAGCTTCATCTGGAAGAAAAAGAAAATTTCATTGCTACAAGAAAAGGAATCCTGGATCCAAACACTCTGAGTAAAGAAGAAAGAGTGAAATTAATCAAAGAGAAACCGGCATACGGTAATATTATCTGTCGTTGTGAGATGATCACGGAAGGTGAAATTATCGATGCGATCCATAGACCACTCGGAGCAAAGTCGTTAGACGGTGTAAAACGCAGAACAAGAGCAGGTATGGGACGGTGCCAGGCCGGTTTCTGTTCCCCTAGAACGATGGAAATCCTTGCAAGAGAACTGGAAATCCCAATGTCAGAGATCACAAAGTCTGGCGGGAAATCAAGGATCATTGTAGGAGTGAATAAGGAGGACATCTGATTATGAAAACATACGATATAGTAATCATTGGCGGCGGTCCGGCCGGACTTGCGGCAGCCGTATCAGCAAGAGAAAATGGAATCCAGGATATCCTGATCCTGGAAAGGGATAAAGAACTTGGGGGAATCCTGAATCAGTGTATTCATAATGGTTTCGGCCTTCATACATTTAAAGAAGAACTTACCGGACCGGAATATGCCGGAAGATTCATCAAACAGGTGAAGGATCTTGGCATCGAATATAAATTGCATACGATGGTAATGGACATCAGTTCGGATAAAATCGTAACCGCAATGAATCGTGAAGAAGGATTATTTGAAATACAGGCAGGGGCAGTGATCCTGGCCATGGGATGCCGTGAGCGTTCCAGAGGAGCACTGAATATTCCGGGTTACCGTCCGGCGGGAATCTATTCTGCAGGAACAGCACAGCGTCTGGTCAATATGGAAGGATATATGCCGGGAAGAGAAGTCGTGATCTTAGGCTCCGGTGACATTGGACTGATCATGGCAAGACGTATGACACTGGAAGGTGCGAAGGTTAAAGTTGTAGCAGAACTGATGCCGTATTCCGGTGGATTAAAACGTAATATCGTGCAGTGTCTGGAGGATTATGATATTCCATTGAAATTGAGCCACACGGTTGTGGATATCAAAGGAAAAGAAAGGGTTGAAGGGATTACGCTGGCAGAAGTAGACAGCAAAGGAAAACCGATTCCGGGAACAGAGGAAGAATACACCTGTGATACATTATTACTTTCCTGTGGGCTGATCCCGGAAAATGAGATTTCCAGAGGTATGGGCGTAGATATGAATCCGGTAACTTCAGGACCGAAGGTCAATGAAAGTCTCGAGACGAATATCGAAGGCGTATTCGCCTGTGGAAATGTACTGCATGTACATGATCTGGTGGATTTTGTATCAGAGGAAGCAAAGACTGCGGGACGAAATGCAGCAGAATATGTGAAGAACTTACAGTCAGATACAGACGGTGGGGAAAAGAGCAGTAAGGAAGATGCAGCAGATATTACACTGAATCCGGTAGAAGGCGTACGCTATACAGTTCCAAGTACGATTAATCCAGCTCATATGGATGAAAACCTTACGGTGCGCTTCCGTGTAGGCGGTGTATATAAGAACTGCTATGTAAGCGCATATTTTGACGATGAACGGGTGATACATAAAAAACGTCCGGTTGTTGCGCCGGGAGAGATGGAACAGATTAAGCTTACAAAAGAACAGCTTATGAAGTATCCGGATCTGAAGACGATTACAGTAAAGATAGAGGAGGCGTAGAGGATGGAAACAGTAACAACAAGAGAACTGACATGTATCGGCTGTCCGATGGGCTGCCCTCTGACCGTGACAATGGAAGCCGGTGAAGTAATCAGTGTAACAGGAAATACCTGTAAACGTGGAGACATCTATGCAAGAAAAGAAGTAACCAATCCGACCAGAATTGTGACTTCGACGGTAAGAGTAACCGGAGGAGATGCAGATATGGTATCGGTGAAGACAAAAGAAGATATTCCGAAAGGGAAAATCTTTGAGTGCGTAAAAGCATTGAAGACAGTAGAAGTACCGGCACCGGTGCATATCGGAGATGTATTACTGGAAGATGTCGCAGGTACGGGTGTGGATATTGTTGCAACGAAGAATGTTGGAACAAAGAGTTAGTTATTAAAAGAGTTAGTTATTAGAAAGCTGGCGCAGAGACATTGCCAGTAGAAAGTTTTATGGTTATAATTCTATCTGTGAGAAAAATGAAATGGATCAGATATATAAAGGAACCGAGGAAGATAGAATGGAACCATACTACTATAGTAAAATGAACAAAGTACAGCAGGCAGCCTATCATGCCATCAGGCAGGGCTTGCTTGAAATCTCAGATTCAATACAGATACCGGGAATGGAGGCGGAGGAACTCTATAACGTGTTCTTCCGCCTGCGCCTGGATCATCCGGAAATCTTCTGGGCAACTGGATATAAGTACAAATATTATTCAGATTCGCCTAATTTCATATTCATCCCGGAATATTTATTTGATAAAAATAAAATAAAAGAACATCAGAAAGCACTGAAATCCAGAGTAGAAAAGCTCATAAGACCGGTGAAAGACAAATCCGAATGGGAAAAGGAAAAGTATGTACATGATTTTATCTGTGAAAATGTGCATTACGATAAATTAAAAAAGCCATATTCCCATGAGATCATCGGACCGCTTGGACAGGGTGTCGGAGTCTGTGAGGGAATTGCAAAATCTATGAAAGTACTGTGCGATGCGCTCGGAATCTGGTGTATGATCGCAGTGTGCGGGAATAATCCGGAGAAAGGAATCAAATACCGTCATACCTGGAATATCGTAAAAATCGGCGGAAAATATTATCATCTGGATGCGACGTTTGACAATACTCTTGGAAACGGGGAGAAGATGAGTGACAGGCAGGCTTCAAAAGAGATCCGGTACGACTATTTCAACCTGAATGATAAAAGCATATTCAGAGACCATGAGCCGCTTATTGCTCCGGCACCAGAGTGTGAAGATGGTGAGCATTTTTATTATAAAGAAAAGAAACTGTCATTTACAAAGACAGAGGATGTATATAAAAGAGCACTGCAGACAGCGAAAAAGGGAAGAGTGTTTACATTCCACTGGCGCGGCGGTTATCTGACGAAAGCTGTTCTGGATGAACTTCTGGATCTGATCCAGAAAGCAGGAAAAGAGAAACAGAAGAATGCAAGAATCAGTCTGAACTGGCCGCAGGCGGTGATTCGTTTTGATTATGTAGAGGATCATGGTGAGGAAGAACCGGAAGTTGTGGTTGAAGAGGCGAATGAAGGAGAGAAAGAATAGTATTTGATATTAAAAATGGGCATCCACACCGGATGCCCGAAAGGAAAAAAGTTATGAAAAAGAAAAATGATATATATAAACTCGGTTGTTGTTTTTAGTGAATAACCGAAGGATTTTTTAGGCGAAGTCAGATCAGATAAAAGCTGATTCATATTTCTGATACCTGAGTGACTTCTTTGTTGTTGATGATTATATCATACATGGTAAATGTTTCTAATTTGTGTTATAGGCCTAAAGAAAATATGAAAAATCTTAAGATAATCTGTAGGAAATCTAAAAATGGAGAAAGACGATGAAGAAAACCAGAAAATACATTTCTGTCTGCCTGTGTGTGGTAATGTTTGCCAGCATGTGTCTGTGTGTAGGCTGTCAGAAAAAGGCGGAAACAATAGAAAAAAAGAAAAAACAGATAGAACTGTGGCACTACTGGGATATTCCGGGTAACCAGCAGCATCTGGAAGAACTGGTAGATCAATTTAATCAGTCACAGGATGAAATAGAGGTTAAAGTGTCTTATATACCGGATGAAGACTTTAAGAAACAGCTGGCACTGTCCATGGCGGAAGAAAAGATGCCGGATATTGCACTGGTAGATTCCTCTGATTTTCAATTCCTTCATCAGATGAAACCATTTGCAGATCTGACGGATGAGATCCCGGAATTACGGGAGTATTCGGAAAAAGCGCTGGCACCATGTTCCGTGAATGGCAGAATCTATGGTCAGCCGTTTGGAGTGAACTGTACGGCAATGTTCTATAATAAGAAGATTCTGGAGAAAGCAGGATGCAAGGTTCCGGAGAATTGGGAAGAATTTAAAGAGGTTGCGGAGAAGGTCAGTGATAAAACGATAAAAGGCTTCGCGATCACGGCACTGCAGACAGAGGAAAGTATGTATGAGTTTCTTCCGATTCTGTGGTCTATGGGTGGAGATATCCATAGCATCAATACAGCAACCGGGCAGCAGGCATTTTTATTCTTAAAAGAGATGGAGCAGGAAGGAAGCTTAAGTCTGCAGAGTATTTCCCTTACGATGGGAGATCTGACGAATCAGTTTATAAAGGGAAAGATTGCAATGATGTTCAATTCCTCTATGGCAATCGACAGTATCCGTGAAGGCAATCCGGATCTTGAATTTGGTGTTGCGGCGATTCCATGCGGGAATCCACAGGTTACGGTGGCCGGAGGAGAGATTCTGGCGGTGGCAGATAATGAAAATAAGGAATATGCGATTCAGTTTTTGAAATTTCTTGCGGACAAAAAGCGGATGAAAGAGTACATAGATGAGTTCGGATTTCTTGCACCAAGGCAGGAGATTATGCAGCAACAGTTTGAAAATGATAAGGAAAAAGGGACATTTATAGATCTGTATCAGAATGCCAGGACAAGAGAGATCAGCGGAAACTGGCCGCAGATCTCACTGACACTTTCGGATACCTTAAGAGAAATCCTGGTAAATGAAAACGATTCACAGACTATACTGGACAAAAGTGCAGAAAAGATAGAGAGTATTGGAGCAGAAAACAGATGAAAAAGAGAAAGAAAAATCTCCGGCAGATATTAATACCGGCATTTATCATTACGGCATGTATTCCGCTTGCTATTTTTGCACTGATATCGCAGGAGAGATTAAAGACAAGTACATTAGAGAATATGAACAATCAGGCAGAGGCTGACCTGCAGAAAGCAAATCAGAGCCTGAATATGACGCTGGATAAATACGAAACGTTACTTTATGCTATTACAACAGATGAAGAATTTCTGAGCCTTGTAGTAAATGCAAATGATTCGGAAGAAATTCCGGAAGCGGATGCATATAATATGAGAAGAGATTTTGCCCATATCTGTAATAGAAATGAAGGAGTTGACGGAATACAGCTTGTACTTTCAGACAAGAGGCGGATATTTTACGACCGACTGTCGTCATCTTCGGTGAATAGTACATGGATGGAAAAGGTAAAAATTCCGGATGAGACAAAGCTGCTGTCCTATGATGTTGATAAAGATACGGACAATCCTGAGCGTATGTTTCATATCGGGAGAAAGGTGGTTAATTACTGGGATATCAGTGAGGATCTAGGATATGTAATCCTGTCTGTCAATCTGGATGAACTGGAATCGGTATTAAGCGCAGGAAAAGGGTCCAGAGTATATCTTGTGAAAGACGGAGTGATCGTAGGGGCAGAAGATACAAAGATGCTTGGCCGGCAAGAGAAGGCTTTGGATAGTGCAAAGGTTAATCAGAAGGCAATCAAAAATGCCAGAAGCGGCTGGTCAATCCTCTTATGTCAGTCGATCCGTGAATATCAGAAAGCAATTGAAGAACAGGTGATATTCTGGATCATGGTAGCGCTTGCTGTTCTGCTGATCTTTGTCCTTCTGATCTATCGTGTTACCAAACCGGTCATGATATCGGTAAATGACATTGTGGATGCAATGAAAAATCTCGAAAAAGATAATTTCCGGGAAAAGCTTGAAGTCAAAGAAAAAGACAGTACAGAGATTCAGGAAATATCTGAAGGATTTAATGAAATGTCGGAACGTATCCACAATTTGATCGGACAGGTAAAAGAATCGGCAATGGAGCAGAAGAATGCAGAAATCTCTGCATTAGAGGCTCAGATCGATCCACATTTCCTTTATAATATTCTGGATACGATCAACTGGAAAGCAATTGAGAATGAACAATATGAGATCAGCGAGATGTTGGTGGCACTTGCGGACATCCTGCGCTATGCGATCAATGATGCCGGTGAATTTACCACAATTGATGCGGAAAAAGGATGGCTGGAAAAATACATCCTTCTCCAGCAGGAAAAACTGGGAGAAGAGATTGAACTGGAATTTAAAATTCAAGATTCGTACGGGAAATGCAAGATTCACAAGATGCTGCTGCAGCCATTTGTGGAGAATGCGATCAAATATAGTTTCCGTGGTTATGAAGGAGCACATCGTCTGACGATCGAGGTATCCAAAGCGGAAGAACAGATGCATATTATTATCGCAAACAACGGCCGGCATATAGAAGAAGATCAGTTGAAAGACCTGAATATGGGAAAAGAGATCAAGAATCATTTTGGAATCTCGAATGTAAGAAAACGTCTGAAACTTTATTACGGAGAAGATGCAGTGATTTATTTTGAAAATGTATCTCCAAGTGGAGTGAAAGTACATTTGTTTGTGCCATTGCAGGAGGAACAAAAAGATGAAGATAGCAGTTATTGAAGATGAAAAACCGATCAGAGAAGGACTTGTACATATTTTAAATAAGATAAGTCCGGAATATCAGGTCGTAGGCAGTGCGGAGAATGGAGCAGAAGGACTGATACTTCTGGAAGAGGAAATGCCGGATCTGATCATGCTGGATATCCAGATGCCGGATATGGATGGACTGCAGATGCTGAAAGAAGCACGGGCAAGAGGAATCTATACAAAAGTGATTATTCTTACAGCCTACTCGGATTTCAGCTATGCGAAAAAAGCAATCGAACTGGGAATTGAAAATTATCTGCTAAAACCGGTGAATCTGACAGAACTAAAGAAAACGCTGGAAAAAATTAAAGAAGAGTTATTTGTAGAACAGAGGGGAAAGAATTCTCTTTCATTGGAAAAGATTCTGAAGGATATCCTGGATGGTGAATATGAGAAGAATGAAAGGCTGGACGCTGTGCTGGCAGATAATTATGGAATCATTCAGGGACACAGCCTGTATTGTATGTACATTTTCCTTGGAAAATATTATGAAAGTGAGAAGAAAGAAGTCGGATTATTTCTGGAGGAATTGAAAGAACACAATCCGGAACGGAAGCTGTGCTGGCTGCCTCGTGAAAAACAACAGGCTGCATTGGTCTGCTTTTATGGTGAGGAAGATGTCAGTAAATTATTGAAATACGTAAAACATTCGGTAGTACCGGCATGTTCCGTAAGACTGCATGACCGTGGCGTATTTACATGGAAGGAATGTAAGGGACTTAACAGACTGACTGAGACAGAGCTGGAATTAGAAAAGGCATGTGGCTGGCATCTGATACTCGGAGACAGGGTATTGATTGAATGCGAGAAAATTCTACAGATGAGAACGCATCAGTTCATTTATCCGGCAGAGCTGGAAAACCTGTCTCTTATACACATCTCCGAGCCC
>OWIJ01001786.1_pt1 | contig 10156 bp, 8 predicted proteins | sample 1732821 | NCBI WGS metagenome assembly OWIJ01 (sample SAMN05065759, study PRJEB22554) | human gut metagenome | biome: ENVO:2100002; feature: ENVO:00000062; material: ENVO:00002003 | host: Homo sapiens | place: USA | reverse complement strand
GCAGAAGATTCTGAAATCATGGAACAGATTACGAAAGATATTCAATATAAAGATCTGCCACATCTCCGTCAGGATTTTCAGAGACTGGAAGAAAAATATCGTGCGCATAAGCAATTTTCGGATATGTATGTAAAGTTTGTATTTTCTGGAATTATGAAAGAATTGCTCGACCAGATGGAAGGGCTGGATGAAAAGATGCTTTCAAAGAGAGTGGATCGATTATATCGTTGCAGAAACCTTAATGATGTGATTGCTATAGTAGAAGAAGTACTTCAGGAATATGAACATTGCATACAAGAGCAGGAAGATGGGTTCCGATCAGAAGTTACAACCGTGAAGGGATATATTTATCACCATTATAAGGAAAAGGATCTGGGAGCAGAGACACTTTCCGCAATGGTTTTTCTGTCACCGGGATATTTAAGTGCTGTATTTAAAGAAGAAACAGGGATGACACTGAACCGTTTTATCCGTGAAGTGCGAATGAATAAAGCAAAAGAGCTTTTAGAGACAACGAATATGAAAATCTCCCAAATTGCGAAAGAAGTAGGATTTTCCAATAACTCATACTTCTGCAGAAGTTTCAGAGAGTTTTTCGGAGATACACCGGAAGCATGCAGGAAAGGAATAGCGGCGGATGAAAAAACAAATACGGAAGTTGATCCATCGATTTGAAAATCTGAAATTTCGTAAAAAACTGTCTGTTTTGATGCTGATTGCAGGACTGGTTCCGGTAGGATTCCTTGCTTTTTCCATGCAGTATGGCATGATGAATCAATTGCGAGAGAAGGAACAGTACAATCTGGAGAAAATGTTGGAACAGTCAGTGAGTTCGATTGAGAATCAGTCTCAGATCTATAAGAACCTGGTTGATTATCTGTCTTATTCTCAAAATCTCAGGAATATTTTTGATGTGGAGACAGAGTCGGATTATGAGAAGTATTTGAAATATGTGAAGGTGGCTGATCCACTGTTGCAGATGCCGACGATCTATCACAAAGAGATCCAGAGCATTACATTATATTCTGACAATATAGAAGTGCCACATGGAGATACACTTCTTCCAATGTCGGAAGCGGAGAATCAACAGTGGTATTCCAGGTTGAATGAGGGAACATTAATGCAGTGGAGCATCACTCGCGGTGTGAATAAATCAATCATTGCCAGTCGGAAATTCTATGACAATGATACGATCAAAGCGGTGTTGGAGATGCGTCTGGATTATGAAAAAGTTCTTGAACCATTCATGAGCCAGCTTACAGATAATACAGGAGGCATGATTCAGGATGATAATGGAAATATTGTCTATGCCGAGTGTTCTATGGATAAGAAATATCGTCCGAAGGATATTGAGAGTCCGAAAGGTATCAGTGAGAATTATTATCTGGTACGGCGGACAATGAAGGATACAGGATGGAATTTCTATATCTATCGTCCAAAGGCAGTAAGTGAAAACGCAATCCATAAGCTTTTGCTCAAAAATATTCCGATTATTTTGATCAGTGTTCTTCTTCTGAGTTTTCTGGGATATGTTTTTTCCCTCCGTATGGTATCGCAGTTGGAGTTATTGACTGAAAATATGAACCTGATCAATATGGGACTTCGTAAAGTTACCGTGCAGAGTAAATCCAAAGACGAGGTGGGTGTGCTGATCCGGTCATTTCGGCGCATGATGGATCAGATGAACCATTTGATCTCAGAAGTATATGAAAGTAAGATCCAGCTTCAGAACAGTGAGATGAGAGCACTGCAGGCACAGATCAATCCACATTTCCTTTATAATTCGCTTTCAATCATCAACTGGAAAGCAATTGAAGCGGGGGAGGATGAAATCAGTCATGTGACATTGGCACTGTCTACTTATTATCGGACAAGCCTGAATCGTGGTGAAACAATGACTACAGTGGCAAAAGAAATTGATAACATCCGTGCATATCTCAAAATCCAACTTGTTATGCATGATAACGAGTTCCGTGTGGTTGAACAGATTTCGGATGGTCTTAATGATTATCTGATACCGAAGTTGATCCTGCAGCCACTTGCAGAAAATGCAATCGATCATGGAATTGATGTGTCAGAGAATGAGAATCCGACGTTGTGGCTGACGATTCGTGAAGAGGCTGAGCACATTTTCTTTGAAATCAGGGACAATGGTGCGGGAATGACGCAGGAGAAGGCGGATCAGATTCTGACATATCAGTCCTCCGGTTATGGTGTGCGAAATGTCTGTGACAGAATCCATGTCCTTTATGGAGAAAAAGGTGAGATGAAGATAGAAAGTACTCCAGGAAAAGGAACGCGGGTCTTTATCCGGATTCCGAAGAACACGGAGGCGAAGGTGTTATGAAAAACGATATGAAAAAGCGAATTCTCTCAGCCCATCTTGCATTAATTTTATTGCTGATGCTTTGGTGCGGAACCTATTTTGAGACGAAGGAAAGTCAAAGACAGATGGAACAGTTAAAAGCATCTCAAAGTGAGTCTGGTGCAAGCAATGCAGTTAAAGTGAAAAGAAAGCTGATGTATAAAGCGATGCATACACCACTTGGGAAATATCCTGAGACTGTTACCTATACACTTGGCAAGATTGCAGGGGCGAATAATTCGAATCTTCCTGTAGGAGATACGTACGAAAATAATGCATATACGAGATATTTGAAGAAAATACTTAATATTCAGAATGAAGATGTCTTTGAATTGCAGGATGGCAATACTTATGAAGAGGCGGTCAATGTAGCGATTGAAGATCGTGATATTCCAGACGTGCTTGTTGTGAAGGGAAGAGATAACCTGCTCCGCCTGATTGAAGCAGGCCTGATCGAAGAACTTACAGAAACGTATGAAGAGTGTACGACAGATACGATCAAAGAAATGTATGAAAGTTATGGAGATTCTCTTTTACAGTCTGCAACCGTGGATGGAAAGCTATATGCATTTCCGAATACGGTGATTGACGATGGAACTCCGCTTCTTTGGCTGCGGAAAGACTGGATTGAGAAGTTGGGATTAAAGGAACCGGAAACAGTAGGAGAAGCGTTGGAAGTGATCCGGGCATTTGTAGAACAGGATGCAGCAGGAGACGGTCAGACAATCGGCCTTGCCTGTAGTACAGACGTGGTTGCCGGTGCGGATCAGACTTATGGAGTGGATGCAACTTTTATACATGCCGGTGCAATGCCATGTCACTGGATCCTGGATAAAAATGGAAATGTAGTTTATGGGTCAGTAACACAGGAAACAAAAGAAGCGCTTTTGAAACTTCACAATCTATATGAGGATGAGATACTCGACCAGAGATTCCTGCTACGAAAGACGGAAAACATAGATGATCTGTTAAAAACCGGACATTGCGGTGCTATCTGTGGACGCTGGTGGGCTCCGAATAACCCGTTGAGTGCAGCATATAATGTCGATTCAAATGCAGAGTGGAAACCGTATCTTTTAGACAAAGAACAGGTAAATGAGACGCAGAAGATATCAGTTTTTGAATCGTATGACCAGTGGATGTATGTGGTGGTGCGTAAAGGATATGAGCATCCGGAAATTGTAGCAAAGTATGTGAGTGCGATTTTTGATCAGTCTAGATATGCAAATGATAGTGCGGCAAGAGAAGTGAATGATTATTTTTCTATTAATGTAGATCCGACGGCCCGGCCACTGAATATTAATGTGGATTATGAGGATGCACTTTACCGTACGACAGAACATATTCAGGCAGCACTGGATAAGACGCTTGATGTATCAGAGCTTAGCGGTTTGGAAAAGTCTTATTTTAATACATGCAAATCTTACTTGAATGGACAGCTGACAACCGCGAATGGATGGGCGGCGTATGCGTCAAGAATTCAGGCTGTGGGGGAACTGCAGAAGGCAGGAATAACAAGTACATCGACATTGCCTCTGGAAAATGTAAATGCAGAAATTCCGCAAGAATTACAGGAACTGGAACAGGAAGCATTTCTTCAGATCATTAGTGGGGAGAAACCAGTGGATTACTTTGATACTTTTGTGGCAGAATGGTATGCAAACGGTGGAAAAGTGCTGACCGAACGGGTGCAGAACGCCTATGAAAGTGGAAAGAACTAAAAAGCTTGGATATTAATCAGAGACTGACAGAAGAATTAAAGAAACAGATTCTGGCAGCGGAAACGCTTGTGGCAGTAGAAGACCTGTATCGCCCATATCGTCCAAAGCGCCGCACACGTGCGACAATCGCGAAGGAGAAAGGACTTGAGCCGCTGGCTGCATTGGATCACATTGTAGAAGACAAAGGAACCGCTTGAAAAGACAGCGGAAGCTTATATCTCTGAAGAAAAAGGAGTGGAAAGTGCAAAGGACGCAGTCAGCGGAGCATGTGATATCATATAGCACCTTGTAAGGGATGTGGGGTCTGTCAATGTTATAAAGGATGTATTGATCAGGATGATACAAATCCCACGATTGATAAAATTACTGCTGCAGATGTGATTCTTTTTGCTACTCCGGTATATTGGTGGGGAATGTCTGCGCAGTTGAAACTTATCATTGATAAGTGCTACTGCCGCGGTTTGCAACTGAAAAATAAAAAAGTTGGAACAATCGTTGTGGGAGGATCCCCGGTGGACAGTATCCAGTATGAGTTAATTGACAAACAGTTCGACTGCATGGCGAAATATCTTTCATGGGATATGATTTTCCCAAAATCATATTATGCAACAGCCAGTGATGAACTTGCAAAAAACAAGGATTCTATAAAAGAACTTGAAAATATTGGAAAAAACTTATAAAGCATATTTAAAGTTCCAGGTTTCAGGAAAGAAAAAAATAAAAATAATGATGAAAGCATTTGTCAGGATCTGGGACTCGAAAGAGAAAATAAAAAAATCTAAAAAAAACATAAATAAATTATACCAGCCCAGAAAAATCGCAACCGGTAGAACACTTACTATAAAGTGAAGCGGCATTGGTCGTCTCCCATGAAGACGTGAATTGAAATGAAGAAGAATAACAGAAAAACACACTCAAAATCAATTGAAAAATCAATCGTAAAAAGTTACGATTGATTTTTCGCGTATTTAAACATATAATATAACCATTAAGACTGGGAAAGGAAATGATTGCTATGCGTGAAACAAGAATATTGGAATTCAAGGAAACGATTACGAATACTTTTTTGAAAACAGTCAGTGCCTTTTCGAATTATAATGGCGGAATGATTCTTTTTGGCGTAGATGATGATGGAAATGTAAAAGGCTTGCCAGATGTAAAGCAGGCTTGCCTGGATATCGAAAATAAAATCAATGACAGTATTTCGCCTCAGCCAAATTATATGCTTGAACTACAGAATAATGATCAAACGATAAAACTTACTGTAAAAAGTGGTCTTCAGAAGCCATATTTATATAAATCGAAAGCATACAAACGAAATGATACAGCAACGATAGAGGTAGACACACTTGAATTTTCAAGGCTTGTATTAGAAGGAAAAAATATTAGCTTTGAAGAATTACAGTGTAAAGATCAGGAGCTATCTTTTGATTTTTTACAGCATAAACTAAAAGAAAATATTCAGATTGAAAGTTTTAATCAGGATACTTTAAAGACACTGAATCTGTATGACAATGCAAATGGTTTTAATAATGCAGCAGGACTTTTAGCAGATAAAAATCATTTTTCCGGAATTGATCTTGTTAAGTTCGGTGAGAACATCAGTATTATTCAAAAAAGAGTAACCTTTGAAAATGTATCAGTTTTAGATGTATATGAAAAAACACTTGCTGTATTTAAAGACTATTACCAATATGAAGTCATACAGGGCGCTGATAGAAAAACGATGGAGAAAATACCACAAGCAGCTTTCAGAGAAGCAATTGCAAATGCTTTAATTCATAGGGTATGGGATATTGATTCACACATCAGAGTTTCTATGTTTGATGATAGAATAGAGGTTGTATCTCCTGGTGGATTGCCAGCTGGAATAACAGCCGAAGAATATTTATCAGGTAAACTTTCTGTTTTAAGGAATAGAAATCTTGCAAATGTGTTTTACAGATTGGGATTTGTAGAGATATTTGGAACGGGAATTACACGAATAAAACAACTGTATGCAGAGAGTCTGATAAAACCAGATTTTGAGGTATCAGAAAATGCTATAAAAATTGTGCTGCCGCTATTTGAAACGAATGTTAATTTGACTGAGGATGAAAAAGTAATTTACAAATTATTAAGTAAGACGATGTTAAAATCAATAAGTGAAATTGCACCATATGTCCCATTTGGAAAATCAAAAACAACACATTTACTTAAAACTATGGGAGAAAAGGGTGTGGTTGCAGTTGAAGGAAAAGGCAGAGGAACAAAATATATAATTAAGTGACCGAGAACACAGAAGATTCATAGCATTGGGGTCAGCGCCTTACATCAAGAGGAAACATAAAATAATGACTTATGATAATCGAGAAGACCAGTTTTTACGCCAGCGATTGCAGAAAGAAATCCCGATTTTGAGGGCATTAATCCAGAATTTGTATCAGGACCTGGACCAGAAGTTTCATTTGAACGGAGCAAAAATACCGGTAACATTTGGATTTGAGACAGATTCTCTGGGATCCTATACAAGGCAGAGTGCTCATGAAAAGGAACATTTTCATTTTTCCCTGCTCTTTGTTGCGTATGGAGTCAACAATCCGTTGTCAAAAGAGGACCGTATCGATTTATTCAAGCATGAATATGCGCATTACATGCAGTACAATATGCGGATACCTGAGAAGTATAAATGGCAGGCTGGAACACATGGAAGTGCGTGGAAATATTGTTGTTCTCTTATAGGTGCAGCACCGACACCTTATTATAAGGCAGGAGAGGCGCTGTTGGATCATAACTATGATAAAGTATTAAAAAGCCGGATTCATGATAAGACAGTGCCGATTCGAGATACGTATCAGCGCCAGCAGAAAGCACAGAAGCAGAAGGATGAAGTTGTTCAATATAAAATTGGAGACAATATCACACATCCGAAATTCGGAGATGGAATCATAGAAAAGATTAATCTGAGATCTGGCGGAGTTCATCTTCATATTCGGTTTGATGGTGAGGTGAAATGTATTGATCAGAAGTGGTTGATGAGGAGAAAATATACATAGGAATACATAGGAAGATAGGATCAAAGCATATTGTTTGGTTTTGCCGTCGCCTTCCATGAAGGCGTGAGTTGAAATGAATATGCCCGTAATGGCAGAAAACTACCGGAAAGATTGCCTTCCGTGAATTGAATGAAAAATAAGAATTTAAGAAAAGAATCCATCATGATATTATAGTAAAAATAAAGGAGGAACCTAGCTATGGACATATCTGATTTTATAGGAGCTGCAAAAACCTTTCACGTTCTTGGAATAAAGGTCACAAAAGATGGCGACCTCATAAATGAATGGTACAGCGAACCCGAATGCCGTAGAAATATCTATTCTGCAACGAAGAGCTTCACATCCTGTGCAGTTGGTTTTGCTGTCCAGGAAGGATTACTGTCTTTAGATGAAAAACTGACGGATGCCTTTCCCGAAGATTTACCCGATGTGATCGATGATAATCTGAAAATGGCAACGGTTCGAGACCTGCTTACGATGTGTTTAGGACAGGAACAGGGCAGCCTTATGGGAGAACAGCGGCCATTATACCAGGAGGATGACTGGGTAAAAATGTCTTTGGCGATTCCGTTTCAATATAAGCCAGGTACACATTTTGTATATAATAATGTTGGTCCCTACCTGGCAGGCATTCTTGTACAGAGACGTTCCGGATGCGATCTGGTCTCTTATCTTACACCAAGGCTTTTTAAACATCTTGGAATCAAGCGGCCGACATGGGAGACGGATCCTCTTGGAAACAGTTTTGGCGCAGGTGGATTGTTCCTTACACTTTCTGAACTTCATAAATTCGGATTGTTTTACCTGAATAAGGGAAAATGGAATGGAAAACAGATTTTATCCGAAAAATGGATAGAAGAAAGTACAGCAGCATCCGATACAGACAATTATGGTTATCTTTTCTGGAGAGGAGAATATAATTCCTACCGGGCGGATGGAAAATATTCTCAGATTTCCATGATCCTTCCGGACAAGAATGCGGTTATTTCGATGGTCGCAGAATGCCGGAACGGGGAAGAACTTATGAGTGCTTTGTATGATTTGGTATGTGCAAAGTTATAGATTATTATTGCATAATTGTGAAAAAGGAAAGACCAAAAGAGCTCAAACAGCTCGTCTATATAAGATAGATGGGCTGGATTCCGAAGCTGATGAAGGTGCTGGAATTGATCTTGGAAGAAGGAAAATAATTGCCGATCCTCCGTTCCTGTGCTGAAATGATTCCGGCAAAAGATACAGGATTATGGATAAATTATATTTGATTGGAGATGGAGAAATGTTATTTATATGTTACCCAAAATGCTCAACCTGCCAGAAAGCGAAAAAATGGTTAGACGCACAGAAAATAGAATATACCGAGCGCAACATCGTGGATGTGAATCCAACCTGCGGTGAGTTAAAGGAATGGTATTCTAAGAGCGGCTTTCCACTTAAAAAGTTCTTTAATACCAGCGGCCTTCTTTATAAAGAAATGAAACTGAAGGACAAACTTCCTGCCATGAGCGAAGAGGAACAGCTGCAGCTTCTTGCCACGAATGGTATGCTGGTGAAACGCCCGCTGCTGATCGATGGTGATACCGTGCTGATCGGCTTTAAGGAAGCAGAATGGTCTGAAAAGCTGGGATGATTGGAGAAAGATTGGGAGTCAGATGAACGGATAGAGTAAATTCATTGCCGCATTTTCCCTTCTGTGCTAAAATGGTTTCCGGTATGAAAATTTAAGCAAAGAGAGGAACATGAAAATGAACGAAAAACGTACCGGCCTGTTCGAGAATGGCCTGATCTGGTTTGGGGCAGGTGTCTCGATTGCCGAAATCCTGACCGGAACATACCTTGCACCGCTCGGCATGGGAAAAGGTCTGGCAGCGATTCTTATCGGCCATATCATCGGATGCCTGATGCTGTTTCTGGCGGGCGTGATCGGCGGAAGGGTCAGAAAAAGTGCCATGGAAACCGTAAAAATGAGTTTTGGACAGAAGGGAAGCATCCTTTTTGCTGTCCTGAATGTATTGCAGCTCGTTGGCTGGACCGCCATCATGATCTATGACGGAGCGCTCGCCGCAGACGGCGTAATGCATACGGGCAGATGGATCTGGTGCCTTGTGATCGGAGTTTTGATTATTCTCTGGATTGTGATCGGAATCACGAATCTTGGTAAAATCAACACGGTTGCCATGGCAGCATTATTTCTGCTTAGCCTGATCCTGAGCAAGGTCATCTTTGCCGGAGGCGGAGCAGGAGCACCATCGGATGACAGTATGACATTCGGTGCAGCAGTAGAACTTGCGGTTGCGATGCCGTTATCCTGGCTGCCACTGATCAGCGATTACACAAGAGAAGCAAAAGAACCGGTCAAAGCAACGGCCATCAGCGCGGTTGTCTATGGAATCGTCAGCTGCTGGATGTATGTGATTGGAATGGGAGCAGCGATCATCACCGGAGAATATGACATCGCGCAGATCATGCTGAAGGCAGGCCTTGGCATTGCGGGCCTTCTGATTATTGTATTTTCAACAGTAACAACAACATTTCTGGATGCCTACTCCGCAGGAATTTCCAGCGAGACCGTCGTAAGCAAATGGAATGGAAAGCATGTGGCCATCGTTGTCACCGTCATTGGAACCATCGCAGCGATTGTATATCCGATGGACAACATCACAGATTTTCTCTATCTGATCGGCTCGGTTTTTGCACCGATGATCGCAATCCAGATTGCCGACTTTTTCCTGCTGAAACGGGACAAGAGCAGCCTGGCCGTACATATTCCGAATCTGATCATCTGGGTGATTGGATTTGCGGTATACCGAATTCTGATGAACATCGACATGCCGCTGGGAAACACTCTGCCGGATATGGTGATTACGATTGTAATCTGCCTGATCGTTGGAAAATTTGTTTCATAAAAAGTGAATAAAAAGATCAGATGACTGTTCTGCCTGCATTTGAGCAGGCGGGGCAGTCATTTTGTGTGCCGAGCATGGCACTAATCTTGCTGGTGCAAGTCCAGTCACGGGTATTTACCGCCAAGTGTAGCG
>OWIJ01001784.1_pt1 | contig 10158 bp, 7 predicted proteins | sample 1732821 | NCBI WGS metagenome assembly OWIJ01 (sample SAMN05065759, study PRJEB22554) | human gut metagenome | biome: ENVO:2100002; feature: ENVO:00000062; material: ENVO:00002003 | host: Homo sapiens | place: USA | reverse complement strand
ATTGAAAACAATGCAAAAACTGCATATAATTAATGCAAACGGTTGCGCAAAACAAATGCAAAAGAAGTGCAGATGAGAAAAATATGAGGAGGTTTCATTGTGAACGAGAATGAGAGTAAAAAGGTTCCAGAAGTAATTCTTGCGCCGTTAACCGGAAAGGCAGTGCCTTTAAGTGAAGTACCGGATCCGGTGTTTTCAGATAAGGTATTAGGAGACGGAGTGGCAATTATTCCGGCAGATGGTAAGATTGTAAGTCCGGTGGACGGAGAGATATCAACAGTAGCAGAAACCGGTCATGCATATGGATTTACATCAGAGGGCGGACAGGAAATATTAGTTCATGTCGGACTGGAGACAGTATCATTAAACGGGGAGTGTTTTAAAGTCTACGGAAAAGCCGGAGATAAAGTAAAGAAAGGTGATCTGGTTGCGGAAGTAGATCTCGGCTATCTGAAAGAGAAAGATATCAATCCGATCACACCGGTGCTGCTTTGTTCAGATACAGAAGGAAAAGAACTTCAGTATGGAGAAGGAGAAGTGGAGGCCGGAAAAAGTGCGGTACTGACACTTGCCAGTAATGCGGACAATGCCAGGGACGAATCCGCAGAAAGTGCGGAGACAGACAATACAAGTAAAGAGAATATAGAGAAGACAGAATCAGAAAAGAACGGAAAAAAGAAACTGAACTTCAATTTTGATTTCCTTCAGAAACTGGGAAAAGTTCTGATGACGGTTATCGCCGTTATGCCGGCAGCAGGACTGATGATCAGCCTTGGTAAGCTGGTACAGATGGCCGGCGGGGATCTTTCTCTTATCATGACGATCGGAAGCACGATGGAGAACATCGGATGGGCAGTGATCAATAACCTGCATATCTTATTTGCAGTAGCAATCGGAGGTTCATGGGCTAAAGAAAGAGCCGGCGGAGCATTTGCAGCGGTTATTACATTCATCCTGATCAACCAGATCACCGGTTCGATCTTCGGCGTAACTTCCGAAATGTTGAATGATGCTTCGGCAGTGACACATACATTATTTGGAAAAGAGATCCTTGTAAACGGATATTTCACATCTGTTCTAGGCGTACCTGCACTGAACATGGGTGTATTCGTCGGTATCATCTCAGGTTTTGCCGGCGGTGTGATTTACAATAAATATTATAACTACAGAAAACTTCCGGATGCGCTTGCATTTTTTAACGGAAAACGTTTCGTGCCGATGGTATGTATCGCATGGTCAGTGATCATTTCCCTGATCCTCTCAGTAGTATGGCCGGTAGTACAGTCCGGAATCAATGCATTCGGTGTATGGATCGCTAATTCTTCATCTACATCACCGATCCTCGCACCATTCATCTATGGTACACTGGAACGACTGTTACTTCCGTTCGGTCTGCATCATATGCTGACCATCCCGATGAACTATACATCATTCGGAGGAACTTATACGATCGCAACAGGCATCAATGCAGGAAAGCAGGTATTCGGACAGGATCCGCTGTGGCTTGCATGGGTAACAGACCTGATCAACTATAAAGATGCAGGAAATATGAGTGCATATAAGCACCTGTTAACAACTGTGACACCTGCCCGTTTCAAAGTCGGACAGATGATCGGTGCAACCGGATTATTACTTGGTGTGGCTTTGGCAATGTACAGAAGAGTCGATGCAGATAAGAAGAAAAAATACAAATCCATGTTCTTCTCTACCGTACTTGCCGTATTCTTAACAGGTGTTACAGAGCCTCTGGAATTCATGTTCATGTTCTGTGCACTGCCGTTATACATCGTGTATGCGATTCTTCAGGGATGTGCATTCGCAATGTCCGGAATCATTCATCTGAGAGTGCATTCATTCGGTAATCTGGAGTTCTTTACCAGAATTCCGATGAGTATCAAGGCGGGACTTGCCGGAGATGTTATTAACTTCGTGATCTGCTGTGTGGCATTCTTCGTGATCGGATACTTTGTAGCGTACTTCATGATCGGCAAATTCAATTTTGCAACACCGGGAAGACTTGGCAACTACATGGATGATAATGCTGATGATACAGAAGGAACTCCGGCAGGAACTTCCGGAAGCACAAGAAACGACAGTCAGGCAGAACGTATCATTACACTTCTCGGAGGACGTGAGAATATTGTACTGGTCGATGCATGTATGACAAGACTCCGTGTTACAGTAAAGGATCTGGATAAAGTTGCTGAGATTGCAGAATGGAAGAAAGAAGGGGCACTCGGTCTGATCAAGAAAGACGGCGGCATCCAGGCTGTCTATGGACCGAAGGCAGACGTATTAAAATCAGACATCAATGACATTCTTTAGGAGCATATGATTGCAATGAAATTATTAACATTGAATACACATAGTCTGGAGGAACCGGGCTATGTGGAAAAGACAGAGAAGTTTATAGAGATGCTTGTAAAAGAACAGCCGGATATCGTGGCGTTACAGGAAGTGAATCAAAGTCAGAATAAGGCGGAACTTCCGGATGTTATGCTGGATGGTTATACCAGATGCGGTGGATTTGAACTGCCGGTCAGAGCGGATAACCATGCAGCATATCTGGTGAAAGAATTGAGAAAACGCGGCATTTATTATGACTGGACCTGGATCAGTGCCAAGACAGGCTATGGTAAATACGATGAGGGAATGGCATTACTTAGCAGAAAACCAATCGCACGGGTACAGCAGTTCCTGATCAGTGAGACAGATGACTATGAGAACTGGAAGACAAGACGGACGCTCGGAATACAGCCGGAAGGCAGCAGCGACTGGTTCTTTACCGTTCATATGGGATGGTGGAATGATGAGGAAGAACCATTTGCGGATCAGTGGAAATGTATACAGGAAGCATTGAAAGATCCGGAATATGGAGAAGGAATCATCTGGCTGATGGGAGATTTCAACAGTCAGGCAGATGTCCGCGGGGAAGGCTATGATCTGGTTCTTAAGAGCGGATGGAAAGATACCTATCTGCTGGCAGAAGAAAAAGATGACGGTATCACGGTAGCAGAAGAAATCGACGGATGGCGTGAAGAAGACGGACGCAGCGGCTCTACGAAGAATGAAAAACGGCTGGATTACATATTCTGTAATACCCCGGCAGATGTCCGCTCATCAAATGTTATCTGTAACGGAAAGAATGCACCGGTTGTATCGGATCATTATGGAGTTATGATAACAGTATAATGGATCATTTTATAATAAGACATCTGCAAAAATATAAAGCAAAAAGGAAATCAAAATAAATAGAAAAAAGAAGAGGGAAAGAAAGATGAGTGAAAGAGCAGCAGGCATACTCATGCCGATCAGCAGCCTTCCATCTGAATATGGAATCGGCTGTTTCTCAAAAAGTGCATATGAATTTGTAGACTGGCTGAAGAAAGCAGGTCAGAGTTACTGGCAGATCCTGCCACTTGGTCCTACAAGTTACGGGGATTCCCCGTATCAGTCATTTTCTACATTCGCGGGAAACCCATATTTCATCAGTCTGGAGGCACTGGTGGAAGAAGGTGTTCTGACAAAGGCAGAATGCGAGGCCGTAGACTGGGGAAAAGCAAAAGGGAGTATTGATTATAAAAAGATTTACGAAGGACGTTACCCGCTTCTCCGTAAAGCTTACGAAAGAAGTAAGGTACATGAGAATGCAGAATATCAGAAGTTCGTAGAAGAGAACAGCTGGTGGTTGTCAGATTATGCACTGTTCATGGCAGTAAAAGACAGATTTGACGGCGTGGAATGGAAGCTGTGGGCAGATGACATCAAACTGCGCTGGGGACCTGCCATGGATTATTACCGCGAGAAACTGTATTTTGATATTGAATTCCAGCAGTATATGCAGTTCAAATTCTACGAACAGTGGATGCAGTTGAAAGCATATGCCAATAAAAAAGGAATTCAGATCATCGGCGATATCCCAATCTATGTGGCAATGGACAGCGCAGATACCTGGGCACATCCGGAATTATTCCAGCTGGATGAGGAAAATGTACCGGTTGCCGTAGCCGGATGTCCGCCGGACGGATTCTCTGCAACCGGACAGTTATGGGGAAATCCACTGTACCGCTGGGGATATCATAAGGAAACCGGCTATCAGTGGTGGATATCTCGTCTGGCTTATGTATTCCGCCTGTATGATGTGGTAAGAATCGATCATTTCCGCGGATTCGATGAGTATTTCTCTATTCCATACGGGGCAGAGACTGCTGTAGACGGACACTGGGAAAAGGGACCTGGCATGGATCTGTTCTGGAAAGTAAGAGAAGCACTGGGTGAAAAACCGGTTATCGCAGAAGATCTTGGATATGTTACGGACAGCGTACGTGATCTGGTAAGAGACAGCGGATTCCCGGGCATGAAGGTGCTGGAATTTGCATTTGATTCGAGAGATTCCGGATGTGCGAACGACTATCTACCGCACAATTATCCGGTGAACAGTGTTGCTTACACAGGAACTCACGACAATGAGACACTTGCCGGCTGGTGGGGAAGCATCAGTAAGGATGAGCAGAAGCTGACCCGCGAATATCTCTGTGATACCTATACGCCGGAGTCGGAACTGAATAAGCCTCTGATCAGTCTGATCATGAGAAGTGCTGCAAAATGGTGCGTGATCCCGATGCAGGATTATCTTGGCCTTGATAACAAGTGCCGTATGAATACACCGTCAACCGTCGGAACAAACTGGAAGTGGAGAATCCGCAAGAACCAGTTATCTGTGAAATTACAGAAAGAGATCCATGCGGTGACATTGCGTTATGGAAGAATGAACTGGACGGAAGATCCGGCAGAAACAGCGGAGGCAGAAAAATAGAATAAAACAGAACTTAGGAAAAGTGTGTTACAATGGTACAAAAAGGTAACACACTTTTTTCTTATGCCGAAATATGCGGTCGGATCAGAAGATTATAAGTGTGGACAAAAAATAAAGGTGAAATTATATGGAATATAATATGAATATGTATGCCAAGCTTCTGCATACATCCATTTCCAGAGTCAGTTATGAGGGAAATGTGGTGAAGATATATGGAAATCTGACAGACTTTCATATTACTTATGTAGTAAAAAAATACAGGGAAGAAAAGGAAGATATGGAAAATTATCCGTATCTGGTGAATTTGTGCCCAGGTGTGACAACTGCGGTAGTGGAAGATTCGGAAAAGGAATTGTATCTGATCGGACCGGTATCATTTGAAGAGTATAAACAGGTAAATCTGAAGAAATTCATAATGCAGGAATGTAGCGGTCAGGAAGATACATCTGTGTTTCAGAAGATTCCATACTGCAGCCGGGACAGATTCGGGACTACAGTCCTGCTTGTCCATCATATGCTGACCGGAGCGGAATTATCGCTGGAAGATCTGTGGAGACGGAATGGAGAAAAAGTAAATAAAAATCATATCCATGAACGGCAGGTCGGGGCAGTCTTATTCGAACGTATGGAATTTGAAAATCCACATAATCCATACGATCAGGAAGTAAGAGAGCTGAACAGTATACGGAACGGAGATCTGGAAAGTTTTCAGAAGAGTATCCGGGAAACTTATTCAGGATCAGAAGGGAGACTTTCGGAAAACCAGATCCGGCAGGAGAAGAACATTGCTATCTGTGTGATCACGCTGGCATCCCGTGCGGCAATTGAGGGAGGTGTGCTTCCGGAGATGGCATTTTCCATGGTAGATGCGTATATTATGCAGGTGGAGAAAATGTCAGATATTGTCGAGATCCGTTCTTTTATGAGAAAAGCGGAACAGACATTTCTGGAAAGAGTACAGGAAAATAAAAAACCAAAAGTAAAAAATATGCTGGTAGAAGACACGAAAAAATTTATTTTCCAACATTTGCACAGCAAAATCGAGATTGGAAATATCGGAAATGAAATAGGAGCCAATACAACCTATCTGTCAGAATTATTTCACAAAACAGAAGGAATCACGATTCAGAAATACATTCAAAGAGAAAAAATCAAGCTTGCAAAGAATATGTTACAGTATTCGGAATACAAGATAGAAGACATAGCAAACTATCTCGGATTCTGTTCGCAGAGCTATTTTGGAAAGGTTTTTCGGGAGTACGAGAATCTGACACCGAATCAATTTCGACAAAAATATGGCAAAAATACCAGAAATAAATGATAAATGAACGAAACGAATGATAGATTACTCTCCGACTGATTGATAAAATAATGCTATCAAAAAACGAAAGGGAGAAAAATAAGATGTCACAAAATGTAACAGATAGTAATGGAAAAATAAGTGTAAAAGAACGTATCGCTTATGGATTTGGAGATTTCTCAAGTAACATTATGTATTCGGCAATGTCCGCATTCTTGATGTTCTATTATACAGACGTCGTTGGTGTGGGAGCGGCAGCGGTCGGAGTGATCATGATGTGTTCCAGATTATTTGACGGAGTCAGCGACCTGATCATGGGAATCATCATCGATAGAACAAATTCCAAATATGGAAAAGCAAGAGTGTGGATATTGAGGCTGGTAATCCCGTATGCCATCGGTACGGTCTTATTGTTCGCAGTGCCGACAGGCTGGACACAGACTGCAAAGCTGATCTACATATTCTTCAGTTATAATCTTGCATTTACCGTATTATTTACCGGAATCAACCTTCCGTATGCAACACTGACAGCCCTGATGACACAGAATCAGTACGAAAGATCCGTCCTCAGTATATTCCGTATGATCCTTGCAACATCAGGAACGTTATTCATTAAGACCTGTACATTACCGGTTGTAAAGTTCTTTGGAAATGATGCACATGCATGGACATATACATTTATCGTATTTGGTATTTTAGAGATTATTACATTTATGATCACGTTCCTTGGAACAAAAGAACGAGTTGGAAATGATCTGGAATCTAAGAAAGAAAATGTTCCGGTGAAAGATGGATTTAAAGCACTTGTAAAGAACAAATACTGGTTTATGGCGACATTGAACCTGATCCTGATCTTCATTGCACAAGGTGTGAATGGATCGGCAGAAGTATATTATACCAAGAATGTACTTGGTAACAGTAACCTGATCGGAACATTTTCTGTAGCACTTCAGGTAACACAAATCATCTGTATGTTCTTCATCGCAATCTTTGTTAAAAAATATGGAAAAAGAAATGTTCTGATGGCGGGAGCAGCAATTATGATCATCGGCTATGGAATCATGGCTGTTGCAGGAACAAGCGTGCCGGTACTGATCATCGGATGCGCAGCAAGAGGAATCGGTAACGCAGGAATCTCTGCTTGTATGTTCGCGATGGTTACAGACACGATCGAATACGGAGAGTGGAAGACGGGTGTGCGTACAGAAGGTCTGATCAACAGTGCTGCAAGTTTCGGACAGAAATTAGGAAACGGACTCAGCACAGTCCTTCTAGGTGTGATCCTGAATATCGGAGGATATGTAGGATCTGCAAAAGTACAGACAAGCGGCGCACTGACAGCAATCAAAGCAGGTTATATCTATATGCCAATCGTATTAACCGTGATCCAGATCGTAGTACTGTATTTCTACCATCTGGACAAAGAGTATGAAGGTATTCTGGCAGATCTGAATGGACGCAAAGCAGCAAAATAGAATGCAGATAACGACAGTTTGAAAGGGTATAAATGATGGAAAAGTTAATTTATGGTACTGCATATTATGATGAATATATGCCGTATGACAGACTTGCAGAAGATGTAAAAATGATGAAAAAAGCAGGCATCAATACGGTCAGGATCGCAGAGTCGACCTGGAGTACCTGTGAACCGCAGGAAGGTGTCTTTGATTTCTCACATGTGGAACGTGTGTTGGATGCGATGGAAGAAGCCGGAATCCAGGTGATTGTCGGAACACCGACTTATGCAGTTCCTACATGGATGGTAAAGGCACATCCGGATGTGATCGCAACAACAAAAGAAGGACAGGGGATATACGGAGCACGTCAGATTATGGATATTACAAATCCGGTTTACCGTTTTTATGCGGAGCGTGTGATCCGGAAACTGATGGAAGTATCTGCACACAGAAAATGCGTCATCGGTTTTCAGGTAGATAATGAGACAAAATATTATGGAACAGCCGGTAAGAATGTACAGCTTGGTTTCGTAAAATATTTAAGAGAAAAATTCCACGATGATCTGGATGCGATGAACCATGAATTCGGATTGGATTACTGGAGCAATCGTATCAATGCATGGGAAGATTTTCCAGATATAAGAGGTACGATCAACGGAAGCCTTGGAGCAGAATTTGAAAAATATCAGAGAAGTCTGGTGGATGAATTCCTTGGATGGCAGGCAGATATCGTATCCGAATATAAGAGACCGAAGCAGTTTGTTACACACAACTTTGACTTTGAATGGAGAGGATATTCGTATGGTGTACAGCCGGATGTCAATCACTTCAAAGCAGCAAAGAAACTTACAATGGCAGGTGTTGATATCTATCATCCAACACAGGATGATCTGACCGGTATCGAAATCGCATTTGGCGGAGATATGACAAGATGCCTGAAAAATGATAATTATCTGGTTCTTGAAACAGAGGCTCAGGGCTATCCAGGATGGACGCCATATAAAGGACAGTTAAGACTTCAGGCATACAGCCACCTGGCATCAGGGGCAAATGGTGTAATGTACTGGCACTGGCATTCGATCCATAATTCCTTTGAAACTTACTGGAAAGGAATTTTAAGTCATGATTTCAAGGAAAATGCGGTATATAAAGAAGCGCAGATAATAGGAAATGAATGGGCAGAATACAGTGATAAGCTTTGTGGACTTAAAAAAGAAAACAAAGTCGCAATCATGGTAAGTAATGAAGCATTAACAGCACTTAACTGGTTTGGGATTGAAGCAACGGCAGCAGGCAATGAAGGTATCCGTTATAACGATGTAGTTAGATGGGTCTATGATGCACTGTATAAAATGAATGTAGAGTGCGATTTCATCTGGCCGGAAAGTCAGAATATCGAAAATTACGATGTGATCGTTCTGCCGGCACTCTATGCAGTAGAAGAAAAAGTGCTGAACCGTCTGAAAGAATATGTAAAACAGGGCGGCACACTGGTTTCAACCTTTAAGACCGGATTTGCCAATGAAAATGTAAAAGTCTATGCCGATGATCAGCCTCATAACATGACGGATGTATTTGGTATGCATTATCAGCAGTTTACATTCCCGAAAAAAGTTACATTATCAGGAATGGGAGAGGTTCATCCGGAAGCAGAAGTATTCATGGAATTACTGATTCCGGACACAGCAAATGTGCTTTCTTCTTATGAACATTATAATTGGAAAGAATACGCGGCGATTACAGAAAATCAGTATGGTGATGGATATGCATATCATATCGGATGTATGTTTGAAGAAGTGGAATTACAGAAGCTCTTCAGATATATACTGGAAAAAGCAGGTGTATCCTGTGAAGAAAAAGCAGCATTCCCATTGATCATAAGAAAAGGAAAGAATGCACAGGGAAAAGAGATTACATTCTATCTGAATTATTCGGAAAATGAAATGGAACCTGCTATCAGTGAAGGCGAGAAGATTCTGATTGGTCATAGTAAGCTGGAACCATGGGGAGTCTGTGTGACAGAAAAATAAACAGTGAGAATGTGGCAACTTCTCTTGCATACTTTGGTATAAAAAAGACAGATATCATTTTTTCAGATATCTGCCTTTTTTTCATATACTCTGATATGTTCTCTTCAAACTAGATAGGAAGTTCCAGATAAATATCTTTTCCTTCTTTGATAGAGATGACTACTTTACCATGCTTAATTGTAGTAACAGCACCCTGAACGCTTGCAGCAGGTGCAGCCTCAGCAGGAGTTTCCTCTTCAGCAGGAGCCTCTTCTGCTGCTAATTCATCATCAGTCTTGAATCCTTCTACATTATCTGCTGTCAGTGGACAGAGAGAATCACTGGTCTTTGTTAATTTTGCTCCCAGAACCTGTCCGATCTTCAGACATCCATCAAGATTTAAAAGACCTGAATCTACTAATTCATCGAAGATTGCTGGATCCTCTAAGTTTGCTGGTTCAATTGTAATTCCGCCTTCTGCTCTACAACATAATACGGCAGGATCATTTTCATGAGCTTTCGCTGTTTCAGCTGTAATTGACATACCGAATACCTCCTAAATATTCATATTTATTT
>OWIJ01001779.1_pt1 | contig 10165 bp, 10 predicted proteins | sample 1732821 | NCBI WGS metagenome assembly OWIJ01 (sample SAMN05065759, study PRJEB22554) | human gut metagenome | biome: ENVO:2100002; feature: ENVO:00000062; material: ENVO:00002003 | host: Homo sapiens | place: USA | reverse complement strand
ATCTACACTTCTAGCTTCGTCGGCAGCGTCAGATGTGTATAAGAGACAGGTCAAATCCTGAACAAATCTGCACACCATTATTATAAAATGCTATTTCTATATTCCTTACTGCTTTATCATATGGAGATATTAAAAATGATGTTGCCACCCGTAAATCATCTGATAAAGTCACTTTATTATCATCAAATAATCCCAATTGCAATGGTTCATTTATAAGTTCATCTTTTTTTACATCAATTATCCATATCCTTGTATAGGCCTCTGCCATTTTAGATAACTCATAATATGGTATTTCGAATTCATCAATTTTATCAGAATTTATCAACGCATTCCAGTCAATAAAAATAACTTTTCGTTGTTTATCATCATTTGAAGCAGTCTCAAGGATTAATTTTTTACCCAAGCATTGTGCAGCAAGTCTTCCAATCCCCTTTTCCCCCAGATTCGTATTTTCATAATCTTTATATTTTATATCTGTACCTATATTTAGATAGCCTTCTTGCAATTGTACTGCGTTCATTCCAATCCCAATATCTTCAATCAATAATATGTTAGACCCAGCCACCTTTTCTTTTAGCAGAAAAAACATATCGTCATCTAATGGCACCAACATTTTATCATTTTTTTCTATTTGCCCAATGCCATCAAAAAACTGTATATTGACTCGTTTACTATGCGCATCTATGGAATTTTTTATTAATTCCACAACAGCTACAGCTGCGGATGTAATCAGATCACTGCCTAAATGCTCTATTATTCTAGGATTAACTTTCATTTTCACTTTATTCATTTATATACCTGCTTTCTTAAAAGTAATTAGTTATTTTCCTTGCTATTTCCAAAGCCATCAAATATGGGACCCCATTTCCAACCATTTTAAACTTTGCACTCAAACATACATTCGAGGGTAATTCAAACCACATAGGCAACGACTGAATCGCCATAGTTTCTGCAACGCTTAAGCGACGTGTTCTATATGGATGAAGATGCACTTCGTTATTTCCATAAGCAGCTGTCGGGGAGTATTTCCATCTATGTAAACGCTTAAAGGACTTTCTACTAGTATCACCTTCTTGTATTGTTTGTATTTTTTCTCTTCCACCTTTAACCTTAAACACATCTTTTTTATTAGGATGTCTATATACATTATTTTTTCTAAACCATTCTTCTACAGTTAAATTTCTTGGTACATTGTATTTAAATTTTCTTTTGCTATTTTCTCGATATATCTGTGGTTTAGGCCAATTCATCATCTTCACAACTGCAGAATCATATGGTAAATTCGTATTCCAAGGGAAAGCAAATGTATCATTCACGCAAATTACTTTTCTAGCTAATCCAGTGCCCTTCAATACCCCTATCATAAATATTCTCTCTCGATCTTGTGGCACTCCGAAATCTAACGAATTCATAAGTTGTTCCGTTAGTATATATCCATTTTGTTTTAATTCACGCTTTAATTCTTCGAAATATTCTCGATGTTTTTGCGTTTTGATTAACCCTTTTACATTCTCAAACAAAAAGAAATCCGGCCGAAAATGACAAATCATATCTATATAACTCTTTGCTAATTTTCCATTTTCCCCTTCTCTTCCCTTGTTTTTCCCACCCACAGAAAAGTCCGGACAAGGCGGTCCACCTATAAACCCAATTAATTCATTATTCTGTCTCTCATTATTAATATATTGTTGAAAGATATGTTCCCCCATATCTTCCAAATAATAATTAATATCATTTACATGATAGCCATATATTGGTTGGTTATAGTTACGTTTTCTTCTCGCATAACAGTATGAATCCATAAATTCTTTTTTAAATTCATTAACAAAAACAATCTCATACCCAGCATCTTGAAATCCCAAATCCAGCATTCCAACACCAGCAAAAAATGAAAATATCTTCATATCACTTCCAGTTTCCTTCTTTTTCCTCAATAACATTATCAAATATCGTTTCTTCCACAACCTTAACACACTCATCCGTATGTTTCTTTATATCTTCACCCCAGAACCGGATTACTGTCCAGCCCTCAAAGTCCAATTTTTTATTTATCTCATCATCCCGCTCTATATTACGGGAAATTTTATTAATCCAAAACTCACTGTTGTTGCTCTTTTCCAGTCTCTTCTTTAAAGTATCCCAATCTTTCCCATGAAAGAATTCTCCATCACAGAAAATTGCAATCTTATACTTTGTCAGTGCAATATCCGGGCTGCCTGGCAATTTTTTATAATTCTTGCGATACCGGTATCCTTTGCTCCATAAAGCCTTTCTTAATATAACTTCGATTTTGGTATCTCTTCCGTGAATATTTTTCATATTCTTATGCCGCTGTTCTTTTGTTAAAACATCTGCCACAAAATCACCTCAACAATCAGTTTTCAATCAACTTTGCCAGTTTTTTTATCTCTTTCATTTCCTGTCTGACATTTATACTCATAAGAGTCTTTACATCAATAAGAATCCCTTGAATTTTCTGATATTCCTCAGTATTATCTTTCCAGTTACTTACTGCTTCACCCACTTTGAGCATATTTGCATTATCTGGATACTTACTTTTTAACGAATCAAAAGGCATAAGAAAAGCATTATATACTTTCATATTTTCACCATGCTTTTTCTTAAATTTATCCTCTTTTGCTATATATTCACCATATGTAATCTGTTTGTTTATTGATGTAGATTCTGGCAGATCCCAGGTCTTTCCTGTTACTCCATATTTATAATATTTTGCATCAAGTACATATACATCTGTTCCATACAACATAATCGTATCTGGTTCAAGTGAAGCATTATCATATTTACTTCCATTAACATACCACGTTGTTTTTGGGAAATAATCTGCCTTGTTTTCAACGCCAAATACCTTATCAATCATTTTCTCCCATATATATTCAAAACGATATGTTCCATATCTGTAATTTTTATCAGAATCTTTATCTCCTTCAAAATCAATAATTGCAAGCATATGTCGGAATAGCATTCTGTTTTTATCATTAAATGTATTGGCAATTTTATCTTTAAGAACAGAACGGAATAACCTTTCCTGTTTAACAATTACTGGTTTCTTCGGCATCATTTCCGTATAGAGCCAGCCTATCCGTTCAAAGCTTTCATATACACAATACTCATGTATTAATGTAATCAGTTCATTCTCTTTTACACTATTCTTCTTTGTAACGAAATCAAGATAAAACACGTCCATATCCTGTACATATGGTTTCTGGGTTTTTATTGTCCTGTTCCAATTGATCTTTCCCGATTTAGCAACTTTATATAAAACTTCCTGCTCCTTATAATAACCTCGTACAAAAAAATCCTTTATAAGATACATATATGACTGCAATGGAAATTCTACTTCATCAAAAGCATTACCTTGCTTAAGAATTTCTGACTCTTTTCGTTCTGTGTTAGCTGAAAGTGTTGTAAGTAAGAGCATTATATCCTTGCGAAGCTCATTGTCATCTTCAGATATATGATATCCAAGCGGAAAATTGATACTTATGTCACCATCATTACATCTTAACCCTACAAATGTATCCATTTCACGATTAGAATTCACTCTGCATTTACTTCGAATATCAACTTTCCTCAAAAAATCACCACCTAGTTTTCATTATTATCTGTATTCTTTTGTTGCATTTTTGAAAGCATTTTCTCATAAACGCTCATTCTCAATACCGCTGCCAGTTTATCTGATGTTGCAGTCTCATATGTAATAACCACATCTTCAAGAGACTTACAATTTTCATTAAATATAGCTGTCTTATCCATTTTAAAAGCATCATCCCATAAATATTTAAGTACCTTTTCAGAAAATCTGCCCGCCTCCAGCTCTTTCTTTCTGGCAAAATATGTTCCAAGCCGCTTATCCTCAGAGCTTGCCATATCAACATTGATATCAATGACCATATCATTGATTACTGTAGCAAATGCTCCCCAGCTTACTTTTGTACCCGCAATTATATCTTTTGAATGTTCAGACTTATCAAAATTATTCTCTATCTGTCTCATATTCCACCTACGCTGAAAAGCAGTGTCCAATGTAAATACATTCTGATCTGCTGTATTCATCGTAGCCAGAACATACATATTTGATGGTATTCTTACCTGATGTTTTTCATCCCAGTAGACTTCCTTTGCAACCTCATAATTTGAAATTCCATATTCACTTTCGCCCACTTCTTCAAGAGGAAAATCCTCTTCATCTTTTCTGTCAAGCAACTGGAATACTTCTCCAAATATTGCAGGAGCATTACCTCTGTTTAATTCTTCTATGACAAGATAATAGTAGTTACCAGGATCATTTTGTGCATTCTTAAGCAACTTAGTAAATGGTCCCGGAGTAAATACATATTTCAACTTATCATTGCCATCTTTATCCTTTTCCACTCTCGGCAATATTTGTCCCACAAAATCTGAATATGTATAATCCGGATGAAAGACCACTCTCTCCATGTATTTTTCATCATCACAATATTTTGTCTTTATTTCATGACTTTTTCCAGCACCTGGAACACCATAAAGAAGAATATTTTCTGCTCCTGTTTTACGCTTAACAGATTCTTTATTTTCTTCCAGTGCATTATCACCTCCAGAAATAGAGATTCCGTATGTATTTTTATTGAGACACCTGTATATATTCAAAGCCTTCTGTAATTCTGTGGAGTATGATTCATTCAATCCTGCTGCTTTGATAATATCTGGTGCCTTGAATTTATTTTCGATTATATTTTTGCCATATTTTATCCCAAAAATATGTATAGATGCTACCTGCATTTTATCTTCTGCATTGCCATACATTTCTTTAAGAATAGTCCCCAATTCATCAACTGTGAATTTCTTGTTTTCTATTTCTGCATTTTTAATTTCAATAAGTTCCTTTATATCTACTTTTGTATTTGTCGGCAGCTTATAAAATTTATTATTAAGTGCTGAAATATTATACTCTCCACGAGTTTCATCATTGGCTTTAATGCCTATACAATCATAAACCAGCTTTTCTTTATGCTTCAAAATCACCAGATAATCTCCTGTATGCAATAATCTTCTGAAGCTGACAAATGCCGGATCATCTATTGTAGTCAATGACAGCTGTACCTGATCTGCCTGCTCTTTTCTTCTACTTCTCACTATACTCGCACGCACACATCTGCTTTTTTCATTACCAAAGCTGATACCACTCTCTTCACCATCCGCAAGATACATGACATTATCCTTGTAAATATAAAGAGGTATCTGTGTTATGAAATATTTTTTTAGCTGCTCATCCCTGTCATTATAATCACACTTAAAATAGCCATCTGCCATAAGGTAAGGGAACATATTCATCTGTTCTCCTGATATTGCTATATGGGTCTGGTTCGTTGTTCTGCCTTCATCCAATGTATTAGATGCTTCCAGTCTTTTTACTATTATTCCATCATATTCATTTGCTGAACTCTCTGGAACTATGTTCTTTATTATCTCTATTGCCTCTGTAAACTCCATCAGTCATTACCACCTTTCATATAGCTTTTTATCACATGTGCTATCGCTCTTCCCAGAAGTGGGGGAACAGAATTTCCTATCTGCATATAAGTCTTTGTATATGCACCTCTGAAAAAATAATCATCAGGATAAGACTGCACCCTTGCTGCCTCCCTTGGTGTGAGTCCTCTTGCCTGTGTTGGATGAATATACATATTACAATCGAACTTCATATGTGCGGTTATTGTTTTGCAAACCTTGTCATTTTCAAGTTTAAAATATTTATCTTTAAAAATACCATTTCTTCTGGCATATGGCATAATATCTGCAATTTTTGGATCATCTGAGCGGTCTCCTGGCTCCATGCGACCATAAATTTCTATATCACGGTCATTGTTATATCTCGCTTTATGATTTGATACTACATTAACCACCCTGTCCTGATTAATATATGAAATATAATCATTGGTTTCTGTAATATTATTTTTTTCTATTTTGTATCCGCTCTCTATTGAACCACTTTCTGTAGAATTTTTTACTCTTGAAGCTTCCAGCTCCCTAAGTGCAAATAGCGCATCCCCAAGATTATGTTCCGGTATATTTTCACTTAATGCAAATATTTCATTAAAAATTTGTTCGTTATCTACTCCCAGGCAATTACCTATATATATGAGTCTTTCCCTGTTCTGCGGAACCCCAAAATTCTTGGCATTCAATATATGGCATTCTACCGAATATCCGATGGCTCGAAAATCTTCTTTTACCTGTTCAGCTACAGATAACATTCCCTTAACATTTTCCATAACAAAAAATTTAGGGTGTACTTTTTTAACAACTTCAACATAACTCTTATACAGATGATTTCTAGGATCATCTATCAATCTCTGTCTGTTAGCCATACTAAATCCCTGACATGGTGGTCCACCAACAACAATATCAACGTTCCTGCCTGCCAGTAGCTTATCAAGATTTTTTACCACATCTTTTATATCACCTAACACTATATGATCCCTTGGTGTCTCCGGATGATTATGTGCATATGTGTCCACACAACAATCCTGTATATCATTTGCCAGACTTGTCACAAATCCTTCCTGTGTAAAGCCTAATGACAAGCCTCCTGCCCCACAAAACAAATCTATCATCTTTAACGAATCATCACTTACATTTTTTCTGGCATTTTCAATATATGTATTACAATATTTACTTACAGGACACTTATAGCATTCCTGTTCTTTTTCATTGCATATAAAAGCCAGTCTTCTAAATGCTTCCATAAGTTCCGAATCATTATCCACATCAGTCTTATATAGATCTGCCCTGTCATTAAGGAATTTCTCTGTTACAGGCTTTGTAACTCTTTTTAGGCAGACATCTACATGATTATTCTCCTTATCGCCCAATCCAGCCTTTATAAAAGATATAAATTCACCTTTATCATTTTTGTATTCCATATCAGTCTTTCCACTCTCCAAGATTTATTAATGTTGCCTTTACCGATTGGGCAACAGCTTTTGATACATTAACTGTAACTGCATTTCCAAACTGTTTATATGCCTGACTGTCAGATACTGGGATTACGAATGAATCCTGAAATCCCTGCAATCTTGCACACTCACGCGGAGTAAGTCTTCTTACCCTTCCATTCTGGGTTACATAGTTATCCTGGCATGCTCTGTGCATCTTCGCCATAGTTGCACACAAAGGTCTTGCAATCTTCAGATCTATTTCCGATTTTGCCTTATATCCACCAGTTCCATCTGATAATATTGTAGGCAATATTCTATCTGACAGGAAATATTTATCATCAACTTCTGGTTCCAGTAAATCCTGCAATGTTTTATTAAGTTTTTTCTTTTCTGGAAATTCAAATCTTGCATTCTGATTATCAAAACATACAATATATGTTCTGTTTCGTGTCTGAGGTACTCCATAATCAGCTGAATTTAATATGTCACAGAACACATTATATCCAAGCACATCATGTAATATTCTGTATATTTCTTTATATGTTTCTCCATTATTATGTGTTCTCAAGGACCTTACATTTTCAAGAATAATTGCCTTCGGTTTCTTTCCTTTTTTTATTTTATCATCCACAATCTCTGCTATTCTGAAAAACAATGTTCCTCTTGCATCTTCAAACCCTTTTTGCTGCCCCATCATACTAAACGGCTGGCACGGAAAACCACCTATCAGTATATCGCAGTCTGGTATCTCCTCTAATGGAATTTCATTTATATCTCCAAGAACAATATGTTCTCCAAAATTAGCCTTATATGTCTGCACAGCATATTTATCAAAATCATTTGCCCATATTATATCATAGCCTGTATCTACAAACCCTTTATCAAGTCCACCAAGCCCACTGAAGAATGAAACTACTTTCATTTATTTTTCCTCCTCAAGCTTATTATTTTTTATGTAATCTCTGATCCACAATCCAATTTCCACAGAGGCAGTTTTCCCTTCATTACGCAATAATGTCATAAATTCATCTTTAACTGCCGGTTCAATTGAAATTTCTATTTTTGCAGTTTTTATTCTACCTGCCGGTCTTCCACAATTACTTTTCTTTTTATTAGTCATTGCATTCTCCTCCGTTTAATAAACATATTATATAATGTTTTTATCAGGGTGTAAATACATTCTTTATTAAAATTTATATATACACTTTCTTTTCTGCTTGATATAATAAATATAAATCTACAGAAGGGAATACAATTACATGTACAGACAAATCATTGATACATTAAACCAATTTCTAAATTACATACATATCCCTGGCACGCCACTTAATCCAGATGCTTTTCAAGGAATATTGGTAAAGAAACTTTCAAACCAGAATATTATAAAAGATAAGCGAAGAATTAATGCCGGGGATACTTCTTCAACGGTAAACCAGACACATATTGATGTTACTGGTAAACAAGGCATGTTATTTTTCTTTGAAGAACTGAATAATGCAACAACCTCCGTACAAAGCATTGATATTGATATATACGATAACAATTTCAGATACCTTCATGAAATCGACCAGCCCTCTGGCAGGACGGATTTAAACGGAAACACTTACTATGTACGTTCCAATATCAATCTGCCACAATACTTAACAGATTTCAATTTTACTCTTCACAGTTCTGCATATAAAAAATATGGTCATACTGGTGACCAGGTACAAATAAACATCCCAGATTCTGAAGAGGCTTTTACCCAGCTTCAGAGATTTGCATTCCAGGATGATGCTCTTGTTATGCTAAGATATGATTACTTGAGATATGTTGCTATTCTCATTCCGTGTGAATTATGTAACAACCTGTACTCTATTACAAACACACATGGTACCCATAATGTAAATTATGTAGCAATGAATCCTTCATATAACCCAGTATTAGCACATCAGATCCAGTATAATATTATTTCAAATGATGTAAGTTGCGATGATGTTGAAGCCATGACTTTGCAACGCACTCTAAATAATAACCCATGTGCCGGTACAGATGTTGAAAAGATTGTAAAAACCCGTGTTTCGCAAGGCTCTTTCCGCAGACTGTTACTTCTTGAACGTCATCACTGTAATCTTTGCGATATTTCCACCACATCTGTATTACGCGCAAGCCATATTAAAGAATGGGCTGAATCCTCCAAAGAAGAACGTATAGATGCAAACAATGGTTTACTTTTATGCGCTAATCACGATGCCCTATTCGACAGACATCTAATATCTTTTGAACCTAATACAGGAAATATCTGCATTTCAGCATCAATTGACGATGATCAGCGAAATGCCTTAAATCTTTCTAAATCCGCCAGAATTTCTATGAATGATCGAATGAAGGCATACATGCAGATACACTACAAAAAATTTATTAAAAAAGAAAATCAGTAATTTTCCAATTGCGAGATGTACCTACATACATCTCGCAATGTTTTATCTCCGCATATCCCATATCTTGTCTTTTGCTTTTTCTGTATTAGTATCTCTACTAACTCTCTCATCATAAATCCTCTGAAACTCCTCATAAAGCCCATCTCCATCCAGCTTTATTCCAAGTTTTTTCATCACCTCTGAGAACACCCTTATGCTTCCACTCACATCAGCAATATCGAATCCGAATACATCTGCCTTAACTGAATCACTGATATTTTCATAACCGCCAAGCTCTGATATTCTCCTGACAATCCAACCAACTTTGTCCACAGGCTCAGTTTCTTTAGTTTCCACAAATTCACTTTTACCTGTTACATCAGTTGTACTTTCGTCCATTCTTGCCACATTCACATCAAACGAATTATGAACCTCTGGTATTCCTATACCCTCTAAACCAGTCTGTTGTTTTCTCGCACTATCTGTTTGCTCTTTCTGTCTGCCTATTTCATTCTGATTATTATTAGGATTCATTACCTCAACATTTGCATTAGGCTTAACAACTGCTGCCGCCACTTTCTCAACCTCAGTATTCTCTTCCATCCCCGGTATCTCAACATCCCTGTCTGCAACGATTTCTTGCATTGACAGCATCAAGTCTGTCCGCCATTGCCACCTGCTTTGACGGAAACAGATGCGAATAACGATATGTGATATCAATGCTCTCATGACCAACCCTGCCAGCTATTGCAACTGCGGAAAACCCGAGGTCGATCAGATGTGAAATGTGCGAATGCCTTAGATCATGGATTCTGATTTTCTTCACAC
>OWIJ01001767.1_pt1 | contig 10218 bp, 6 predicted proteins | sample 1732821 | NCBI WGS metagenome assembly OWIJ01 (sample SAMN05065759, study PRJEB22554) | human gut metagenome | biome: ENVO:2100002; feature: ENVO:00000062; material: ENVO:00002003 | host: Homo sapiens | place: USA | reverse complement strand
GAAAATTCATAATGAGTTTTTTATTTTTCTAGGTGTCGCACTTCATTATACAATCTATCATAAGATAAAGTAATTGTTTATAAAGATATGTATATCTTTAATTTAGAGTGATAAAATATTCATGTGAATAAATTTTTTGTATGTTTTTTTGAAGGTGATTTTTTATGATAGGGGAAATTTTTGATTTTTCTATAATATGTAAGGAGATATAATAAAGAAAAAAACTGTTTCTAAAAGAGAAAATAGTTTTTTATAAATAGATAATAAAAGAGAAAAGCTGACCTACCACAATCAGAATAAATCTCAATTTTTATTATAACATATAAGATTATATATTTATTATAAAGTATTGTGAGGTAAAAGTATGAAATCATTAGAATTAAAACCTAATAAGGAAATTTTATTGGAAACTTTAGAAAAAAATATTATAGGTAGAAATACAGAAATAATAAATTTTATTAGATTATTAGATTCTATAAAGTCTAATTTTTCAATAGCAATAGATAATGATTGGGGAACTGGTAAAACTTTTTTTGTTAAACAAGCAAAAATGATATTAGATGCATATAATGATCATAGTTATGATTATGAATTAAGTAATTTAGAAAGAATAAAAAACGTTATAGATATTAAAAATATTGATTTACATTTAGCTGTTTATTATAATGCATGGGAAAATGATAATCAAAAAAGTCCATTATTATCATTGATTTATGAAATAATAAAAGTTGCTAAGATAGATACTAATAAAACTGATATATCTATAAATAAGGAAAAAATAATAAAAGATGGTTTATCCGCAATAGTAAAACATTTTTCAGAAATTGATATAAAGGAATTATTAAAATGTGTAGAAACTGAAGCAAAGGATATTTTTAAAGAAATAAAAGGACAAAAATCTATAAAAGAGCAAGTAGATAATATATTAAATAATTTATTATTAGAACATGGCGAACGTTTAGTAATATTTATAGACGAACTTGATAGATGTAGACCAACTTTTGCGGTAGAATTATTGGAACAGATAAAACATTATTTTGATAATGATAAAATAACATTTGTTTTTTCTACAAATATAAAACAGTTACAATATACTATAAAAAAATATTATGGAGAAGCTTTTGAAGCTAAAAGATATTTAGATAAGTTTTTTGATTTAACAATATCACTTAATGAAATAAATGTAATAGAATATTTTAATTTTGTAAATGAAAATTCACGAGGTGATATGTATGATTACGTTTGTAAAGAAATTGTAAAGGAATATAATTTTACTTTAAGAGATGTTATAAAGTTTGTTCAAATAAATAAAATTTGTATAGAGAATTTAAGAAAAACTAAAAATGAATATCTTTATTTTGATGAAATAATTATTAGATATATATTGACTTATGTTTTACCAATAGTGATAGGATTAAAAATAAAAAGATATGACCAATATGAAGATTTTATTACTGGTAAAGATAGTACCCCATTAATTACTATATTATCTAAATCAGAATGGATAGCATATGGTATTGATAAATTACTTTCTGAAAAAGAAAAAAGTAGTAAAGATATTAATACAATAAAAGAAAAATTAGAATCAATGTATAAAGCTATTTTTATAGAGAAATATAGAGATAAGCACTCAATAAAAATTGGAGAACTGGAATTTACTAAAGAAACAAGGAAAATACTTTTTGAGGCAGAAGGTTTATTATCTAGATTTGCAAGATATAATTAAAAATAGATACCATATTGATAAATAAGGAATATAATAGATTTTTGAATAAAAAAATGGTATAATTACTGTTAATTATGTCAAATGTGAGAAAAACTCTCTATCTTCAACTGAATAAGGTTGAGGTAGAGAGTTTATTTTATGTAATAAATGGGGGTATGAATAGATGGAGAAGATGAGAATGGAGTCTATGGATATAGTAGCTCAAAATGTGGAAAATATAGGAAATTTATTTCCTGATTGTATTACAGAAGCTAGAGATGAAAATGGTAAAATACAGAAAGTAGTTGATAGAGATAGGTTAATGCAAAAATTTTCACATAAAATAATCGGGGGGGGTACAACGGAACGTTATGAATTTACTTGGGTAGGAAAAAATGCTTCAAGAGTGGAAGCAAATACGACTACAAATAAAACTCTACGTCCATGTATAGAGGAAAGTAAGGACTGGGATAATACAGAAAATCTCTATATTGAAGGGGACAATCTTGAAGTACTCAAATTATTGCAAAATAGTTATTTTAATAAAGTAAAAATGATATATATTGATCCTCCATACAATACTGGTAATGATTTTATTTATATAGATGATTTTGCACAAAATATAGATGAATATGAAGAAGCCAAAGGTTCTTTTGATGAAGAAGGCAATCGTTTATTTAAAAATACAGATACTAATGGTAGATTTCATTCTGATTGGTGCTCTATGATTTATCCTAGATTAGTATTGGCTAGAAATTTATTAGCTGATGATGGAGTTATATTTATTTCTATTGATGATAATGAGCAAGCGAATTTAAGGAAAATTTGTGATGAAGTTTTTGGAGATAATAATTTTGTAGCTAATATGATATGGAAATCAAGAGATTCTATTTCTAATGATAAGGAAGTATCAAATAATCATAATCATACTTTCATATATTCAAGAGTAAGAGAAAAATTATATTTTGGAGGAGATAAATTAGATAAAAGTGAATATATAAATCCTGATAATGATAAAAGAGGTCCTTGGAAATTAGTACCAATAGATGCTAATCATGCAGGAGGAAATACAGTATATGGAATAAAAAACCCATATACAGAAGAAATATATTATCCACCTAAAGGCCGAATTTGGGCATACAATGAAAAAACTTTTAAAGATTTATTATTAGATGGTAGAATAAAATTTGGTATAAATAATAATTCAGCACCAAAGAAAAAATTATATTATAATGAAAGAATTAATGCAGGAGATAAAAAAACTCCTAGTTCTTTAATAATAGATGTTGGAACTACTAAAGAAGGTACAAATTTATTGAATAAATTGTTTAATAATAAAAAGATATTTGATTATCCTAAATCAGTTAGTTTTATAAAAAAGATAATTGATTTTGGAACTAAAAATAATGATGTTGTTTTAGATTTCTTTAGTGGTTCAGCAACAACTGCTCATGCTGTTATGCAGTTAAATGCAGAAGATGGCGGTAAGCGTAAATTTATTATGGTGCAATTACCAGAAAAAACAGATGAAAAGAGTGAGGCTTTTAAGGCTGGTTATAAAAATATCTGTGAAATTGGCAAGGAACGTATTCGCCGTGCTGGTGAGAAAATAAAAGAAGAAGCAGGGCTTAATGGGCAGGATTTGGATATTGGTTTTAGAGTATTGAAATTAGATAGTAGTAATATGAAGGATATCTATTATAGTGCTGATGAATATGATCAAGGAATGCTTGAAAATATGCAGTCAAATACAAAAGAAGATAGAACGGATTTAGATTTATTATTTGGCTGTTTAGTAGATTGGGGATTGGAATTAGACAAACCATATACTACAAAAGTAATCAATGGTCATAAAGTGCATATTTATAATGATGGAGATTTAGTAGCTTGCTTTGAGAAAGATTTGGATATGAAAACTATAGATGAAATTGCAAAATTACAAGCATTAAGAGTAGTATTTTCTGATAATAGTTTTGTTGATTCAGCTACAAAGATAAATGTAGCTGAACATTTTAAAATGATTGCTCCTGATACTGATATAAAGGTTATATAATGAGGTGAGCAAATGAGATTACAGTTTAAACATCAGAAATTTCAACAAGATGCTACAAATGCTGTTTGTGATATTTTTGCAGGACAGCCTTATAGTTCAATTAATTATAGATTAGATAGTGGCGATAATATCGTTTTACATGATAATGCTTGGGCAAATGCAAAAGTACAGATAGATGATAATACTATTTTAGAGCGTATAAATAAAATTCAACGTGAAAATCAAATTGCTGTATCTAAAAAATTAGAAGGTAAATATAATCTCACCATTGAAATGGAAACTGGTGTAGGTAAAACTTATACTTATATAAAAACTATATTTGAATTAAATAAAAGATATGGTTGGAGTAAGTTTATAATAGTTGTACCGTCTGTTGCTATTCGTGAAGGTGTATATAAATCTTTGCAGATAACACAGGAACATTTTGCTCAAGAATATAGTAAAAAGATAAGATTTTTTGTCTATAATTCGCAAAGATTGAATGAAATAGAAAGTTTTGCGTCAGATAATGCCATTAATGCAATGATTATAAATTCACAAGCGTTCAATGCTAAAGGAAAAGATGCTCGTCGTATTTATATGGAATTAGATGAGTTCCGTTCGCGTAAACCGATTGATGTCATTGCAAAAACAAATCCTATTTTAATCATAGATGAACCACAATCAGTAGAGGGACCAAAGACAAAAGAAGGATTGAAAAAATTTAATCCTTTATTTATATTGCGTTATTCTGCTACACATAAAAAAGATAGTATTTATAATATGGTTTATCGCCTTGATGCAGTGGAAGCTTATAATAAAAAATTGGTAAAAAGAATAGCAGTGAAGGGAATTACGCAAAAGGGGATAACTGCTACAGAAGGTTTTGTTTATCTTGAGAAAATAAATTTATCAGAAAAAGCTCCAACTGCTATGTTGCAATTTGATGTAAAAGGTGCAACGACTATTCGCAAAAAAACCATGAAGGTAAATGAAGGTTTTAATCTTTATGATAATTCAGGTGAGCTAGACGAATATAAAAATAATTATGTAGTCAGCAGTATCAATGGTAAAGAAGATTATATTGAATTTTTAAACGGCAAACGAGTATATATTGGACAAGTATGTGGTGAAGTCAATGAAGAACAGTTGCGACGTATTCAGATACGAGAAACGATTTTATCACATCTAGATATGGAGAAAAAACTATATAACAAAGGCATAAAAGTATTATCTTTATTTTTCATTGATGAGGTAAGCCATTATAAGCAATATGATGAAGCTGGACAGGCTCAAAATGGTATTTTCGCCAAAATGTTTGAAGAAGAATATGAAAAAGTTTTAAATGAATTCCAATTAGATTTAGATAGCGATAGTTATAGAGAATACTTAGAAAATATAAGTGCCAATAAAACTCATGCAGGGTATTTTTCAATTGATAAAAAAGGTCGTATGCAAAATGGTAAGATAAGTAAGAAAGAAAATACTTGTGAAGATGTTGATGCATATGATTTGATTATGAAAGATAAAGAGAGATTATTATCTTTTGATGAACCTGTTAGATTTATTTTTTCACATTCAGCACTTCGTGAAGGTTGGGACAATCCAAATGTATTTCAAATTTGTACATTGAAGCAAAGTAATAGTGAAATCCGCAAGCGTCAAGAAGTAGGTCGTGGTCTTCGTCTATGTGTAAATCAAAAAGGTGAACGTATGGATGAAACTGTATGGGGAGAAGATGTACAAGATATTAATACATTGACTATTATAGCTAGTGAAAGTTATGATAGTTTTGCTAAAGCATTGCAAAATGAATTAGCAGAAGTTCTAGAAAATAGACCAAAAGTAGTAAGCAGAGAATTATTTGAAGGTAAAATTATCAAAAATAATAAAGGTAATCAAGTAGTTATAGATAAAGATATGGTAGATACTATTTATTATGATTTGGTAAGTAATAAATATATAGATAGAAAAGGAAATTTAACGGATAAATATTACGAAGATAGAAAAGAAGATAATATTGAATTTTCCCCAGAAATAAAAGAGTATACTTCATCTATTTTGGATATTATAGATAGTATATATAATGAAAAATCTATTGATATTGCTAATGCTTATGATACTAATGTTGAGTTAAAGCTGAATGCAGAAAAATATAATATGAAAGAGTTCCAAAATCTTTGGTCAAGAATAAATAAAAAAGCTATTTATGAAGTAGAATTTGATAGCAAAGATTTTATAAATAAGGCAATAGATGCATTAAATCGAAAACTGCGTGTAACAGAAATTTATTTTAAAATTGAAAAAGGACAATTGGATAAGATAAAATCCAAAGATGACTTATTATCAGGTACAGCCTTTGTCAAAGAAACACGCAATGAATATGATAGTAAAAATATTTCTGTGGCTAATAGTAGTGTAAAATATGATTTAGTAGGCAAATTGGTAGAAGGTACTGGGCTTATACGCAAAGATATTGTAGCTATATTAGTAGGGCTTGAAAAAAATGTATTTAATCAATTTAAAAATAATCCAGAAGAATTTATTATCAAAGCTACTAATTTAATCAATGAAGAAAAAGCAACGACTATAATTGGTCATATAGAGTATAGTTTATTAGATAAAACGTATGATATAGATGTATTTACAGAAAATACATTAAAAGGAAAACTAGATGTGAATGCAATGAAAACGCGTAAGCATTTATATGACAATTTAGTATATGATTCTAAAGTTGAAAGAAATTTTGCTACAGAATTAGAAGCATCAGATAAGGTAGCTGTATATGTGAAATTGCCAAATAAATTTTTTATTCCTACACCTGTGGGAAGATATAATCCAGACTGGGCGATTGCTTTTTATGAAGGTAGTGTAAAACATATTTATTTTGTGACGGAAACAAAAGGCACAATGTCTTCAATAGAATTGCGAACAATAGAAAAATCAAAGATTGATTGTGCTAAGAAATATTTTGAAAAACTAAAAAATGATGATGTAATCTATGATGTAGTAAATAGTTATGATAAATTATTAAATGTCATAAGTAAATAATAAAAATAGCCTTTATACTAAGAGAAGATAATCTCTCAAGTATAAAGGCTATCTTTAATTTATAAAGTATTTAATTTTAAAGGAGTTGCAGGAGGAAGGATTAAATTGTATTAATCTATATCAATTTGAGTAGTTGTTGATTGTGGTTGAAGTTTTGGCAATGTCATTTTTAAAATACCGTCAGTATATTCAGCTTTAGCATTAGCTTTATCTATCTGACCTACATAGAATGAACGTTGCATTGTGCCATAATAGCGTTCTTGATGAATGTAGTTACTTTCTTCATTCTGATTTTGTTCATTTTGCATAGTAGCTTTGATAGTTAAATAACCATTTTGATAATCAAGAGCGATATTTTCTTTTTTTACTCCTGGTAATTCAGCAGTGAGTTCATAAGCATTATCTGTATCTTTTACGTCAACTTTGAATGCATTGAACATGGAATTTACTGGAGCAAATGCGTTTTGGAAAAATGGTTCGTTGAAAACATCAAAAATAGATTTGAAAGAATTGTCTCTAGATGCAAGATTATTTGTAAATGTAGGAATTAAACCAAACATAATAAATGCCTCCTAAAAGTTTAAAAGTCAAATTCTATTTAAAAGAAATTAGTCAATATTAATTTGGGTAGTTGTTTCTTCTTTAGTAGCTTTTGGTAAAACTACAGTCAAAATACCATCTTGATAAGAAGCTTTGATATTTTTTTCATCAATATCGTCAATGTAGAAAGAACGTTGCATTTCACCTACATAACGTTCACGGCGAATATATTTTTCTTGAGGTTTTTCGTTTTTATCATTAGCATTTTCAGCAGGTTTTTCTTCTGTGGATTTTGTAGTAGTTGTTTTAATTGTTAAATAACCTTTATTGTAGTCAAGAGAAATGTTTTCTTTGGCGATGCCTGGTAATTCAGCTGTGAGTTCGTAAGCTTTATCAGTATCTTTTACATCAACTTTAAAGGATTTTACATAAGAATTCATTTTTGCAAATGGTTCATGAAAGAAAGGTTCATTGAAAACATCGAATAATTTATTGAAATCATCATTACTTTTAGCAATATTTTTTGCAAATGGAACTAAACCGAACATAAATAACAACCTCCATGTATAGAGCAATAAATAAAGTCAAAAAGTCAAAGTTTGTTTTGAATTAAACGGACTATCAAGTCCGCATTTAACTTTTATTTATTGTTATTAGTAAAATTATAAGATTAAAGTTTAGATTTTGTAAGTATCTTAAGGAATACTTCTTATCTTTTGTATCTCTTAATGTCCTTACAAGTATTATTATACTCATATTAGTCAAAATGTCAATGATTATTTTTGACTTTTTGACTATTTTTTATACTTATTTTATAAGGCTTTATAGAGCTTTTGTTATTAGAGGTTTGACTTTTTGTTATTTTGAAAATATATGAGAGGTACCATTTTGGTACCATCTCTTTACGAATTTAAATATGCATCAAATTTTGAAGCAGCATCTACTTTTCTGCTTTTAGTAATATGCAAATAAATTTGACGTGTTGTAGAGTCATTGGTATGCCCTAACCGATCTTGTATTACTTCTAATGATTCACCCGCTGCTGCTAATAATGATGTGTGGGTATGGCGGAATGTATGTGGATGGATCCAACTTAACCCGATTTTTTTGGCTATCTTTTTTATGAAGCCGTATAGATTACAGGTCAAAATTGGTTTTCCTGGATAATATCGAGAAGTAAATATAAAATTATATGTTCTATCCCAATTATTTGCATTTTTTATTTTTTGTTTATTTTGTATTAATCGCCATTCTTTCATCACATCTATAAAAGATTGTGAAATAGAAATTTCTCTAATACTATTTTTAGTTTTTGGAGTTTGTACATAATAATTTTTTTGACTGCAACCATAGATGTTTTGGGTAATTTTTATAGTCTTATTTTTTGTATTAAAATTATCCCATTCCATAGCACATACCTCGCCTAATCTAGCACCAGTATAGATTAGAAAATATACCATATAATAATATGGATATGCATATGCATCATTTTTAGCTTCATTTAAAAAAGTGAGTAAATCTTCTTTTTCTAGATATAATGGTTTAGGTTTTTGTTGTAAAAGTTTAGTTTTTTCGACTAAAGTCATTTTAGGTAAATCAATATTTTCACAAGGATTATTAGTGATAATATTGTTTTTTAAAGCATGTTTAAATATCATTTTTATATAGGATAAGTTTTTTGTAATAGTTTTACGTTTTTTACCCATATCGAGCATATTTTGTATATATGCTTGAATATTTAGAGTGGTAATATGTTTTAATTTAACATCTTGCCCCAAAAATGATATTAATGCTTTTAATAGATATTGTATGCCCTTTTGTGTAGATATCTTAGTATAATGTTGATATTCTTTAAACCAAATTTCTTGAACATAATAGGCAAATGTTATATCTTTAGGTTTAGCAAATACCTTTCCCGCATAATATTGGGACTCTATTTCTGCCATTGCTTTTTTAGCATCGCTTTTTTTAGTAAAGCCACAGCGTTTGATACGGATACGTTTTCCTGTATCATCTCTACCAACATCTATAATGAACCAATATGTTTTGCCTTTTGTCTTTGTAAGGCGTTCATGTATTCTAGCCATAGTTTTCCCCTTTCACTATGCCTAGCTATTACTATGTATGAGACACTAACTTTTAGTTAGTGTCTTTATTTTTTCTATAAAATAGTTGCTTTTGATAATTCTTCTATAGTATGTTCATTATTTAAGTAATCTTGAGCAAGATGTTCGTCTAAAAAAATTCTTTCAGATACATCTATTTTTTTATTTTTGGAACTTATTTTAAAATAATATGTAGATGTATCATCATTATTTTTTTGCATAGGGATTATCTCTGAAATGATAACTTTAAAAATGCCAGTAGTAATATATACTGTAAACTTTTTACCGGCAAAACAAAATGGCTCTTCTCTTAAAAATGTAAAAGAAGGTGTTTTATTTTCCATTTTAGAAATATCTACTGTATCACTTACTGTTAAAGAAAAGCCGTCTATTAAAGGATTATTTAATTTGTATGGCTTTTTCTCAATTAAACTTCTATTTAGTACCTCAAAGTTGAGTATATCGTTGTCACTATTTTCGACTATATTCTTTGGCGATAATACAATATTGCAATATTTTTTTAGTTGCTTTGCGATTTGTTCTATTTTTTCCCAGTAATCTATCAGCATAGACAACATTTCCACATCTTTTTTCTTTCTTGAATTTATTTTGTAGTCCACAAGTTTTATGTCATTTATAAATATAGAGCCTGAAGACAATCCTTTCGCCAATTTTAAAATATGAATAACATCGGATATATTATCCATTTTTTCTGGATGAATAGAAAATTTATAATCCTGTCTCTTATACACATCTGACGCTGCCGACGAAGCTAGAAGTGTAGA
>OWIJ01001762.1_pt1 | contig 10249 bp, 9 predicted proteins | sample 1732821 | NCBI WGS metagenome assembly OWIJ01 (sample SAMN05065759, study PRJEB22554) | human gut metagenome | biome: ENVO:2100002; feature: ENVO:00000062; material: ENVO:00002003 | host: Homo sapiens | place: USA | reverse complement strand
CCCTTTTGTTTTAGGTAGTTACGTTATATTTTATTAACTTGCGAAACTTGAATATCATTATAATTAGGGTCACGATAAAACGATTTGTCGTTCAAACCTGCTTTCAATATAGCAGCCCTCCTTATAGTACATGGCAAACATACGCCACAATGACTTGATTCTTTTTCTTTTTTCCAACGCCCCAAATCAGGATGAGAGCATGACATCGTTAGTGGATAGTTGCTTTTCAAGAATTCAAGATCTTTACACTCCAACATCATTTCTCCCTTAGTCTTGAACTGATATGGATTGACAATTGTGATTTTCAAGTCCAATGATTTCAATAATTCCTGCAACAATCCCATAAAATACGGATGGGTTGTACGAGTACTCAAGCTTCCCATTCGATGTTCGGTCAAAGGTATATTCATAGAGATAACTCCATTTTCTGGAATATACAACTTCACAGGCTTATTCATACCAGATGCCAATAATATGGCATGAGAGAAAAACAATAAGGAACGAGACCTTGTTGTATCTTCCTTGCCGCTTTTTGGGGCTGCATAAAATTGATAGAATCGTTCTGGTGCGATTTTGAAATGCTTTTGCAGTGAATCTATAACTCTATTTTGGTATACACTAACCCCTTTACCACCATTGTAATTACCTACAAATATTGGATTGACATTGCTGGATAACAAATCTATTGCTCCTATGAATGAATCGAGACCTCCAGACAACATACAAAATACATTTGTATCAATCTTCTGAGTTGAATTTCTGAAATGGTGTTTACATTTCTTATATTTATCCTCATCGTCTGTAATACAAATTCTATCCCTAAAATGAAATGTCCAATCATCACCGGTTAAAAAATCAAGCATCTCCTTCAACAAAGCAGAATTTGCATTCCATCTGCCAACATTTAGCACTGGCATATACACTTCTATATGTCTTGTCCATCCGTCTGACTGCAAACTTCTTAGAACAGACCTATCTGCATAGAATACCATGAGCGAAATGTAGAACAAATCCAAAGCCTCTTTCGTAAAGGTGTATGGTATGCAATACAATTTTTTAGAAAGATTCCAAAATGTATAATTATACTGATTGTTGTCGTTAAGATTTACGACAGTGGCACCTTTAACATGAAAAGAGTCAGAATCAAAGAGTTTACATACAAAAGTATTCATCATTTGAAATTCTCCATAATTTTATAACATCCTTCGTAGATTGCTTTCACCTTGTTGTCTATATTCCGTGGGTTGGCTCCATTATGCAACATCTTTGGAATAACGCTATTTACAATACTTTCTATCCATGACTTAGCATTCTTTTCAAATCGATGAATATCTGTAATGCTATTGTCCTTTTTGAGAGTCCCAGCTGTTACTTGACTGATGAATTTCTGATAGATATAGTTCTTTACCGTACCACAGACAAGTTTCTCCAATAGTGTTTGGTTTAACAGATTCACTATTTGCTCTGCTTCCAAGTTTGCGTCCTCCAGAAGTTCTGATATGGTGTCTGTTACAGCCTTATTTACATAGCTGTTTTCTAATGTATTCGGTATCGGAGCAAGTAAATCTCGTATCTCAAAGAATATTTCTATTGTAGTTTTCCCTTCGAAAGAGATTCCTTCTGACTCTAAACGATGTTTAACCTCTGATGGGGTACCAGAAAAGAATGAAATGATGCTTGCTGTGGTTTTCCTTGCCTGAACAGATTGCTTTGCTGCGTTTCTATGTCCTCCCAATGCTTTCGTATAGGAAGACATGGCATGTCTCACCGCACGTGAATCACTTCCAACAGACTTTGTAACTCCGCTTTTGGCAGACTGCCATGTCACGTAAGGCTTTTCTTGTGGCTGTTCATTGGCTTCTTCATCTGACGGAAAATTGGAAACGTCATTTAAATCGTTGTCTTCAGAATAATCATCTGGCAACAATATTGTTTTCTTTGGTCCTTTATATATGCTTGATGTACCCATACCTTTATCTCATAAGTTCTTCTGTTACTTTCGCTGCGTTAGACAAATTGGTGTTCTTTTTAATATAATCTTCTATCTCCTCTTTGCCTTGTGATATTGATAATTTGGATTTCAATTCAGTGATAAGGGGCAACATTTTTGCCTCAATTTTAGATGCTGGTATTTTCTTTATCTGCTTGGCTGCTTGGTCAAGCATGGATTCACATGATAGAACTGCCATAAACGATTTGAAAATCTCCATGTCTATTTCTTCAGTTTTCAGCATTTCATCATATATGGCATCTGTCACTAGTATACATTCTGAATTGCTTAACGTTTTAAACAGTTTCACCGCTTTTTCTCTTTCTGAATCTGATTTAGCCAAAAACGACTTTAAACATTGTTGAGCATTGGGACTTAACAGATTATTAATCGCTTGATTTACTCTTTGCGTACTGCGTGAGAAATAATAATATGGTTTCAAATCCTCCTTACTTAGTTGAACATCTATTGCCATCCAGTCCTTTATCCATTCGTCATCTTTCCATTTGCTAAAGACATTTGTCTTTGCTATAGACTTCTTTGTTTCCAATTCTTGCAAGTCTTTTCTGTTGTCCGGATTCATTACTTCTGCATACATAGGATCCTTGAAATATTCCAACAACATGAGCTTTGATAAGACTTTCTTATCTAAGGTAACATTTCTTGTTTTTGCCATACTAATTCGCATGAACAATGTATTGAGGAATCTCTTGCATTGCCTCGGATTTCCGTTCAGCTTGGCAGCAAGAACTGGAGAGATTATATGTGATAATGCAAGTGCATCTTTGATTTCTTCTTCTTTGTCCTTATGGGCATTCACTAGTTTTTCTTGACTGATAGGATCATAGATATTTTCACCCTTAACACATTCAGCAATATTGCTGATTTCGGTTTCAAGCAACAGACATGTAAGGTAGCGCTCCAATTCCAATTCGTCAAGTTTGGGTATATTCACGGGATATTGTACCAATTTCTCCAGGTACTCCTTACTGATGTCAAGGTCGTTACCTGGTATATTCTGATAACGAGATTTTATAGCATAGTCTATCAGACGACTGTCTGCGCCAATGATAAAGGAAGTTTTCTCAACAAACAAAAACAATCTCATTGCTGCAAAAATATCCAATACAGTATCTGGAGTACAACGGTCTAATTCGTCAACAAATATCACTAAGTGTTCTATCCTTGACTCGTCAAGTATCTTCTTAAATTCTTCTTGAAATACCTTTATGTCATTACGATTAGATGTAGATTGATTTTTGTTTTCTGTCAATACGTCTTTCAATACATTTTTAATGTCGTCAGCATTGGCGTTGGATAGTTTGTCTTTCAGCGCATTTGTTACGGCATCAATAGTAAGATATGTAATAGACCCAAGTCCTCCTGTTAAGAGAATATCTAAAGCTACAGAACCTCCCTTCATGAGAATTTTCTTTCCGTCCACTTTCTTCAAAAGCTTGGTTATTCTTGTTTTTACTTGGGCAGGTATCGTCTTTTCTGTACGAAGTGCGTCAAGAATAGAACCACAAAAGGCTGTTTTTGCATCTTCATATCCCTCAAACAGCCATCCGTTGAATCGAATGCAACAAGCATCTTCCTTATGTTCTGCCTTTATCTTTTCTTCCACCATCTGCATGAGACTTGACTTACCGCTTCCCCAATCACCATAAACACCTATAGTCGATGGAGTCAGTTTTGCGTCCATTGCAATACTCTCAACAGCATCTATGAGATAGTCGAAATTAAGATAGTCAGACTTTGTTTCTGAATCTTTCCACATACATTCAACGATCTAATTTCCGCAGCACTATAAGCTAGCATTTTATAAGTGCCTGAGCAACAATAAGTTGCCAAAGACTTTGCCATGTCGGATTTTTCACCTACCTTAGTGCTGCGAAAACAAGTATAGTAAAAAAGTCCGAATGACACGGCGAAGGTACAAATAAATTTCGAGAAACTTACTCCTGTTGGAGAATTTTTTCGGTCATGGAGCAATTAGCTATATATCACCAATATAACATTCCCGCTATTTTTCAAGCAGTTACGCATATATGTTTTAAAAAAAAGAATTACTATCGTTTTTAGGGTGAAGGGGAACCTAAGCGCACCCCATCACCTCACTTGTTTTCTCAACATAGAAACATGGAAGCATAGCCCGATAGTACTTATCCCCATCTTTCTTGCGGACCCCCCCTATGTACCTACCAAACTCAAATTATTCACCAGCTACTCCCTTGTAACTAGGCCAAAGCGTCCTATACCTCTTCACCAGCAAACTTCACTTTGAATCCCAGCACCGTGGCAAATATCATTTCGATATCCTTCCAAAACGAGTAGTGGCGATAGTAGTAGCAGTTCAGGCGCACTTTGTCAGGATAGATCACGTTGTCGTTATATTCGGTTGCAATCTCTTGCATTGAGCGTTCATCCCCCTCTGCCTGTTTCTTTGCCACATATTCCGAAATCATTTCGTCCTCCAGCCGATACTTCAGCGTAGCAGGACCCGTGATGCCCGGCCGAAGCTTCAACACATCCCTGTCGTCACCTTGCAACTTGTCTGCATACCCTGGCACGTCAGGGCGCGGACCGACAAACGACATGTTCCCGATCAGCACGTCCCACAAACCAGGCAACTCATCCAACTTGTAATGACGGAGTTTTGCACCAAAAGGCGTGATACGGCTATCTCCAGCCACAGAGACTGTAGAACCATTATGCTTTACCGTCATGGAGCGAAACTTATGGCAAGTGAAGAGCTTACCATCCTTGCCCACACGCTTTTGGCAGAAGAATGCGGGGCCACCCGGCATCTTCTTATGAATCAAGAAAGCGATAATGGGGAATATCCACCAAATCAAAAGCAGTCCACAGAAGGATGCTATAATATCAAAGAGTCTTTTAAAAATCATCATGTTAATCCACGTCTTTATCAAATAAATACCCCCACACACGTCTTCCACAAAACATGAGCGGATTAGTGTCCGAGAACAAACGGTATTTCCAATTATTGCGCAACATATTTTTCACCAAGTCAATCCTCACTTGCATATCCGATCGGTTGCCATTGCCTTCATTTTTTCTATATAGCGTATCATCGAGCAAACGCCTGTCAGCATCATCATCCTTAGGACAATTAAAAGGAACACTTACGCCACATATCCTACAGGCCAACCGACTCATGGCATAGCCAAACGCCAGCATGCCATATACCTCGCACACACGCTTCCATTCGTTCCAATCCACTGTGTCCCCATGTGCCTTCAGCACCATTGCCCAATCACAGATATGGCGAAGAATAATACCCTCGTTCAAGAAATGTTCCTGCGCATGAGCCAACACATAGACTACGTCAAAGAAAGGAGAAGTAGCTTTCAGCTGCGAGTCACCAATATACTCATTCCGTCCATTGTCGATCCATGACCGCAACTCACGTTCAAATCTCTTAGCCTTGCCACTCCCCTTGATGGGCAACAGAAACTGATGATTCTCCACCGTCAATCCCCTAAGCAATATCTTGGAATGTTTATAATAGCTACAATCCACTGTCAGCCCATTCTCCCTTGCGATTCTATTTCCCTCTTCATACTCACCCTTCAGATAGCAATCCATATCCGTGCAAGGACGATGCTCGGGCATAGGATAAAGCCTGCTCAACGAAAACCCTTTCAGCACATAAGTATCAACCCCGTGCTTGCCATATAGTTCCGCCAAAGCCTTTGCAGCCTCCCATTGCCCATGATACGCCCGCTCCTGTTTCATCACAGACGCTATCCATAGCATTTTCAAAGGCTTAGGAATCGCAACCTGACCGCCATTCCGCTCTTCAAGTCTGTGCAATCCATCCAAACAAATAGACGACACACCCTGTTGAATCGCCATTTTCCACAGACATTCCCAATCAACAGACAAAGGAACATGGCAGGCAACTCTTTCGCCTAATCCGAAAGAGATAAGATTAAAAAGAACTGTTTCAAGACCTTTCATTCTCTGCTATATTGCAGGCACATATCACTTCGTGAACGGCAGTTTTACTATTCCTACCAGCGAACCCCATCCATAAGACACATGAAGCACGATGAAACTGGTCAGTAAATAAAAGAAATTCAGTTTCTTACCGATGGCCAAATTCGCACTCACACTACCCAAAGCCAGCAAATAAGTCACTAATGACAATGCACTTGCACACAGTGCCGGCCACCACACCAATCCCACCAACGTAGGCAAGATAAGTGACAACACAAATACCAAGGGAACAAAATGACGAACCGACAGGGAGCGCATCTCCTTTGTGTAATATACAGTCAAGACATTCCACTTGCCATTGCCAAAATTATTTTTAGCTAAAGCCTTATAGTTTTCGCGTGCCAAATATGTGCAGTATGTATCTGGCACTATCACTATTTTGCCACCACCACGGACAATGCGCTTGTTCAGTTCAATATCTTGATTGCGCACCAAACGCACATCGTACATACCATACTTGTCAAACACATTACGCCTCCAACAACCGAAAGGAACTGTCTCTACCTCTTGCGCTCCCGTGATGCCTGTACGGAAGGTTGAATTACCCACGCCAAACTTATTACTCAATACTTCGCGTATAGCAAGTGTCTTAGGCGTCTTATTTAGTACATCAGTACGACACACAGCACCCACATTGTCAGCATCATACTTCGCCAACGCTGCCACCAAAGACGAGAAATAGTTCTTCTCGTACGTGGCATGCGCATCAAGTCGCATAACCACATCTCCTTTGGCTTCCTTAATACCTAAATTCATTGCCCATGGAGCAATTCGATTAGGATTGTCTATCAGACGAATAAACGGATATTTGGCTGTGTATTCCGCAACGATCTCTCGTGTACGATCCTTACTCATACCATCTGCAAGGATTATCTCCAAATCATTCTTCGGATAATCTTGCTCTAAAATACTATCTATACACGTTGCAATGTACTTCTCTTCGTTATATATTGGTACTATTACTGACAACATAGCTATTTTTTGTTTATATTTTTTCAAATTAAAGCCCGACCCTACAGATAACGTAAGTATTCGGTGAACACCGTAATGCATGATCTCAAATAAAGCAGTAACTTTGCACAGCGGCATTGTCATTGCCTTTTTTGAGACAAGCATAGGAGGCTTTGCCCTCCACCAGCTCATGCCAATGGGGAGTACACCTTCATTTGACTAAAATTTTAATTCATGTTTATCATCCCTCGTCTTCCCAAAACTCAGGAAGAAGAGTATAAAGTTTATCCTTGGACGTCGGCTTTATGTTTTTCAGCACATAAGAGAGCCAACGCTCCAGATTTTTACCCAGTACCTTGCAGGCACCAAACAATGAGTACATCATCGCAGCCCGCCTGCAGGCATCCAAGTCTCGGCAGAACAAATAAAACTTCTTGCCCATCACCATGTCACGGATCAACCTTTCAGTATCCGTGTTGTCTATTGGCATCTCTATAAGCCCGAAGCTGCTCAACGCTGATGTCAGCAGGAAGGATGAGCGTCACGCCATTGGGATAGACCAGTTTTAGATAAGGACTGCAGGAGGGGCGACTATTCGCCGCAACACGCATCTCTTTCGCCTCACTGTCACCGATCACAACCTCGGCGAACTTTGGCTTGCTGTTGTTGAATGCTTCTTACCTTGTACCATAATTTGAACATTTTAAACTCACGGTGCAAAGTTGCGAAACTTTTTCTAGGCGCACAATACGGCTTTCACCGAATACTTACATTATATCTATGTGCTTTCTCGACAAACACTATTTTTTTCATCACTACCATTTCCATCTCATTGCCTTGCTCATCATAGTAACATTCAATGGCAGAGCCATAAACACGCACAACATCTTCTGAAGTACCAGTGTTGTAAGGAAGGACAGGCTTTAATTATACATTCTTTCTTTTGTAGCCAACAAATAAGCCTTATATAGACGCATGAAAACCTCGTCTACAATAAGGATTATCGCAAAGCGAAAGAAATAATTATGCAAATAATAGTCTTCACTTGAAAGTGATTCTAATGCTGGTAGGTTCTGTTGATAAGATACCGTATTGTGAGCTATTCGGTTACGCTGCAGATAAACCAAATCATTATATAGCTTAACCAAGTTGCCACTCAACAGATTTACTCCGTCTTTGTTTTTCGTTGCTACATCAGAACCTTTAATCATTTTTTGACAACGCTTTTGATAATTCAATAAATCAATGTTTCTCCATGCTTCAAAGCTGATATTGACAGACAACGACTGTACTTCTTCTAATATTTGTGCAACTCTTGATCTTCGCTTGTTTGCCGAAAGATGATTATTGAAATTATCTTCATTTAATGGTCTGCCCATAATGCCGATTGACATCTTATTGATTTCATCTTGTGTCATTGGATTACCTTTGCCAATACGCTTTTTTATTATCGAATCAATCTGCTTTTGTCGGCTTTTTCTTTCCTTGCTTTCCCACTCACTTCTTTCTTGTGCTACTACAGCAGGATCATATACATAATCATCCCAGATGCTTTGAATATCAAAATTAGGTTTAATATTAGTGATTTGGGCGACAAGATCCTTGAATACAGTATTCTTACTTGAATATGTTGAACATTCTCCAAGACCTTGATAGTTGAGATACTTATTTCTATACTGGTAATCATCAGTTGCCATTTGCCATAAGATGCACTTCATCTTTTGCTCTGCTGCTCCTGTCATTCGCAAAAAGAGAGACTGCAAATAATACTCTGACATTGGAAAGGATTCGATTCCGATAGTCAAAGAATGGCTGGCATTTATACCTTGTTCCAATATGGTTTGTATCGGCGTTTGAATAAATTCAGTATGTATGTCTGTGTACATATGGTCGATATATTTTTATAGAATCTTGAATTCTATTTCTTAGATTTGTCAACCCGTTAGGGGTCTTTGAATAACCAGAATCTTTTTTCTTGGATTTAATGGTATTCTTTACCTTAGCAAACAACTGGTTAATCTCATTATTCAATTCTTTTCCTTCAAACACTATATGATATATAAGTCCATACAACCAATAGTCGGCATCAATCCAAGAAATAAAAGCAGATTTATTGTCTTTGGTCTCAAGATTCCATTCGTGTTTCATTCTTTCTACACTATCCTTCAACTTTTTGTATCTTTCTATCCAGCAACCACTGATAAAGACCTCATCGAATTTGAATCCGTTAAACTTATCATACCTATCCTCTTGGTCAAGCTGCAAAATATATGAAACATAATCTGCAAAGTAAGACTCACGTGAAGAGTAAGCTGAATAGTATTTAAGTATATTGCGTGTATTTCCATTCACTTTGTACTGTGAAAGAGTGGAAAGATATCGAACAAAGTCAATGGTATTATAATCCATATTTTCTTTTATTGTTATTCCACACAACACACTATTTCCATGCTCGTCGGTTCCTTCAAAATAGTTCTTTAAGCCTTGATTAGTATAATATAGCGACCTGCGACTGCCAAGGGTTGTTAGTTTTTTTCCAAAATAATTAATATTACGAAAAAGACTTGTATATCCATGTTGAATTTCATCCATATCTGTTGTATCAGGGACAATATATGAGAATCCTAAAAATTTATTTTTAAGATAGTCTACAATAGCCTGTTCCCTATTTTCATTATTATCAACACCTTTTACAACGAGTGCCTTATAATTCTCATCTGCAGCAAGTCTAGAACGTATTTGCTCTATTTGGTTCTTATTAGGATCTTTATCTAATATTTCTTTAAACGTCCACTTTATAGCTTTTGCAGAAACTTCATTATCCTCATCTGCGCTATCATCGCCAGTAGCCAACACATCATCTTTCGCGAACTTTGACAAGTCTGGTATGTATCCTATATATGCCAAAAGTATAGAAGTTAACCTCTGTTGCCCATCAAGGATAAGATTTGTTTTCTTCTTACTTGTATAATCAGGATATAAGGCTATTGTCACTGGCTGAACAAACTGACCTTCTGCAATAGATTTCAACAGTCGTTTTATATCTTTTTCACCCCACACAAAACTTCTCTGATATTCTGGCAATGTGATGTTGTTAGTCAGCATCATATTTACCCAATGCATGAGCGAATACTCTCCATAGTAAGTTTTTGATTTCATATATGAATAGTTAGTGCTTATTACATTACTTACCTTTTGTTTACAAACTTTTACGGGTAACAATATATATTAGTATTCAAGTTTCGCAAGTTCCTTAGCTTGCTATCTTTAGTTCATAAATCTGTA
>OWIJ01001737.1_pt1 | contig 10439 bp, 10 predicted proteins | sample 1732821 | NCBI WGS metagenome assembly OWIJ01 (sample SAMN05065759, study PRJEB22554) | human gut metagenome | biome: ENVO:2100002; feature: ENVO:00000062; material: ENVO:00002003 | host: Homo sapiens | place: USA | reverse complement strand
GAGATCTGCGCATGTCTCGTGGGCTCGGAGATGTGTATAAGAGACAGCATTTATATTCTTTAAAGGGCTTTACTCTACAGAAATAACATAATAGTAGATTGGCTGTCCGCCATCGTTGACCTCAACCCCTACATCAGGATATTTCTCTTCGATTGCTGCCGCAAGCTCATTAGCTGAGTCCTCATCAGAATCACTTCCGAAATAGATGCTGACAATCGCTGAATCCTCATCTACCATGGCATCTACCATCTCAAGTGTGGTAGCCTTTAAGTCTGTTCCAACAGAAAGGATGCTCTTGTCTCCGATTCCCATGAAGTCGTTCTGCTTGATGGTTTTTCCGTCAATCTCAGTATCGCGGACTGCATATGTCACCTGTCCTGTCTTGACATTTTCTATCTCAGCCATCATCTGCTCTTTATTCTCCTCGGCACTGTGGTCAGGTATATAATTTACAAGTGCTGTGATACCCTGTGGGATAGTCTTTGTAGGGATAACAATAATCTGTTTATCCTCAACAAGGTCTACTGCCTGGTTTGCAGCCATGATGATATTCTTGTTGTTTGGCAGGATAAATACTGTCTTTGCATTTACATGCTCGATAGCGTTGAGCATATCCTCTGTGCTAGGGTTCATGGTCTGACCACCCTCTATGAGATAGTCCACTCCAAGGCCTCTAAACACTTCATTCATGCCTTCTCCGATTGAAACAGATACAAAGCCCATTTCCTTTGCAGGCATGTTATTTGTCTTTTCATCAGCCTGAGCAGCTTCATAAGCCTCTTCCTCAGCCTTCTGCTGTGCTGCAAGCTTCTGTGAATCCTTGATGAGCTTTTCCTGATGCTCCTCACGCATATTGTCGATCTTTATCTTGCTGAGTGAGCCGAAGGTAAGTGCCTTCTGCAGTGCAAGTCCAGGGTCGTTTGTATGTACGTGAGTCTTTACGATCTCATCGTCAGCTACAACGACTATAGAGTCACCGATTGACTCGAGGAATGCCTTGTATGCGTGCTCCTCATTGTCTGACATTGGCGCATTGAGTACAATAATAAACTCTGTGCAGTAACCAAACTTAATCTCTGCCTCTGTCTCAGCCGAAATCTTTGCAGGAGCTGCTCCTGTTGGTGCGCCCTCAATTGTATAATCAATCTCCTTGCCGATAAGAGCATCATATGCTCCCTTTAATACCTGAACAAGTCCCTGTCCGCCTGAATCAACAACACCTGCCTGCTTTAATACAGGAAGCATCTCCGGTGTCTGGTCAAGCACATACTCAGCCTGCTTTATAACCTCTTCAACAAATGTGACAACATCCTCTGTTTCGTCTGACAGCTCCAGAGCCTTTTCTGCTGCGCCCTTTGCCACTGTAAGGATAGTTCCCTCCTTTGGCTTCATAACTGCCTTGTAAGCTGTCTCAACCGCCTTCTGGCATGCCTCACAAAGAATAGTGACATCTATCTCATCGTATTCCTTTATAACCTTGCAGAAGCCTCTGAAAAGCTGTGATAAGATAACACCCGAGTTTCCTCTGGCACCTCTTAAAGAGCCTGATGAAATAGCCTTTGCAAGCTCTGCCATGGTAGGCTCTGTGAGCGAGCTGACCTCCTTGGCCGCAGACATGATTGTCATTGTCATATTTGTTCCGGTATCACCATCCGGTACCGGGAATACATTCAGCTCATTTATCCAGTCTTTCTTTGAATCAAGATTCTTGGCTCCCGCAAGAAACATCCTTGCAAGGAGCTTTGAATTAATGCTTGTGATCTCCACTTTTTGTAGTCCTCCTTAATCAATTACCCTTACGCCCTCAACGTAAATATTGATCTTTGCAATTTTCATTCCTGTAAATGACTCAACCTTGTACTTAACCGTCTCGATAAGATTGTCCGAAACAGTGCCGATCGAAATACCATACGCTACTATTACATGGAAATCAATCGTAATTTCGTTGTTCTCATCTACCTTTACATTTATTCCATGGTTCAGGTAATCTCTCTTTAAAAGCTTTACAAGACCATCCTTCATGTTGACCGCTGCCATGCCTACTATTCCAAAGCACTCTACAGCTACAGAGCCTGCATAGGTTGCAATAACATCTGTATCAATTAAAATTTGTCCATATTGGGTATCCATCTGTCCCTTCATAATATATACCTCCATCATATTGTGACGTAGCTAATGTTATTATACCTTTTTTTTCACAAAAAGCAAATATTTTTATATTTTATCCTTGCATTCTTTATTTTAATCTGATAGAATACATTTGTTGTGAGCTTAAGAGTATGGTAAGCTTAGTGAAATGCAAGGAGGTGCAATATCATGGCAAAATGTGCAATTTGTGAAAAAGGTGTTCATTATGGAAATAATGTCAGCCATTCTCATAGAAGATCAAATCATGTTTGGAAGTCAAACATTAAGAAGGTTTCTTGCAAGGTCAATGGAGTTCCACAGAAGTTATATGTATGTACTTCATGTTTAAGATCTGGCAAAGTTGAGAGAGCTTAGTCTTTATTTTTGAATCTTTTGAATTTTAAAGGACATCCGTTTGGATGTCCTTTTTATTTGCTCACATATATGAAATTAATCCTGCTTATCGTCCTCTGCCTCGTCTACATTTACATCGTCGAGATTGAGGTCATCATTTTTTCCCTTTGAGAAACGGCTTACAATGTCCGGCACCATATCAAGTATCTTGGTCATACCGTCCTGATTCTTTACATTGACAAGCTTTGTCTGTCCATTCTGGATAACGAGCACTGCACTTGGCTGAATCTTTCCACCCATACCACCGGCTCCGTTATTTTTCTTTTCTGCCGAAAATGCTCCTGCTGCCACTCCAAACGACACATCCACAAGCGGAAGTATGATTGTATCCCCTATATGAATCGCATCACCGACCACCGTCTTTGTAGTGATAAAGCTGTCCATCCCCTTGAAAAGTGACTCTACTGTGTTATTGAAACTATTATCTGCCATAATATCTTCCTCCTATCTGCTTATCCTATTATATAATCTGCGGCAGTTTTTATCAAATAAAATTCTAAGTGTTGCCGCTAAAATACTTATTACTATCACATGCCCCTTTATATCAAAGCTGCCCTTTGCATACGGCTTTTCACTCTCGAAATCGGGTGTAATCCGCCATCTGTTTGTATAGCCGACAGGAAAACATGCTAAAATCCCCAATGAAATACCTGTTGTATCAGGCGAGCCGGTTGAATAAACCATTGTAAGCTTAAGCCTCTTTGGGCATATTCTTTTAAGAATGATAAAAAGCTCTTTTTTCAGATGTGAAAAAGCGGCTTTATTTCTCTCATCACTGTATTCTCTTTTTAGCTTATAGATACAGTTTTTTATTTTATCTGACTTATCTTTAAATTGCTTTTTATGTGACTTTTTGTGTGGCTTTTTATACGTTTTTTTATGAGTGAGCTTTGTTTGTTGTTTTATATGCTGATTCTCATCAGTTACTGACCTGTACTCATTATGCGTACGTGCCGTGCATTCATCCTCTGCCTGTTCATCTGTGATGTGTTCTGACTCATCTGCCGGTATTTTAGGCCCATCTCCGGTGTTTTCACTGACTTTATCTTCTGTTTCAGTTTTAGCTGCATCATCCATATCGTCATCATCCAAAGCCTCATAATTATCAAACAGCTTCTTCTTCACAAAAGCAAGCCTTATATATCCGTCAGTCTCCTGTGCATACTCTATATGCAGTGCAAACAAATGAAAAAGCCATGACACATGTGCTTTTGCTCTTATGTCTGTATTGTCAAAGCTTCCGACAGCCCTGTACTTGACCGGCACAAACAGTACGCAAAGCAGCGCTGTAAGTATAAGAGCAAGCACTACAAGGAGTATGATGCCTATGACCTTTAAAATCGTAAATATCATCTATCTATTTCCTCCGTCTGCTCTTTAAATAGCTCTTCACATCTGTTTTACCTGTATTTTCGTATGTCTCCTTAACAATATCACAGGCCAGCAAAAGTGCCTCATCATAATTACCCGCTACTGCGATTATGTGCAGATTCTTCTTAGGATATCCCTTTTGCAGCAATTCTCTTGTCGGAATGATATCCAAAAGATTTTCCTCATTTGACGGAAACGTGATGATGTATGTGTGAAGCATGCCGGCATTATGCTCTATCTTCCACTTGATTTTCTTTATCTTTCCGGTAACAGACTCTCCTACAAATAAATCCTCATACCATTTCATTCCAAAACCTCAAAAAGCAGTTTATAAAACTGCTTTTTAATAATACTAATAATACTTGTGTGTCCCCCATAAGTTGCTTTTCTTTAAATCCAGGTACTCGTTGTAAGCCTTCTCAAGTATCTGCTTCTCATTTGCAAACTTGAGCAGATGATATGCCTCGTGATACTTGTAAAACCCTGAATCCATGAAATACTCTTCTCTTTGCGGTTTACTATAATAACTTTCGCCCATCATAAGATACCAGTGTACATCCTTTTCCACTGTATCATGTGGCACGGTAAAAGAATAGTGGCTCTTACCCACGTATTGAATTATCGTTGCACTGGCACCAGTCTCCTCTTTCACTTCACGGATTGCAGTGTCCTTGTACTCTTCATCAGATTCCACAGTTCCCTTGGGCAGTACCCACCCCTCGTACCTGTTCCTGTAGTTCTTGTATAAGAGTAATATTTTGCCACGAAAGATTACCACACCGCCACAGCTCGTTGCTTCTATCATTGCCATTCCTCCAAGTGTGGTTTAAACGCTATCTGTCAGTTCAAGCGAAATATGAACGATAACGTCTGTCATTACACTTAAGTATAACCTACTTCTAAAAAAAGTGCAACAAGCCTATTCATTGAAATATTTATCAAATACCTTTTTTGCCACCGGCACAGCATATGTGCTTCCGGCACCCGAATCCTCCACAACTACTGCGATTGCCAGATCATTGTAGCCGTCCTTTTTTCCATAGCCCACAAACCAGGCATTGGTCTGATCTGTAGAATCTGATACCTGGGCAGTTCCGGTCTTTCCAAAGGCCTCATAGCTCTGATCGCTTAGCTTTGCGCCTGTTCCATCAGATACCACTGCTGCCATAAGATTCTGGAGAAAAGCTGCCTGATCCTTTGACATAATCTGCTTGTATGAAGCCGGTTTATTCTGCTCCACAAGCGCCCCGCTCGCATTTTCCGTATGGTCTACCAGATATGGCCTCATCAGATTTCCATCATTGCAGATTGCACCGGCAATCATGCACATGTGAAGCGGTGAAACAAGCGTGTTTCCCTGACCTATCGTGGTCTGCATGGTCAGAGCTGACGAAGCATTGTTATCCAGTGCAAACTTACTCTTTTTTGAATCAAAGGCTATAGGCAGATTCTTGTTGAAAAGCATATCGTCACACAAGGTATTAAGCTTATTGTTGTCCACCAAAAGACCTATATTGGAAAAGGACGAGTTGCATGACTTTGCAAACGACTTTGTTAAGTCCTCCTGCCCGTGTGATTTATTGCCGGCACAGTGGATTGTAAAGCCGTCCTTTGTAATGCTGCCGTCACAATCAAAGCTGTAGTCGTTGTATGTAGACGGATTTTCGTTATAATACTCAAGTGCTGTAAAAATCTTAAACACTGAGCCCGGAGCATACTGACCCTGTGTTGCCCTGTTGTAAAGAGAAGTGCTGCCCTCACCGTTTACGCTCTCCCAGTCACTTGCGATGGTATTTGGGTCATAATCAGGCTTTGACACCATAACTGCAATCTTTCCTGTTTTCGGCTCAATTGCAATGACAGCACCTTCATAGTCGTCAAGTGCATTGTATGCAGCCGCCTGTGCTTCGTAATCCAGTGTGGTTATGACATTATCACCGGTATTTTTCTTACCGCTTATATCATTTACTATCTGGTCAAGGAAAAACTCATGTGAGCGGAGCAATGAGAAATTTTCCTGCTTTTCAAGCCCTGCCTTACCGTTTACGGCAAAGCCTGCCACATGCGCAAACATCCTGTCGTCAGGGTATTCCCTTGTCTCAGACGCATCTGAGCCTACCTTTGTCCGTGCTATGACATGTCCATCCTTAGTCTGTATCTCGCCCCTCACTACATTCTTAGAGAAAAGATCCTGCAGCGAATTGTATGGACTGTTGATGAATTCGTCGCTTTTTACAAACTGGAAATATAAGAAATAACCTATCAATCCAACAAAAACTATAAGGAAAAAATATGTAACAACCGCATACTCTCTATTTCTGTGTCTTAGTGCTGTTTTTGCCGCCTGCTGCCGGTTTTCTCCTCCTCTGTTGACTTCCCTGCGCCCCCGGCTCTTTAGCTGTCTGTTTTTGTCTGTTTTTTGTCTCATGGTCCTTTCGTCTCTTGTCATCTATATTTCTCCTTTTTTCAGGGGCTGCCTGCATAATATACATGCCCTGTATCATTCCAAAAATAATCATCGTAGATAGAAGCGAGCTGCCACCGTAGCTCACAAGCGGCAGCGTCACACCGGTCATCGGTATAAACTTGGTTGAGCCGCCGACAGTTAAAAGCACCTGAAGCGCATATACACTGCCAAGCCCAAGCGCTACATACTTGTAAAATACATCCTTCATCTGCATGGAAAGATTAAATATCATAAGAAAGCAGCTGACACAAACCATAATGAGGCAGACAGCAAATATACCACCCATCTCCTCTGAGATAGCCGCTATGATAAAGTCCTTTGACACAATAGGTATCTTATTCGGCAGTCCCTGTCCCAGTCCAAAGCCAAACAGTCCGCCTGTACCTATGGCAAAAAGCGACTGACACACCTGATAGCCGGCCTTGTCTATGACAGAAAGAGGATCAAGCCATGCAACAATTCTGTTCTTCACATGTGAAAACAGATGATAACCAGCGTACATTCCAAGCCCCACAAACGCGAGTCCTCCGGCAAAAATATAAAACCTTTTTGTCGCAACATAAATCATGACCAGATATGTAAAAAAATACAAAAGTGCTCCACCGAGGTCGTTTGATGCAACAAGTATCAGCACAAACACGGCCGATACGCCGCTTGTTATGGCAAGCTGCTTTAAATCAGTGGATTTATACAGCATGGATGCTATAAAAAATACAAAAAGTATCTTCACAAACTCAGACGGCTGAATTGAAACAGGACCAAATGTCAAAGAAAGCTTTGCTCCTCTGCTCGCCACTCCTACCACAAGCACCGACAAGAGTCCAAGTATTCCCACACCGGCATATGTCCATGTCAGTTTTCGAAACATCGTGCCTTTTTGCATGATAAGCGGTATTAAAAACGCAAATATCGTTCCGGCAAGTACAAAAACAAACTGCCTTAATGCCTTGTCAAACGAAATTCTCGTTAAAATAATCATGCTAATACAAAGCATCATCACCATGTTGTTTAGCACAAGCTCTGAGGCATTCTTATAAAACTTATGATAAATCAGGTAAATTGATTCAAAAAGCACAAGCTGTGCTATATAAAATCCTATTATCTTTGTATCCATTGTCGTGACAAAGAGCACCAAAAAACCATCTAAATGAATCAGAAACATATAAAATCTCTGCAGATTATATATATGCCTTTGCTTTTTCGGCTTGTCGGGATACTTGAATAAATGAAAGCATAAAAAAGTATATATGAGAAAAAGTATTATCATAATATACTTGGAAAGCTGTACTATCAGATGTACCATGTTATTCTACTCCTCTTTTGTAATGTCCGTTTGTATATTCAGCTACCTTATCATCCATAACCGCCTTAATCTGCTTTGGAGTCTCGATTGTAAAGCTGTATCTAAAACTTCTGATACCTGCCTCCTTAAGCTTACCTATATTCTTTGTGAGCATGGTAGGCAGTGAATTATATATTGTATTATAGCACTCCTTACAGTTGTTACAAACTGCAAAGGATTTATTGTATCTGTCCTTTAAATATATAAGCTTTTGCTTTTTATCACAGCCCTTTGTGTTTTTGTGCACACAGTTGGCGGTGGTCATAAGCGGATAATATCCATAGACTATCATCTGCGAGCCTATATTGTTTCTATGCATAATCTCCTTTGAATTGAGTTCAAGCGGCACTGTATCACCACTTACTCCATGCTCAAAAAAAGCACTCTTTGAAACATCATTAAAGGTATACATATTGTGGTCTAAAATAACTTTTTTCCCTGTAAACAGATTTTCTGTCAGATAAAGCTCCTCATAGTTTTTCACAACAAAGCCCTCGAAGCTTACCTTATCAAGCTCTTTTGCGATAGATACAAAATAATCCGATGAATCCGCCCTGAATATCGTAGGCAGCATGAGATACACTTTTTTATTTCGCTTTGTAAGGCATTTCACATCATCTGCAAACTGCTGTATCAGAGTATTCCTGTCATACATGTCAAAATCCAGATAAAATACGTCAAAGCATTCATAGCCAATAAGTGTATCAAGCTGCGCGCGTGTCATACACGAGCATATGGTGGTGTAATCATTTGCATTTACAGCTCCGTATTCATGTGCTGCGTCGCTTTTTACGACATGCTCAGTGAGTGCTGTAAGTCCTGACATATCAGCGTATCGTGCATCATTCCTGTAATACTTTTTCAACAGCTTATCACAAAGCCCTGAAATTGCATCACGCCGCAGCTTATTTAGTGCTCCGTTTGGCACAAAGACGTTTTCTCCGATTTGAGCTTTAATATGTGAAAACTCAAAGTCTGTATCACCGGTTTTGTTTATCCTGTCGATAGCGGCCTTTTTATCAAGCGGTGCCTTAAGTGCGGCGCTGACAGGTTCTATTGAGGCTTTGTATGTCACATCACCTCTTTTTACAGTGAGGCTTCCGGGCTCGCCCTCTCTTAAAACAAGCTCTCCCTCTATCGAAAGCTTTCTTTTTTCAGGCAAAGGTTCTTCAGCATTTGAAACGAAATTAGGCTTCACATAAGTCACCATATCAGAGCCATTGTGGTCGAAATAATACCTGTCTGTGAAACCGCAGCGGTTTCCAAGTGCCTTTATCCTGTCATAATCAGCATCGGTAACAGGCTTCATACTGTCGATATAGTTTCTGTAGTATTTTACCACTCCGCATGCATACTCAAGCTGCTTCATACGTCCCTCAATCTTGAGCGAATAAACACCTGCATCATGCAGCTTGTCAAGAGCCTTTATACCACACATATCCTTAAGGCTTAAAATGTATTCATCCTTTTTGCCCTCCACGGTATACGGCAGTCTGCACGGCTGTGCACAGCGGCCTCTGTTTCCGCTTCTACCACCTAAAATACTGCTGAAAAGGCACTGTCCGGAATACGAATAGCACAATGCTCCGTGCACAAAGGCTTCAAGCTCCATGCCTGTTTCCTCATGTATGCGCTTCATCTCGGCAAGAGAAACCTCCCTTGCCATGACCACACGCGTCACTCCAAACTGTGAAAGAAAGCGCACTCCGTCTGCTCCAGTCACCGTCATCTGTGTACTCGTATGTATCTCCATTGACGGAAAATACTCATGGATAGCCTTCACCACTCCAATATCCTGCACTATCACTGCATCAAGCCCTCTTTTGTAGTACACAAGCAGGTAGTCGTAGAGCTTTGAAAACTCACTGTTTTTAATCAGCGTATTGACCGTCAGATACACCTTTACTCCTCGTAAATGCGCAAAATCAATTGCCTCTAAAAGCTCCTCTTCTGTGAAATTATTGGCATATGCCCTGGCTCCAAACATGCTTCCGCCCACATACACAGCATCGGCGCCGCTTTCTATCACGCCCTTAAATATCTCAAGGTTTCCTGCCGGTGCAAGCAGTTCAAAATCTTTATTTCTCATATATTTCCTCATATAGATGCTCATTTGATATCATATAAACCTGCAATAAAATAGGGAACAGTGTACGATAACTGTTCCCCTTTTATTGCTATTTATCGCTACTGTCATTTGCCCCTTTAGAAGCATGTGCAGATTTTTTAACAGGCTTTTTTCCATCAAGAAGTGACTCCTCAAGAGTTGCCTCAAGTCTCGCCTTGTTGAGTAAAAGCTCTTTGTTTTGTGCCTCAAGCTCCTTCATGCTTGCCTCAGCATTCTCGGTCTTTACCTGATTGGAAATTAAATCATGCTTTAAATCGTATATTTCCTTATCCTTATTCTCTATATCACCCTCGAGTTTTTCGACAAGTGCCTTTGCCTTAAAATAATCATCCGCAATATTGAGCTCGATAAGTGTGCTCTTCATATTGCCTGGAAGATGCTTATACTCATCCATATCATCAAACTCTGCAATCTTGTTGTTGATGTATGCCGCAACCTTCTGTAAGTATTCCTCATTCTCATATCCTGACAGTGTGTAAACCTTTCCATCTATTACCACCTCGGCATTTGTTTTTGCAGACATTTAATCATCCTCCGTTTTCACATTTATTCAAACCAGCTATATTAATATTAATATTAATATCAATTTC
>OWIJ01001729.1_pt1 | contig 10459 bp, 6 predicted proteins | sample 1732821 | NCBI WGS metagenome assembly OWIJ01 (sample SAMN05065759, study PRJEB22554) | human gut metagenome | biome: ENVO:2100002; feature: ENVO:00000062; material: ENVO:00002003 | host: Homo sapiens | place: USA | reverse complement strand
CCGTGAATGCGTTTATACATGGAAGAGCCCTTTCGGACCCTATTGAACTAAATCCTAATATGACAATAAGTCCTTGACGTATAATTTTTTTTTGCTTAAAATACTTAGGAACCGAACTAAATAATAGAGATCAATACCACCAATATTATCAAATTCATATTAAAAGGAGTCTAATATTCATGGATACAGGAAAAGTAATCAATAAAATATCTAACCGCCTGCGCCGCAGGTCGGTGGCTCTCCAGGAAAAACTGGGAATGAGCGGAGCTCAGGGGAATATTTTAAATTATATCCTGGTAGACGGCAGGAAAAGGCCTGTTTATCAGAAGGATATTGAAAAAGAATTCGGCCTGCGGCCGTCTACGGCTACGGAAGCACTGAAAAATCTGGAAGCCAAGGGTCTCATCTGCCGGATCAGTGAAAAACAGGACGGCCGTTTAAAGCGGATCGAACTTACATCAAAGGCAGAGGAAATCCGTCATCTTATTACCAGTGAGATCGCTGAGTCAGAAAATCTGCTGCTAAAAGGTATTACAGAAGAGGAAAGACGGATTTTTATTGAAATTGGCAAGAAAATGCTTAAAAATCTGGATGAAGCAGAATAGAGAAACGGAATAGAAGGAAGTAAAACATATGGAACAACAGAAAAAAGACACCAATGACCAGGAACTGATGCGTTCCATGAAAGTATCAAAAGCAGTAGCGGCTATGGCAATCCCCAGTGTGATCAGTAGCCTGGTCACAGTGGTCTACAACATGGCAGATACCTTTTTCGTAGGACAGACAGGCGATGCCCTTCAGGTGGCGGCAGTCAGCCTGACAAATCCTATTTTTATTCTCCTTATGGCCTTTGCCAATATGTTTGGTATGGGCGGAAGCGCAGTGGCATCTATGGCCATGGGAGAGGGAAAGCCGCAGAAAGTAAAAAATACTACGGCTTTTATTACATATGCCAGCCTGACTGTAGGTGTTGGGGCAGCAGTGCTTTTATTGGCGTGTATGTCGCTTATCCTGAAAATTTTTGGCGCAAATGGGGAAACCTATGAATATGCTAAAGGTTATGTTCAGTATATTGCCTGGGGAGCGCCTTTTATCATCTGGTCTGCGGCAGCCAGCTTTGTAGTACGGTCAGAAGGCGCCAGCAAAGAAGCCATGATCGGAAGTATGGTGGGAACCATTGCAAACATTGTGCTGGATCCGCTGTTCATTACTGGGCTGCATATGGGAGCTGCCGGTGCAGCCATTGCGACCACCATTGGAAATATCCTTGCAAGTCTGTATTTTGTATGGTATTTCCTGAAAAAATCCAGACAGCTGTCCATCCTTCCGAAAGATTTTACATTGAGAGAACGGATTTCAGGAAGAGTCTGCGCCATCGGCCTTCCCACCGCTATTTTTTCCGCTCTTATGAGCGTATCTACCATTGTTATCAACCAGATCCTGGTAAAATATGGAGATGCGCCGGTAGCCGCCATCGGTATTGTATTTAAAGCGAATATGTTTATTACATTCCTGCAGATGGGATTAGCTAATGGAGTACAGCCATTATTAGGTTACAGCTATGGCGCTGGAAATATCAGCCGGTTCAGGGAAGTAGAGCGTTTTACAAAGATATGCTGTCTTGTGACCGGTATTACGGCTACAGTGTTGTATTTTATAGGAAGAGAACCGATTATCCGCATGTTCATCAGTGATGATGAGGTGGTTTATTACGGTGTGAAGATGCTCGTTGCATACATGATCTCAGGTCCTGTGATCGGTATGCTGTTTGTAAATATGAATTGCATGCAGTCTGTAAATCATTCGCTTCCGGCAACGATCCTTTCTGTTATGCGTCAGGGCGTCCTCCTGATCCCACTTTTATATGTATTACAGTTTTTCTGGGGAATGGAAGGCGTAATTTATGGACAATCCATTACAGATTATATAGCTGTATTTTTATCGGCTGTTCTCTGGAGAAATATAAGAAAAAAGCTGTAACAATTACTTTTTAAAGAGTCCGATCGATGGCAATCTGCCGGCCGCTGCTTTGGCCTTTAAAATTCAGGGACTCATATAATCTGTGACTGATGGAAAGGACGGTACGTCCATTTCCAGCCCGGTCTAAAGCGGCAAGTACATTTTTTTCTGTATCTGCGTCCAGATTGGCGGTGATCTCATCCAACAGCAGGATGCGGGGATTGGCGGCCACTGCTCTGGCAATGGAAATCAGCTGCCACTGTCCCTGGGAAAAAAAATCGGGTCTGCAGGGAGTGTCATAACCGTCAGGAAAATGGCCTATGACTTCATCCAGACCAGTAAGCTGAGCAGCATATTGTGCCTGTTCATTAGAAATAGCCGGATCAAATAAAGTGATCTGATCCCGGATCGTTCCTGGAACAAGGGAAAAATTTTGTTCCACACAGCTGATGATCTTCCGCCTCTGGCTGTCAGAAAGCGCAGATGCAGGTTGACCCTGGATCAGCACTTGGCCTTCCTGTGGATCATAAAGTCCCAGAAGCAGTTTGAAAATGGTGCTTTTTCCGGCACCAGTGCGTCCGGTTAAAGTGACATGTTCCCCTTCTTTAATAGAAAAACTAAGTCCCTGGAAAATATTCGGGTCATTTTCTTCATATCGGAAGGTAACATTTTGAAATTCAATCGGATATGTGAAAAATGGATCCAGGTTATTTTCAGCAATATGTTCTGCCGCGATCTTCCGTTCTGGAAGATCTAAAAATTCATTGATCCTGTGAACACCTGCAGCGGCGGATTGAATGGTCTGTATTTCCATGCCAATACTTTCAAGTGGTGTAAATACCTGTGTAATATAAGAAATAACAGCGGCAGCAGTACCGGCAGACATTCCGAAAAACAGCTGGACTTCTCCATTTTTCAAAGAAGATAAGACCATGACAATGGCGATCGTAAGGGCGTTGGAAATAAGGATGACCGGTGAATAAACAGCGTCATAAAAATTGGTTTTATCTACCGCTTTATAGCTGTCTTCCAGAAATTCACTATATTTTTCTTCCATGTACATTTCTTTATGAAGATTGTGGATAGTGCGGATGCAGCGCAGAGTTTCAGGTACATGACCGGCAGCTTTTGCAATGGCAGCCCGGTTGTTTAACTGGGATGCAAGCATACATTTTTGTACATGACGGGTGTAGAAAAATACAACAGGAAGTACAAAAAGCAGCAGGATTGCCAGACCGCGGTTTTTTGCGAAGATCACAAAGAAAATACCACAAAGTTGGCAGGTATCGGTAAACATGCTGATGATACCGGAAGTAAAAAGTTCTTCCACAGTATCTACATCCCCTACAAAACGGGAAGCAATGGCTCCGGAATCATGGGAAACAAAGGCATCTGCAGGCAGATGACTGACTTTCTGGCACAAAACAGTGCGCAGTTTATGAGTGATACGCTGTCCGAAGATGGTCAAAAGGCTTTCACGCAGGGATGTGGCAGTATTTGTTAATAGAAGCAGCCCGAAATAAGACAGAGCCAGAGCTAAAGGAAAGGCCTGGTCAGACGTAAGGCAGTCAATGGCTTTTGCAAGTATTAAAGGTGGGAGAAGGGCAAAGCCGGCAGATCCCATCACAGATGCAAATAAAGTCATGCATATTCTTTTATTTTGTTTTACAGTGTGTAAGATCACTTTAAGGACAGAATGTTCTGTTTTCATCGTTTTCGGCCCCCTTTTCGATAGTGATTTCTGTTGCTTTTACAACGGAATGGCGATCCTGAAGCTGATATAATTCTCTGTAAGCACTATTTTCGTCCAACAGTTTCTCATGGGAAGAAAATTCTGCTTTTCCATTATCCATCCAGATCACACCATCTGTTTCTGAGAAAAGATACAGGCGGTGGGAAATGAGAAAGATAATGCTGTCCGGGACGATCTGGCGCAGGTGTTCAAACACTTCGGTTTCGGTTGTTTTATCTAAAGCGGAAAATGGATCATCTAAGATCAGGATCGGGCGGGGATGAGCCAAGGTACGGGCCAGAGCCAGACGTTTTTGCTGTCCGCCGGAAAGACGTATGCCTGTTTCGCCGGTTACTGTATTTTCCCTTTGTGGCATATGACCTACTTCGTCCTCAAGGCATACAGCCTTTAGATATTTCCACAGATCCTTTTTATCCCCAAGTAAAACACTATTTTTAATAGTATCACTTAACAGGTCAGGTTCATGTCCAAGGTATCCCACCAAAGAATTGAGAACATCTGATGAAAGGGAAGAAAATTCCGTTCCGTTAAAAGTGAGGGAGCCGGTGTATGGATGTTCGCAGAGAAAAATCCGTCCCAAAGTGGATTTCCCGCAGGCAACTGGTCCGGTAATACCAATGATCTGACCGGGAGAAGCCTTAAATGTCAGGTTATTGAAAAGCGGTGTACTATTTTTATAAGAAAAGCCAAGAGAACGGGCTTTTACCTGTCCGGGGCTGGATGCAGGCAGAGGTTTATCCTCTTTTGGGGATCTCATAAAAGGAAGGATACGTTTCCAGGAAACCTGGGCTTTCTGGATCGCATTAAAAAGCTTGGCTGCGTGGGACGATTTTACGGACAGCCGGGAAAAACAGGAAAGGAAAGCACTGAAGGCAGCAATATCCCAGGAAGTCCAGCCTGTCCCAATTACATTTTTACTTCCAAAATAGAAGATGAGAAGAACACCGGTCATAGAAATAAGTTTATAAACAGGAGGAAGGGCAGCTACTGGCAGGTCTGCGCGCACAGAAGCTTTTTCGTAATCTGCCAGGTGGGATTCGTAGTCTTTATTTCTCTGGGTCTCACAGCCGTAAATACGGTAGGTAATGGCATTTTGGATGCGGTCCAGAGTGGCAGCATTTAAACGGCCGGCACTTTCTTTGCAGGCAGCTCCTGTTTTCAAAACAACTGCTTTCATCCTTTCTGCGATCACATAGGAAACAGGGGGAAAGATAAGGCACAAAAACGCCAGCTTCCAGTCATAGGCGAAAAGCATGAAAATATAGGAAAACAGTGCTACGCCTGTGTCAAAAATCTCTGTTGTAAATTTCCGTATTCCTTCAGAACATGCGTCTACATCGGATAAAGCCTTTGTCATGGCATTACCTGTATTGATATTTTTCAGGTCGCTGGTATCTGTATGGACCAGGTTATTGTAATAAGTCTGTTTCATATTGCGGTTGATGTTGTTGGCAAAACGGCGTACATACAAACGTTTGATAAAACGGGCTACCTGAACAGTAAAAATAGCAATAAAATAAACAGATGCCAGCTTTAACATATCTGAAAAATGGCTTTGGTCTTTCTGGATAAAAAACAGGCACTGTATCATCTGACCTTCAAACCAGGGCCGGACCATAAGCCCCAGATTGTAAATCAGGCCGGACACTGTGATAACAGCTAATATTCCTTTCTGCATGGAAAAATAACTGATAATATGGTCGGGCTGCCTGCAGATGGGCGGTGCAGACTGTTTACTCATGAGAAGTATCTCCTTCCTCTTATTTTTGCTGTATATCATGATGCTGGAGTCAAAAGGTATTTTGCTCCAGCTGATATCGAGTGGGATCAGCATTGTTAAAAAATGTATGTTCATCTGTTGATAGTACATTTAAATTTTGCTGCCGTCAATATATGATGATATAAGTGTGTAAGCATAAAAGTGTATGAAAATTAAAAAAATAAAAAGATATTGACGTTTTTTGCGAATCCGTGTACAATAGTACGTACATTATTAATAACCTGTTATGAAAATAAAGGCTGGCTTCGATTGACTGAGAGCAAGGGCTACAAGACCTTTATTTTTATAAGATCCGCACAGCGGCAGCAGCGTATGTTTATACGATACTGCGGGTGTTTTACTTTCCGTGAAAAGTGAAAGCCTCTGACAGAATCCATTAATCATCCGTCCCTTATACTACAAGGGGCGGTTTTTTTATGCTTTCTAATGCATCATGCAAAAGAAAGATGTGGAAATGGAATACAGAATACACGAAAAAATGCGGAAATAACACAGGATCTTATGCAGGCAAAAGTATTACATATTTAGGAGGAGAGCAGTATGAAAGGGTACAAAAAGCTTATGGATTTTGTAGCGCTGGTTGAAAAAGCAGTTCTGGCAGCTACCATGATCCTGATCCTTGTACTGACAGTAGGAAACGTGTTTTCACGTAAAGTGATCCACCAGTCATGGTCTTTTACAGAGGAACTGGTGGTTGCAATTTTTGTTCTGATCACCCTTTTGGGAGCAGCGTTGTCTGCAAGAGAGGGAGGTCTGGTAGGTTTAAATCTGGTAACAGAGCGCCTGCCAAAGTTATGTAAAAAGCCGGTGATCATTCTCATCACACTTTTTTCCGTGGCTTTTATGGGAATCTTATTTTATTACGGTATGGACAAGGTGTTAGCACAGCTTGCCAACCAGAAACGGACTTTCGTATTAAACTGGCCGGAATGGATCTTCTGGTCCTTTGTTCCCGTTGGTTCCGTGTGCATGATCCTGCATTTTATTGAATATTGTGTGGATGAATGCACAAAAACAGATATGACAGAAAATAATGCTATGGAAAAGGAGGATAAATAAATGGTAAGTGCAGTTCTTTTTATCACCTTTTTCGTTTTACTGGTTTTAAATGTTCCTATCTCTATCTGTCTGGGACTTTCATCCGCAGCAGCGATCCTGTATTCAGGAACCTCTTTAACCATTGTAGCAACTAATATTTATTCTGGTATCAGTAAATTCCTGCTTCTTGCGATCCCGTTTTTCGTATTATCCGGAAACATTATGGCAAAAGCCGGTATTTCTACCAGACTGATCCGTTTTGTTAACACCTGCGTTGGTCACAGAAAAGGTGGTATTGCAAATGTATGTATTATCGTTGCTTGCTTCTTTGGTGCGATTTCCGGTTCCGGTCCTGCAACAGTAGCAGCATTAGGCGCTGTCCTGATCCCGGCTATGGTAGAAAGAGGCGGCTTTTCAGCACCGTTCGCTACAGCATTAATGGCAACTGCCAGCTCTATTGCCATTGTCATCCCACCAAGTATTGCTTTTGTTGTATATGCTTCCATTACCGGCGTTTCCATCGGTGACATGTTCATGGCAGGTATTGTTCCGGGAATCCTTATGGGACTTGCCCTGATCGTAGTGGTAATGTTAGAAGTACACAAAAACCATGTAGTTCCATCTAATGTACAGAAGGCATCTGCAAAAGAAAGACTGGATGCGTTTAAGGATGCTTTCTGGGGATTTTTAATGCCGGTTATCATCTTGGGAGGTATTTACGGCGGCATCTTTACACCTACTGAGGCAGCAGCCGTTTCAGTTGTATATGGCCTTTTTGTAGGAATGGTAATATATAAAGAAGTAAAATTAAAAGATCTTTGGGATATCCTTATTGACTCTGCAAAGACCACCGGCGGAATCATGCTCATTGTAGCATGTGCGTCCCTGTTCTCCTTTGTATGTACCCGTTTTGGTATCTCTGCTGCAGCTTCCCAGCTGCTGGCAAAAGTAGCAGGAAATCAGTTTACTTTCTTACTGATTTGCAACGTGATATTCCTGATCGCAGGCTGCTTTATTGACGCTAACTCTGCAATGTACATTTTCATCCCGATCATGCTTCCTGTATGCAAGCAGTTAGGCTACAATGTGATCGCATTTGGTATTATGGCAACCGTCAACCTGGCAATTGGTCAGGTAACACCGCCAGTTGGCGTTAACCTGTTTGTTGCTATCGGTGTAAAGCTGAAAAATGGTTTACAGGTAACCTTACAGCAGATCTCCCGTGCAGTTGTATCTATGGTAGTGGCAAGTATCGCAGTGCTTTTACTGATCACCTATATTCCGGTAATCTCTACGTTCCTTCCGGCAGCTTTAGGAAGTGCTGCAGCAGTTGAAAATGGAACCACCACAGGCGGTGACAGCGGTACTACAGCCACAGATAATGAGGATTTTAATACCATTGAAGATTACAGTGATCTGGACTGGCCGGAAATGACCTGGAATTTCACCTGTTCCACCACAGAGACCAGTACCTGGGCACAGGCCGGCCGTAAATTCGGTGAGTTAATGGAACAGGCAACCGGCGGAAAAGTAAAAGTAGACGTATATGCAGCAGACCAGCTGACCGGTGGCAACCAGTCTGAAGGCATCCAGGCGCTGATGAACGGCGACCCGGTACAGATTTCCATGCACAGCAATTTGATCTACTCTGCATTTGATCCACGTTTTAATGTGGTCTCTCTGCCGTATTTATTTGACTCTGTAGAAACAGCAGATGCTGTTTTAGACGGACCTGCAGGAAAAGAACTGGTAAAGATCCTGGAAAGCTATGACCTGCATTGTATGGGAATGGCAGAAAATGGTTTCCGCCAGCTGACCAACAGTGTCCGTCCGGTACATTCTGTAGAGGATATGAAAAACCTGAAGCTGCGTGTAGCAGGCTCCAACCTTCTGATGAAGTGTTATGAACTCTGGGGCGCAGATGCTACCAATATGAACTGGTCTGAGACCTACACTGCCCTTCAGCAGAAGACAGTAGACGGTCAGGAAAACCCCCTTCCTGCAATTGATGCAGCCAGCGTACAGGAAGTACAGAAATATGTATCTCTCTGGAATGCCAATTATGACTGCCTGTTCTTCTGTATCAATCAGGGCATTTATGACAGCCTGACCCAGGAGCAGCAGAAGGTAGTTGATGAAGCAGGCCGCAAGGCAGTTGCTTATGAGCGAGAGATAAACCGTGCCGGTGATGAGGAGATATTAGACCGCTGGCAGGCAAAGAATGGCGTAGAAGTTGTAAAGTATGAGGATCTGGATGTAGAATCCTTTAAGAATGCAGCAGAGCCTGTAACAGAATGGTTCATCAACGAATTAAAGAACCAGGGCTATGAGGATGCAGAAGATCTGGTACATATTTTCACAGATAATGCAGCGAAAGCAGCAGGTGCAGAAAGCAATGGAAGCACAACTGCTTACCAGGTAGAAGACCACAGTGACTTAAACTGGCCGGAAATGACCTGGAATTTCACCTGTTCCACCACAGAGACCAGTACCTGGGCACAGGCCGGCCGTAAATTCGGTGAGTTAATGGAACAGGCAACCGGCGGAAAAGTAAAAGTAGACGTATATGCAGCAGACCAGCTGACAGGCGGCAATCAGTCTGAAGGCATCCAGGCGCTGATGAACGGCGACCCGGTACAGATCTCCATGCACAGCAATCTGATCTACTCTGCATTTGACCCGCGTTTTAATGTGGTTTCACTGCCATATCTTTTTGATTCTGTAGAAGATGCAGATGCAAAACTTGATGGTGAAGCAGGTCAGAAGATGGATGAGATATTATCTTCCTATGGCTTACATTGTATGGGAATGGCGGAAAATGGTTTCCGTCAGCTGACCAACAGTGTACGTCCGGTACATTCTGTAGAAGATATAAAGAATCTGAAGCTGCGTGTGGCAGGTTCCAACCTTCTGATGAAATGTTATGAGCTTTGGGGTGCAGATGCAACTAATATGAACTGGTCTGAGACCTACACTGCTCTCCAGCAGAAAACGGTAGATGGACAGGAAAACCCCCTTCCTGCAATTGACGCAGCCAGCGTACAGGAGGTGCAGAAATATGTATCTCTCTGGAATGCAAACTATGACTGCCTGTTCTTCTGTATTAATCAGGATATCTATGACAGTTTAACTCCTGAGCAGCAGGCAGTAGTAGACGAATGCGGAAAACTGGCAGTTCAGTACGAGCGCGAGATCAACCGCGCCGGAGATGACGAGATCTTATCCAGATGGCAGTCTAAGAACGGTGTAGAAGTAGTTGGAAATGATGAACTGGATATTGACTCTTTTAAGGCGATCGTAGAACCTGTAACCGAATGGTATATCGGTGAACTGCAGAGACAGGGATATGATGATGCAGAGGAGTTAGTAGCTGCGTTTAAGTAAAAAATAATAAAAGGCAGTAATTTTTAAGAAGTTATATTAAGCAATAAAAAGCTGGTGTAAGGGATATGTTTTCTTTACACTGGCTTTTTTCTTATATCAACTGTAACTAGGAAATAATAAAAACTGAAAAAAGTTGTATAAAAGCTGAAAAAAGTTGTTGACAAACGGTTTGAGATTTGCTAATATAATCTTCGCGCTTGAGAGAGCGGCAGATGTTTCGAAAGAAACAAAAAAATAAATTTAAAAAGTTGTTGACAAACGAAAGACAACCGGTTATAATAAATAACCGTTGCAGCAAACAAGTCTGACAACAAAATGAGAACCTTGATAATTGAAGATTAAACAGTATGTAAAACCCTGAAAATTCAGAAAATAAAAGGTCTGGTTTAGACCTTTGGATTTGAGAAAATTCAGAACAAAAACCAAGTAATGAAGGTTTAGGATAATTAGCCAAGCTAAGTAATCCGGACCTGGAATCAACTTTTAACATGAGAGTTTGATCCTGGCTCAGGATGAACGCTGGCGGCGTGCTTAACACATGCAAG
>OWIJ01001714.1_pt1 | contig 10532 bp, 7 predicted proteins | sample 1732821 | NCBI WGS metagenome assembly OWIJ01 (sample SAMN05065759, study PRJEB22554) | human gut metagenome | biome: ENVO:2100002; feature: ENVO:00000062; material: ENVO:00002003 | host: Homo sapiens | place: USA | reverse complement strand
ACACTTCTAGCTTCGTCGGCAGCGTCAGATGTGTATAAGAGACAGGGATACAGAAGTAGTAAATCAAATAGAACAGAAAGAGAATTTGTATGATGCAAAGATCATGCCTAAAGATTTGTTGACTATCGTAGTTTCCTGTACTAGTCCGGAGTTGGCTGCACCATTTAATTTGACAGTTGCCAGTCCAACAAATTTGTCTGTTACTAATATTTTAGCTACTACACAACCCGTGTTACAAACTTACTTGGTAGATAATGAAGGAAAGATTTTTTTTCCTGTATTGGGAGAGTTAAAACTAGGTGGTTTGACAAAGAAACAGGCAGAACAAATGGTTGTAGAAAAGTTGAAACCCTATATGAAAGAAACGCCTATCGTTACAGTGCGTATGGTAAATTATAAAATCTCAGTGATAGGTGAAGTCACTCGTCCGGGTACTTTTACTATTTCTAATGAAAAAGTCAATTTATTGGAGGCGCTTGCTATGGCAGGGGATATGACGGTGTATGGCTTGCGGGATAATGTAAAACTGATTCGTGAAGATGCCACAGGTAAGCAAGAAATTATAACTCTTGATTTGAATAAATCAGAAACAATTCTTTCTCCATATTATTGGCTACAGCAAAATGATGTCGTTTATGTAACCCCTAATAAGGCAAAAGCTCGTAACTCGGATATTGGGAATAGTACGAGTCTATGGTTCTCTGCTACATCTATCCTAGTTTCTCTTGCCAGCTTATTATTTAATATTTTAAAATAACGTTTTGAAAAAATGAAAGAAGAAATAGTAAACGAAAGACAGTGTGAAACTGAGGACGAGAAAATAGATATTCAACAATTACTTTTTAAATATATTATTCATTGGCCGTGGTTTGTCGGTGCCGTTTTAGTTTGTCTTATTGGAGCTTGGATATATTTGCGTATGGCCACTCCTGTTTATAATATATCGGCAACAGTTTTGATAAAGGATGACAAAAAAGGTGGCAATACAGGAAGTATGGTAGGACTGGAAGAATTAGGGTTAAGTGGCTTGATTAGTTCTTCTCAGAATATAGATAATGAACTTGAAGTTTTACGTTCAAAGACTTTAGTGAAAGAAGTAATCAATCTGTTAAACTTATATGTATCATATACAGATGAAGATGGATTTCCTTCAAAGAATATGTATAAAACTTCTCCTGTTTTAGTTAGTTTGACTCCGCAAGAAGCTGAGAAACTAACTGATCCTATGGTTGTTGAGATGGCGTTGTATGGAGAAGGTGGTTTGGAGGTAAATGTTACAGTTGGTGATAAAGAATACCAAAAGCTTTTTGAGAAATTGCCAGCTGTATTCCCGATGGATGAGGGAACTTTAGCTTTTTTTCAATCGCCAGATTCCTTATCATTGAAGAAAGATACAATGGAAGCGTCTTCAAATATACGGCATATTACGGCTAAGATTAAATCACCTATGAAAGTAGCACGGGCGTATTGTGAAAATCTAAAAATTGAGCCTACTTCTAAAACGACTTCGGTAGCTGTGATTTCATTGAAGAACTCTAGTTTGCAACGTGGGCAAGATTTTATCAATCAATTATTAGAAATGTATAACCGTAATACGAATAATGATAAAAATGAGATTGCTCAAAAGACTGCTGAATTTATAGATGAACGTATTAATATTATTTCTAAGGAGCTTGGGAGTACAGAGGCAAATCTTGAGAATTTTAAACGTAATGCCGGTATTACCGACTTGACTAGTGAAGCGCAAATTGCCTTGACCGGTAACGCCGAGTATGAAAAGAAGAGAGTAGAGAACCGGACACAAATCAGCCTTATTGAAGATTTGCGGAAATATATAAGAGGAAATGAATACGAAGTTCTTCCGGGTAATATAGGCTTGCAAGATCCAGGATTGGTTGCAACGATTGAACGATATAATGAAATGTTAGTTGAACGGAAGCGCTTATTACGTACTTCTACAGAAAATAATCCTACGATTATCAATCTGGATACAAGCATCCGTGCCATGAAGTCGAATGTGCAGGCGACCCTTGACGGATCATTGAAAGGTTTATTAATTACAAAAGCTGATCTTGAACGTGAAGCAAGCCGTTTTTCTCGTCGTATTAGTGATGCTCCCGGACAAGAACGTCAGTTTGTAAGTATTGCCCGTCAACAGGAAATCAAAGCCGGACTGTATTTGATGCTTTTACAAAAGCGTGAGGAGAACGCCATAGCATTGGCAGCTACTGCAAACAATGCAAAAATCATTGATGAAGCTATCGCTGATGATATCCCTGTTTCTCCTAAGCGTAGAATGATTTATCTGATCGCTTTAGTATTAGGCATTGGCATCCCCGTAGGCATCATCTACCTGATCGGCCTGACCAAGTTCAAACTCGAAGGTCGTGCAGATGTCGAGAAACTGACAACTATTCCTATCGTCGGTGATATCCCATTAACCGACGAGAAGAACGAAAAAGACGGTTCTATTGCCGTCTTTGAGAATCAGAACAACCTGATGAGCGAGACCTTCCGAAACATCCGTACCAACCTTCAGTTCATGCTTCAGAATGACAAGAAAGTGATTCTTGTGACTTCTACCGTCAGTGGAGAAGGAAAATCATTTATCTCCGCCAATTTAGCCATCAGTCTCTCTTTATTAGGAAAGAAAGTAGTAATCGTAGGGCTTGATATCCGCAAACCGGGATTGAATAAAGTCTTCCGTCTTTCGACGAAAGAGAAGGGGATTACCTTATACCTTGCAAACCCGGAAACAGATTTGATGAGTCTGGTACAACCTTCGGATATTAATCAGAATCTGTATATACTTCCCGGTGGAACGGTTCCTCCTAATCCGACCGAGCTGTTAGCGCGTGATGGTCTGGACAAGGCAATAGAGATATTGAAGAAGAGCTTTGACTATGTGGTTCTGGATACCGCACCGGTAGGTATGGTTACCGATACCTTGTTGATCGGTCGTGTAGCGGACTTGTCCGTCTACGTATGCCGTGCCGACTATACTCATAAAGTAGAGTATACATTGATCAACGAACTTGCCGAAGAAAAGAAACTGCCTAACCTGTGTACTGTAATCAATGGCGTAGACCTGAAACGCAGGAAGTATGGCTACTACTACGGCTACGGTAAATATGGCAAGTACTATGGATATGGCAAACGCTATGGCTACGGATACGGTTACGGACAGGAAAAAGGTGCTAAATCGTAATCCGGTTCTAAGAATAAACCTGAGAATAAACGATAGCCCGTTTCAATCTGATTGACCACAGTATATCCCCCAAGATATAGTCAGTCAGATATAGCCGACCGCTTGATTTTCCCCAATCAAGCGGTTTGTTGTATTCATCTACGTTGACAATATAATTTTTATATCCCATATCAAAGAAAAGCGGGTATCCGGACAACCAGATGCCCGCTTTTTTTGTTATATTTGTATTATCCCTTAAAAAATGATAATTATGAAACAACACTACAGACTTACTATTTGGAGCCTTTTCTTTCTGATCACTTCCAGTGGAAGTGCCTTTGCCCAGAGAAAAACGATCACTCCGATAGACTCTCTGATAACGGTAGGATATGCCACCGGAAGTTTAAAAACCATATCCGGATCAGTGGAGAAAATCACGGAGACACAGATGAATAAAGACCAGATCACGAATCCGCTGGAAGCCATACGCGGACGAGTACCGGGTCTGACCATCCAGCGTGGGACAAACGGTCCCGCCGCCTTAGATGCAGTCCGCCTGCGAGGAACCACCTCATTGACCAGCGGAAACGACCCGCTGATTATCGTCGATGGAGTCTTCGGCGATTTGAGTATGCTTACCTCCATTTATCCTACAGACATAGAGAGCTTCACCATCCTGAAAGACGCTTCCGAAACGGCACAGTACGGATCACGAGGCGCCTCCGGTGTCATCGAAATCACCACCAAGAAGGGCATGAGCGGTAAAACGCAAGTGAGTTATAACGGCATCTTCGGTATATCCACCGTCTATAAGAATCTGAAAATGCTGTCAGCAGATGACTTCCGCTGGGTCGCATCTGAACGTGGCATCTCCATACTGGACAAAGGAAACAACACCGACTTCCAGAAAGAGATAGAACAGACAGGATTGCAACAGAACCACCACATCGCCTTTTATGGAGGCTCGAATGAATCCAGCTACCGTGTCTCCCTCGGTTTCATGGACCGTCAGGGAGTCATACTGAACGAGGACATGAAGAACTTCACCTCTAATATGAACATGACCCAAAGGATGTTCGACGGTTTTCTGAACTGCGAACTGGGCATGTTCGGTTCTATCCAGAAGAATCACAATCTGGTAGACCTTCAGAAAACCTTCTATTCTGCCGCCACTTTCAATCCCACATACCCCAATCACAAAGACCCCGATTCCGGTTCATGGGACGGAATCACTACCGCCAGTCAGATCACGAATCCGTTGGCATGGATGGAAGTACAGGATCATGACGCCACCTCGCATATCAGTACTCACGCTCGTCTGACTTTCAATTTGATGGACGAACTGAAACTGGTTCTCTTCGGTGCTTATACCTATAACATAGTCGAAAATTCCCAATACCTGCCCACCTCCGTCTGGGCGCACGGACAGGCATACAAAGGCACGAAAAAGATGGAATCCCTCCTGGGTAACATGATGCTGACCTACAAGAAAGGCTGGAAGAAGCATTACTTCGACGCGCTGGCACTGGCGGAACTCCAGAAGGAGACATACACCGGATTCTATACCACAGTCACCAACTTCAATACAGATAAATTCGGCTACCACAACCTGCAAGCCGGTGCTCTCCGTCCGTGGGAGGGAACCAACTCGTACTACGAGCAACCGCATCTGGCCTCCTTCATGGGACGCTTCAACTACACCTATGCCGACCGCTACAGTCTGACAATGACCGCCCGTACCGATGCCTCCTCCAAATTCGGAGCCAATCACAAATGGGGATTCTTTCCCTCCGTCTCCGCTGCATGGGTGATCAGTGAGGAAAAGTTCATGAAACGCCTCCCCGTGATTGATAATCTGAAGTTCCGTATAGGTTACGGTTTGGCTGGCAATCAGAGCGGTATCGACTCCTACACCACGCTGAGCCTTGTCAAACCGAACGGAGTGATTCCCGTAGGAAACTCGGCAGCCGTGTCATTGGGAGACTTGCGAAACACGAATCCCGACTTGAAATGGGAAGTGAAACATACCTTCAATACAGGTATTGACCTTGCCATGTTCGGCAACCGCCTGCTGCTCTCCGCCAATTATTACAACTCCAAAACGACGGATATGCTCTACCTCTACAACGTAAGCGTGCCGCCCTTTACCTACAACACCCTGCTGGCGAATATCGGCTCCATGCGCAACAGCGGTCTGGAGATAGCCATCGGCATCACCCCGTTGAAGACGCAGGACATGGAACTGAACATCAATGCCAACATCACCTTCCAGCAGAACAAGTTGCTTTCTCTGAGCGGTATGTACAATGGCGAACTGATTTCCGCCCCCGAATACAAGAGTCTTGCCAGCCTCGACGGAGCCGGCTTTCACGGAGGTTATAACCACATCGTTTACCAAGTAGTAGGCCAGCCGCTGGGTGTCTTCTACCTGCCACGTGCCAACGGACTCGTTTCCGATGGAAACGGCGGCTACACCTATGACATAGCCGATCTCAATGGCGGCGGCGTCAGCCTCGAAGATGGCGAAGACCGCTATGTAGCCGGGCAAGCCGTACCAAAAACGATTCTCGGATCGAACCTCAGTTTCCGCTACAAGCGTTTCGATATTTCAGTACAGATCAACGGCGCCTTCGGACACAAAATATACAACGGAACCTCCCTGACCTATATGAACATGAATATATTCCCCGACTACAATGTGATGCAGGAAGCTCCCGCACGCAATATCAAAGACCAGACCGCCACCGACTACTGGCTGGAAAACGGAGCGTATGTCAATTTCGACTACGTGACACTCGGCTGGAACGTACCGATAGAAAAGGTGCAGAAACTAAAGAAATATGTTCGCTCCCTGCGACTGGCATTTACAGTCAACAACCTTGCGACGATTTCCGGCTATTCAGGTCTTTCGCCCATGATCAACAGCTCGACGGTCAACTCCACTTTGGGGCTGGACGATAAACGCGGATATCCGTTAGCGCGGACTTACACGTTGGGATTGAGTATTAACTTTTAACGGAGGAGGAAAACGATAATGAAAAAGATAAAGCGATATTTGCAGCAGCAAGGATGGTATTTAGAGAGTAAATCTCTATATGATGGAAAAGCAACTCTGCTTGGGGGGAATCTGCTTGAGGGGAAAATGAACCTGAAAAAAACAGTTGTCTTTCTTATTGTGTGCATTACCTTCTTCTCGTGCGACAAGTTTCTGGAAGAGAGTCCCAGAGACAAACTGCCGGAAGATGAAGTCTACAACAATATCTCGGATGTATATCTGAATGCCGTAGCCTCACTTTACACCTACATCGGCGGTTATAGCGACAGTCAGGGATTGCAGGGGACGGGTAGGGGAGTCTATGACCTGAACACCTTCACCACCGACGAAGCCATTATCCCCACCCGTGGCGGCGATTGGTACGACGGCGGCTTTTGGCAAGGTCTGTTCCTGCACCAATGGGGAATAGAAAACGATGCCATCCAAGCCACTTGGGAATATCTTTATAAAGTGGTGATGCTGTCCAACAAATCCCTCGAACGAATAGACAAATTCAGTGCTACCCACGCAGACGCCGAACTTCCCGCCTATCGTGCCGAAGTACGCGCCATGCGGGCGATGTATTACTATTATCTGATGGATCTGTTCGGACGTGTCCCGCTTGTACTTACCTCATCCCCGTCGATGAAAGACGTAGTGCAGAGTGAACGGAAAACGATATTCGACTTTGTATTCAAAGAACTGCAAGAATCCGCCCCTTTGCTGGCCGAAGTCCACAGCAACCAGTCCGGTCCGTATTACGGGCGAATCACCCGTCCCGTAGTTGTTTTCCTCTTGGCAAAACTTGCCTTGAATGCCGAAGTCTATACCGATAACGACTGGACGGACGGCCAGCGTCCCGACGGAAAGAATCTCTTTTTCGAAGTAGACGGCAACCGCCTCAATGCCTGGCAGACGGTTATCGCTTACTGTGACCAACTGCAAGAAATGGGCTATCGTCTGGAACCGGACTACAAAACCAACTTTGCCGTATTCAATGAACCGTCTGTCGAGAACATCTTCACCATTCCGATGAACAAGACCTTGTACACCAACCAGATGCAATACCTTTTCCGTTCCCGCCATTACAATCACGCCAAAGCCTACGGACTGAGCGGTGAAAACGGACCGAGTGCCACTATCGAAGCTCTGGAAACCTTCGGCTATGAAACGGCGCAACAGGACCCGCGTTTCGACATCTGCTATTTTGCCGGAGTCGTGTATGATTTAAAAGGAAATATAGTCCGTCTGGACGATGGAACCGTTCTCGAATATTTGCCGTGGAAAGTCGAACTGGATATCTCGAACACTCCCTATGAGCAGACGGCAGGAGCACGCATGAAAAAGTACGAGGTAGACGAAACGGCTACCAAGGACGGTAAACTGATGGAGAACGACATTGTACTGTTCCGTTATGCAGATGTTCTGCTGATGAAGAGTGAAGCAAAGGTTCGTAATGGGGAAGACGGGTATGCCGAGCTGAACGAAGTACGCGGGCGTGTCAACGCTTCCTCCCGAACGGCTACATTAGAAAATATCCTTGCCGAACGACAGCTCGAACTGGCTTGGGAAGGTTGGCGACGGCAGGACCTGATTCGTTTCGGAGCGTTCACGAGAGCATACAGCAGTCGTCCGCAACTTCCTGCTGAGAATAATGGATATACTACTGTATTCCCGATTCCGGAAAAGATACGGGTGATGAATACAAAACTGGAGCAGAATCCGGGATATTAGCTCAATTCATAGTAAAATTATGAATAGTTTTATGTGTTGTATTCATATTATTACTATATTTGCATAGTAATTAAGTCCGAAGTGTTATGAGTTACAAATCAATTAAAGACGTTGTAACTATGTTGCAAGAAAACGGTTTTGTACTAAAGAGTCAGAAAGGTAGCCATATGAAGTTTGAGAAAGACGACAAAATAGTTATTGTACCGAATCATAACAGCAAAGGCGTTGAGAAAGGCACTTATTACAGCATTTTGAGACAAGCGGGGCTGAAGAAATAGCCCCCTTGTTCTCTTAATTAAATATAGGAGATAATATGAAAACAGTAGAAGTAATTGTGGAACACGCAGGGAAGAACTTGAGTGCTTATATCGAAGGTGCTCCGGTTATCACTGTTGGAAATGACATGAGAGAGATTGAGGAAAATATGAAGGAAGCGATTGAATTATATCTGGAAGATAATCCCAATCCTTGTGAATTATTGTCCGGAGAATTGGAGTTGAAGTTTAAGATTGATGCTGCTACCTTTATAAACTATTACAGCAATATCTTCACTAAAGCGGCCTTGAGCCGGATAACCGGAATTAATGAACGTCAGTTATGGCATTATGCTGCCGGCGTGCATAAACCGCGCAGGCAGCAACTGGAGAAAATTCAGAAGGGCATTCAGGCTTTGACGAAAGAACTGTCATCCATTCATTTGCTATAATATCCCAATACAAACTAAAAGGCTTCGGCATTCATAACGAACACCGAAGCCTTTATTATATCTCTGTGTGAGTGACTATGAATTTAAAAACAGACCCAGTCAAAGAAAGCTAGTCAAAGAAGCTCTTGAACTTCTTGAAGATCTTCTCCTTCACCGACGTACTCGGCTTGAAGTTGTCCGAAGCCTCCATCTTTTCCAGCGTACTCTTTTCCTCCTTGTTCAATGCTTCCGGCACATAAATGCTGATATTGACCAGCAAATCTCCCGTACCGTAACCATTGACATTCGGCAGACCTTTGCCGCGCAGACGCAGCACTTTACCCGGTTGAGTACCCGAGTCGATCTTCACTTTCACTTTTCCGTCGATTGTCGGAATCTCCACGGCACCGCCCAGTGCGGCAGTCGGGAAACTCAGCAGCAAGTTATAGATCAGATCATTCTCGTCGCGGATCAAGTCCGGATGCGGTTCTTCCTCAACGAGAATCAGCAAGTCGCCCGGCACACCATTATGCTTTCCGGCATTACCCTTGCCGCCCATCGAGAGCTGCATACCTTCTGCCACTCCGGCAGGAATCTTCACCGTCACTACCTCTTCGCCATATACGATACCGTCTCCGCCACACTCTTTACACTTGTTCTTGATGATCTTACCTTCACCGTTACAAGTAGGACAAGTGGTGCGGGTCTGCATCGTACCCAGAATCGTCTGCTGGTTACGGATCACCGAACCGCTACCCTTACAGGTCGGACAAGTCTCCGAACCGCCGTCGCCTTCGGCCCCCGTGCCATGACAGTGATTACACGGCACATATTTTTTCAGTTTGAATTTCTTTTCTACTCCTGTCGAGATTTCTTTCAAAGTCATCTTTACCTTGACACGTAGATCGCTGCCCCGATAGCGACGTTGCTGTGAACCACCGCCACCGCCACCGAAACCGCTGAACCCTCCGAAGCCGCCGCTGAAACCACCGCCGCGACCTCCGAAGATGTCACCGAACATGGAGAAGATATCATCCATAGACATTCCTTCGCCACCGAAACCACCGAACGGACCTCCGTTGCCCGCCGCACCGCTTACTCCCGCATGACCGAACTGGTCGTAACGCGAACGCTTGTCCGGATTGCTCAACACGTCATACGCTTCGGCAGCCTCCTTGAATTTCTCTTCCGCTTCCTTGTCACCCGGATTTTTGTCGGGGTGATATTGGATCGCTTTTTTGCGGTAGGCTTTTTTAATCTCTTCTACTGTGGCGGTTTTTGTCACCTCCAGCACTTCATAATAGTCTCTTTTTTCTGCCATGCTTCTTAACTAAACTAACTTTTGTATTTACTCCCCAACTACTACTTTCGCGTGACGAATCACCTTGTCATTCAGCGTATATCCCGTCTGTACGCAGTCCAGAATCTTACCTTTCTGCTCTTCCGACGGGGCAGGGATGACGGCAATGGCTTCGTGATAATCGGTATCCAGCGGCTGGTCTTTCGTTTCGATGACCTTCACACCATTCTGTGCCATGACAGCCATGAACTTATTATAAATCAATTCGACACCTTCCTTCACGGCTTTTACGTCTTTGGCAGTTTCCATCGTTTTGATGGCACGTTCAAAGTCGTCGATCACCGGCAGAATGCTGCTGATGCTCTTTTCGCCACCATTCAGAATCAGTTCTGCCTTCTCCTTCATGGTACGTTTGCGGTAATTGTCAAACTCAGCGGACAGGCGCAGATATTTGTCCTTTTGCTCCTCGATGACAGCCTGAGCATCTTCCAGCTCCTTTTCGAGTTGCTCCTCATGAGTCAGGGGAGCGGCCTCTTCTGCCTGATCGTTTTGCGGTTGTTCTTCCGCCGTATCCTTTGTTTCTTCCACATTC
>OWIJ01001673.1_pt1 | contig 10816 bp, 10 predicted proteins | sample 1732821 | NCBI WGS metagenome assembly OWIJ01 (sample SAMN05065759, study PRJEB22554) | human gut metagenome | biome: ENVO:2100002; feature: ENVO:00000062; material: ENVO:00002003 | host: Homo sapiens | place: USA | reverse complement strand
CACTTCTAGCTTCGTCGGCAGCGTCAGATGTGTATAAGAGACAGTGTAAAGAACGATTTAAAACCTCAAATTCATAGCGTGGACACTGTATGAGGTAAGAATTTGGCTATAATGAAAATATAGGGCGAGGCGGTAATATGAGAGAAAAATTTATCAGATTTATGAATGGAAGAAACGGGATGGACGAGCTTGCAAGGGCTGAGTCATGGGTAGTAATGATATTACTTGTGGTTTCAATATTTACAAGGTCGGCGATACTTGATATACTGGCTATAGGACTGATGATACATATGTATTTTCGTGTATTTTCGAGAAATGTAAACAAGCGCTATGCAGAGAATCAGAAGTTTTTAAATGCCAGGTATGAGTGGACCGTAAAGGCAGAGCGCAGGAAAAAGCGCTTTGCACAGAGGAAGCAGTACAAGTTCTTCAAGTGTCCTATGTGCAAGCAGGAGGTCAGGGTGCCAAGAGGACATGGCAAGATCTGTATTACCTGTCCGAAGTGCCGGGAGCAGTTCGTGAGACGCAGCTAGTATGTCAATATATATACCTGTACATAAGAGCATGGAGAAGAGAAATGTTTGGATATATAACTGTCAATAAGGACACCTTGTCCGAGGAAAATAAAAAAATATATCAAAGCTATTATTGCGGGCTGTGCCAGACAATGAAGTCGCAGTATGGCAGGCGTGCACAGATGGCACTAAACTATGACATGACTTTTCTCATAGTGCTTCTGACAGGCTTGTATGAGCCGGATAGTGTAACGCGGGATGGATTTGTATGCAGCGTGCACCCTACGAAGAAGCGTACACTTCGCACCAATGAGATTACAGAGTATGCTGCAGCCATGAACATCCTGCTTGCATACTACAATCTGATAGATGACTGGAAGGATGACAAGAGCCTGACGAAGAAGACATACGCAGAGATGCTGAAAAAGGACTTTGAGAAGGCAAAAAAAGGCTATCCGATACAGGCTAAGGCGATAGAAGACTACATTGCAAGGCTTGCAGAGTGCGAGAAGAGCAATGATACCAATATTGATGCAGTTGCGGGGCTGACAGGAGAGATGCTCGGCATACTTTTTGCGTGGAAGCAGGATGAGTGGCAGAAGGATCTGAAGGAATTTGGCTGCTATATGGGCAAATTTATTTATATAATGGATGCGTATGAGGATATTGGGGATGATGTGAAAAAGAAGTCATATAATCCACTTATACAGCTCATGCATTGCTGCAATAATGATCAGGAAAAATTTGACAAATCCTGTCGGCTTATGATGACATCTATGCTTTCAGAGGCAGCAAAAATATTTGAGAGGTTGCCAATTCTCTTACATGCGGATATAATCAGAAATGTTCTATACTCCGGTGTGTGGAGCAAGTATGAGTATATTCAGATGAAGAAAAGGAAGAAACATAAATGATAGATCCATATCAGGTGCTCGGTGTCAGCCGCAGTGCAAGTGACGATGAAATAAAAAAGGCCTACAGGAGCTTAAGCAGAAAATATCATCCTGATGCCAATATCAACAATCCTAACAAGGATCAGGCTGAGGAGAAGTTTAAGCAGGTGCAGCAGGCATATGACCAGATAATGAAGGAAAAGCAGTCCGGTGCTGCCGGAACCGGTGGATATGGCGGTGCGGGAAGCAGCAGCTCATACGGCGGCAGCTCCTATGGTGGAGCATATGGTGGTGGACCGGGAGCAGGTGATCCATTTGGAGCAGGTGGACCGTTTGGTGGTTTCTATGGCCGCTATACCTACAATAATGCAGGCAGCAGTGCACAGGATGACAATCCAAAGGTGCGTGCAGCAGGCAATTTCATCAGCAACGGCTACTACAATGAGGCACTGAAGGTGCTTGAGGAGGTACCTTTTGCTGAGAGACGCGGAAGGTGGTACTACTACAGTGCTATCGCAAACCAAAAGCTCGGCAACACAGCGACAGCCATAGAACACATACAGCGAGCAGTGTCGCTTGAGCCAAACAACATGCAGTACCGCCAGTTTATGCAGATAATTGAAAATGGTGGCTCGTGGTATTCGGATATGGGAGACATATACGGACGCCCTAGTGGCAGGGGCAGCGAGTGCTGCAGCCTGCTAGCCACATTCCTTTGCTGGCAGCTGTTCTGCTGCTAGATGTCAAGCTTTTCTGATGTTACAGATGGAAATTCATGCAAGTTATTGGGCTGGTTATTTGCCGAACGATGGACTGGTATATTAATCTGTGAATTATTCTGAATAGTTACCTGAAAATAAAATGCGGTCATGCGACCGCATTTTTTATTTATGGACATAAGTAACTATTCAGATCCACACATATATGAGCAAAATCAGCTGCGCAGCAACGGCTGTATTATTCCATAGAATCCGGAATACCATCATGATCCAAATCTGCCATGTCTGCTCCGTGCGCACCGATATCCACAGTGTTTAAGGTGCGTCTCTTAAGTCTTGCGGCCTCAGACTGCTTGAGCAGATAGCTCTTTATCTCGCGTGAGTGCTTTACGTGAACGAGCTTAAGCTCAGGGTTTGTGACGTCGCCTGTGTAGCAGACTATGGTGCCGAGCTTAAAAATGCGCTCCATCAGTGATGTGGTGAGCTTTACATCAGCTACCTTATACATGTAGCAGTCATCCTCTGTGGTGCTCAAGAGTCCGGACTCCACAGTGATAAAGGATGGTGTGATGGTGTACTTTGTGAAGGTCCATGGCAGACCGAGAAACAGCAGTCTCTTTCTCTCCTTAAAGATTACGGCATCGTCATCATCGATTGCGCCGGCTGTGGTGTTTTTGATTTGTGATTCATTTACAGACATATTATTCTCCTTTTTGATGTTGAAATTGTCGCAATTGTATGAAAACTTCAATACAATTGCTAAGCGTTCAGAACAGTTATATTCTGTCATATATTCTACAACAAAAAAGTGTAAAAGCCAACTTGAATATTGCGCTAAGTTATTATATGATAGAAAAAATGTAATAAAAATTGTTACGCGAAAAAGAATGGAGGCAAATTATGCGTCACTTAATGAGTCCGTTGGATTTTTCTGTAGAAGAGTTGGACAAGCTTCTGGATCTTGCAAATGATATAGAGGCTCATCCTGAGAAATATGCACACAAGTGCGATGGAAAGAAGCTTGCAACCTGTTTTTATGAGCCAAGCACGAGAACCAGGCTTAGCTTTGAGGCTGCCATGCTTAATTTGGGAGGCTCGGTGTTAGGTTTCCACAGTGCTGATTCGTCATCTGCGTCAAAGGGCGAGAGCGTTTCAGATACTATCAGGGTTATTTCCTGCTATGCGGATATCTGTGCCATGCGTCATCCTAAGGAGGGTGCACCGCTTGTGGCTTCAGAGAAATCGCGTATCCCTGTAATCAATGCAGGCGATGGAGGTCATCAGCATCCTACCCAGACACTTGCTGATCTCCTTACAATCCGTTCCATCAAGGGCAGATTGAATAATATCACAATCGGCTTTTGCGGAGATTTAAAGTTTGGACGTACAGTGCATTCACTGATCAATGCACTTATCAGATATGACAATGTGAGGATTGTGCTTATCTCGCCTGAGGAGCTTAAGGTGCCTGACTATGTGCGCGATGATGTGCTTCGTGCCAACAATATCGAGTTCAAGGAGGTAGAAAAGCTCGAGGATGCCATGGGAGAGCTTGATGTGCTCTACATGACACGTGTCCAGAAGGAGCGTTTCTTCAATGAGGAGGACTATGTGCGTCTGAAGGATTTCTACATTCTGACAAAGGAGAAGATGGAGCTTGCAAAGGATGATATGATTGTACTTCATCCGCTCCCACGTGTGAATGAGATTTCTGTTGATGTGGATGATGACCCGAGAGCATGCTATTTCAGGCAGGCACAGTATGCGGTTTACGTGCGTATGGCGCTTATTCTGACATTGCTTGGACTGGCTGAGGACTAAAGGAGGATAATATGCTGAATATTAGTGGAATACATGAGGGCTTTGTGCTCGATCATATCAAGGCAGGTATGAGTCTTCAGATTTACAGGGATTTAAAGCTTGACAAGCTCGACTGCACAGTTGCAATCATAAAGAATGCAAAGAGCAGCAAGATGGGCAAGAAGGATATCATCAAGGTAGAGTGTCCGATAGAGTCGTTAGACCTCGATATCCTTGGATTTATCGACCACAATATCACTGTAAATGTGATAAAGGGTGACAAGATTGTGGACAAGATGGAGCTTAAGCTGCCTCATCAGGTGAAAAATGTCATCAAGTGCAAAAACCCAAGATGCATCACTTCAATTGAGCAGGAGCTTGACCAGATTTTCGTGCTTTCCGATGAGAAAAACGAAATCTACCGCTGCAAGTACTGCGAGGAGAAATACGAAGGAGTTAAATAGTATCAGTTATGTATGCCAACGTGATTGTGGATATATCCCACGAAAAACTGGATAAGACATTTCAGTACAGCATCCCGGATGAGATTTTATGCGACATCCGTCCGGGTGTGTGCGTGGATATTCCATTTGGCAGCCGCACTATCACAGGCTATGTGATTGAGGTCACGGATAAGCCTGAGTACGACCCGGCAAGGACAAAGCCTCTTATCGGGATAAAGGCAGACTCTGTGGCTGTGGAGGCAAAGCTCATCGCACTTGCGGCATGGATACGGCGCAATTACGGCTCTACCATGAATCAGGCACTTAAGACTGTTATACCTGTAAAGAAGCAGGCTAAGGAGCAGGTGAGCCGCAGTATTGCACTGAAAATAGACAAGGTAAAGGCAAGGGCGCAGCTTGCGCTTTGCGAGGCAAAAAAACAAAAGGCAAAGGCCAGGCTTTTTCGTGCGCTGATTGATGCTGATGATGGGGCGCGCCTTGAGTATTCCTTTGTGACAGGCAAGCTGTCGGTGTCGGCTGCCACTATAAGAGCGCTTGAGCAGAGTGGCTTTATCGAGGTCATCACACAGAGCGGCTACAGAAATCCTGTGGAGCATATGAGTGTGGACACCTATGATAAGGTACTGAATGCTGCGCAGCAGAGTGTGGTTGATGCGATAGAAGGCGACATTGCAGCTGGCCTTAGAAATACTTATCTGATTAAGGGTGTCACCGGAAGCGGCAAGACAGAGGTGTACATGGAGCTTATCGCACACTGTATACAGTCCGGGCGTCAGGCGATTGTGCTGATTCCCGAGATTGCCCTCACTTACCAGACAGTGATGCGTTTTTTTGCCAGATTTGGGAACAGGGTTTCGATAATCAATTCAAGACTTTCAAATGGTGAGCGTTATGACCAGTTTGAGAGAGCTAAGAATGGTGATATTGACATCATGATTGGCCCGCGGTCGGCGCTGTTCACACCTTTTTCAAATTTAGGACTTATCATAATAGATGAAGAGCACGAGAATTCATACAAGAGCGAGTCGGTGCCACGCTATCATGCCAGGGAGGTGGCGATAGAGTACGCGCGCATGTCCGATGCCATTGTGGTACTTGGCTCTGCAACACCGTCGGTGGATAGCTATTACAAGGCAAAGACAGGCGTTTACAGGCTTTTGGAGCTGGATAAGCGTGTGGACGACAGACCTCTTCCAAAGTGTGAGGTTGTCGATTTGAGGCAGGAGCTTCGTGAGGGAAACCGCTCGATTCTTTCCACCAGGCTTCAGGAGCTTATGGAGGAGCGGCTTCTAAATGGCCAGCAGACCATGCTTTTTTTAAATAGAAGGGGCAAATCGGCATTTATGTCGTGCAGAGCGTGCGGTTTTGTGGTAAAATGTCCTCATTGCGATGTATCACTCAGTGAACATAGCGGCGGAGTGATGGTCTGTCACTACTGCGGCTACAGACAGCCGGTGCCTAAGGTGTGTCCGAGCTGTGGCTCGAAGTACATTAGCGGCTTTAAGGCCGGCACACAGAAGATAGAAGCGATGGTGGCAAAGCGTTTTCCACAGGCGCGTATACTGCGCATGGATTATGACACCACGAGGGCGAAGGATGCGTATGAGAAGATTCTGCAGGCATTTTCCAATCATGAAGCCGATATACTTATCGGTACGCAGATGATTGTAAAGGGGCATGATTTTTCAAATGTCACGCTGGTTGGTGTGCTGGCGGCGGATATGTCACTGCATGTGAATGATTTTCATGCGGCGGAGCGCACCTTTGCTCTGCTGACCCAGGCGGCAGGGCGCGCCGGCAGAGGAAAGCTGCCCGGCAATGTGGTTATCCAGACCTACGACCCTGACCACTATGCCATCCGGACTGCCAAAGAGCAGGATTATGAGGCTTTTTACGATAAGGAGATAGAGTACAGGAGGCTTATGAACTATCCACCTGTATGGAATATGCTTTTAGTCCATGTTACATCACCTGATGAGAGTGAGTGTGGCAGCATGGCGCAGAGAGTGTACGATATAGCAGCGCAGATGATATCGCATACAGATGAAAATCAGAGCCCGGATGATAGGCATCTGATTCAGCTCATCGGTCCTGCGGATGCGACCATCGCCAAGGTAAATGACATATACCGCAAGGTGATTTACATGAAGACATCTGACTATGCGGCGCTCATTTCCATAAAGGATGGCATAGAGCAGGCTGTGAAAGCTGATACGGCAATGAAACATGCTAATATCTCATTTGATTTCAATCCGATGAGTGGATTTTGATAGATATAGAAGGAGGCAATTATGGCACTTAGAACTATTAGAGTGGAGGGAGACCCTGTACTTGGCAAGGTCTGCAGAGAGGTTACGGAGGTGACTCCAAAGATAGTAACACTTATTGATGATATGCTTGAGACTATGTATGAGGCTAATGGTGTAGGACTTGCCGCACCACAGGTTGGCATATTAAAGAGGATCGTTGTTATCGATGTGGGCGAGGGTCCAATCGTGATGATTAATCCTGAAATTATCGAGTCTGACGGAGAGCAGACCGGCGATGAGGGCTGTCTTTCAGTACCGGGAAAGGCCGGACAGGTGACCCGCCCGAATTATGTAAAGGCTCGTTTCATGGGCGAGGATATGAATGAGTATGAGATAGAGGGAGAAGAGCTTTTGGCCAGATGTATCTGCCACGAGCTTGACCATCTCGACGGACATCTCTATGTGGAGAAGGTTGAGGGCGCACTTCACGATGTGACATATGAGGATACACAGGAGTAATCATTAGGATGACATTTGTTATCTGAGCTTGGAAAATATCTGGGAGGCAGTAAGATGAGAGTAATTTTCATGGGAACACCGGACTTTTCGGTGGGAACGCTTGAGGCAATTATAGAGGCAGGGCACGAGGTGGCACTGGTTGTCACACAGCCCGACAAGCCAAAGGGCCGCGGCAAGACAATGCAGTATACACCGGTCAAGGAGTGTGCGCTTTCGCACGGTATTGAGGTATTCCAGCCGGTTAAAATAAGAGAGACTGCTAATATAGAGTATCTCAGAAAGTTTAATGCAGATATAATAATTGTGGTTGCTTTTGGACAGATTCTGTCAAAGAGTATTCTTGATATGCCTCGATACGGCTGTATCAATGTGCATGCTTCACTTTTGCCAAAGTACAGAGGTGCGGCTCCTATCCAGTGGGCTGTGATTAACGGTGACGAGTTTACAGGTGTCACTACCATGAGGATGGATGAGGGTGTCGATACCGGCGATATGATTGCAAAGAGTACAGTCAGACTTGCACCTGATGAGACCGGCGGCAGCCTGTTTGATAAGCTCTCAGCAGAGGGAGCAAGGCTGTGTGTGGAGACCATGAAGATGATAGAGGATGGCACTGCAGAGTATACTCCTCAAAACAGCGAGGAGGCTACACATACATCAATGATCAGTAAGGAGCTTGGCTTTATCGACTGGACAAAGCCGGCTGTTGAGATTGAGAGGCTTATAAGGGGGCTTAATCCATGGCCGAGCGCATACACCCACCTGAATGGTAAGACATTTAAGGTGTGGAGTGCAAAGGTGATTGACGGCAGCGATGATTATGAGCCGGGCTGTATTTATCATATCGGAAAAAATGATATGTATGTACAGACAGGAAAAGGAGCATTATCTTTAGTAGAGGTACAGCTCCAGGGCAAGAAGCGCATGGATACAGGTTCATTTTTGAGAGGCTGTCATGTGGAAGAGGGCTCATTTTTCACGTTATAGTTATTCATTATAAGTAACTAAAAACATAATTAAATGTGAGTCAATGTTCTCAAAGATACTCAAAATCCAGAGTATTCGTTTGTGCTAACGTCAAAGCAGTCGGAAACGTTGAGAAGTAGCCAGTGCAAGTTGAAACAGTCTTGCTAATTATAGGATAGAACCTTGATGGTAGCGTTTAGACAATGGTAGAAGCCTACGAAAACCAAGTAGCGAAACATAAAATATTAAGAAAGGAAAAGCTATTTAGATGAAAACCTATATCTAATCAATTTAAAGAATTTATAGGTATGTACCGATGGCTTAGTCGGGAATTTACGACTGTGGAGTGTACAAGAACTTGTGAGTAGCGTATTGTTTATAATCGCCAAAGCATACACATTGAAGCAGTAACTACAAATCGTGAGATTGTAGCGAATCATCTAGCATATACACATTTGTATATGTTTTTAGTAGCAGAGATGATACATGGGATATTATTACTGGGATCCGACATATATACTCGTTGTGATAGGTGCAGTGATATGTATGATTGCATCGGCAAGAGTTAAAGGTACATTTAATAAATACTCACAGCTAAGAAGCATGTCAGGCATGAATGGTGCGCAGGTGGCTCAGAGAGTGCTTCAGGCGGCAGGCATATATGATGTGCAGGTGCGTCATGTGTCAGGTAGTCTGACGGACCACTACGATCCGCGCACCAAAACAGTGAATTTATCTGATCCTGTGTACAATGCCACATCGGTCGCAGCACTTGGCGTAGCAGCCCATGAGTGTGGACACGCTATACAGCATGCAAAAAGCTATGCACCTCTTTCAATCAGGAGTGCACTTGTGCCTATAGCTAATTTTGGCTCAATGCTTGCATGGCCGGTCATACTTATCGGCTTATTATTTAACACACGCTCGTCAGGGCTTATTATTGATATAGGCATATTGCTGTTTTCGGCAGCAGTGCTTTTCCAGCTCGTGACATTGCCGGTAGAGTTTGATGCTTCAAGACGTGCGCTTGTCATGCTTCGTACACAGGGCATACTTGCAGATGACGAGCTTAGGTACACAAGAAGGGTGCTCAAGTCAGCGGCACTTACCTATGTAGCCAGTGCGGCGGCTGCTATTTTACAGCTCCTTCGTATAATACTTATCACAAACGGACGCAGACGGGACGACTGATATTGTTTTAGCTGCTGTTTGCCTGTGATTTTACAGGGTGGCAGTTCAAATTGGATATATTAGTTAGAAAATTAAATGTATATGTAACTATTCGGAAACATCATCATGATAAATAATCATAGTAAAAATAATCATAATAATAAAAATAGCCAAATAAACAAAAATAATATACCGGGCAGACCGGCAAAATCAAACGTGACAGCGCATAATGAGCACTCTGTAGATACGCGTGAGCTTGCCCTTGAGATGCTTATTGAGATTAATGAGCGTGGAGCATTTTCACATATCGTGCTTCGTAGTGTGCTTGACAAGTATCAGTATCTGTCAAAGCAGGACAGAGCCTTTATGACGAGGCTTGTTGACGGCACTATCGAGTATATGCTGCAGCTTGACTACATCATAGACTCTTTTTCAAAGACAAAGGTAAGGAAGATGAAGCCCTTCATCAGAAACCTTCTTCGCATGAGCGTTTACCAGATAAAGTACATGGACGCGGTGCCGGATTCGGCCGTATGCAATGAGGCGGTGAAGCTTGCAAAGAGGCATAAGTTTGCACAGCTTTCGGGCTTTGTAAACGGTGTACTCAGAAATATTGCAAGAAATATAGATTCAGTACAGTTTGATACCTTAAGCATCCGATACTCTATGCCACAGTGGATAGTGGACAGATTTGTTGCGGCATACGGAGAGAAGAAGGCAGAGGAGATTTTCAAGGCCTTTCACAATAAGAGCACAATTAGCATCAGGACAAACCTGACCAGGTGTACTCCGGATGAGCTTCGCGCGACGCTTGAGGCAGAGGGTGTGACGGTCACAGCGGTTGATGAACTTAATTATGCATTTGTTATATCTGGATTTGATTATTTGAATGGCTTGCAGAGCTTCAGAGACGGACTTTTCTATGTGCAGGATATAAGCTCAATGCTTGTCGCACAGACGGCTGCTCCAAAGAAGGGCGACTATGTGATAGATGTATGCGCAGCACCGGGCGGCAAGAGCACCCATATAGCTGAGCTTTTGCAGGGAAGCGGCCATGTGTTCGCGCGTGACCTGACCGATAACAAGGTCGATATGATTGAGGAAAATATAGACAGGCATGGTCTTAACAATATGTCGGCAGAGGTGTGGGATGCCACAGTATTTGATGCTGATTCGGCGGGAAAGGCAGATATACTGATCTGTGATCTGCCGTGCTCAGGGCTTGGAGTGCTCGGCAGAAAGAAGGACATCCGCTACAAGATGACACCTGGGTCTGTAGATGAGCTTGTCGTTCTTCAAAGACAGATACTTGATACCGTGCATACATACGTGAAGCCAAACGGAGTGCTCGTGTACAGTACATGTACGATAGATGAGGCTGAGAATGAGGACAATGTGAGGTGGTTTATTGAAAAGCATCCGGAGTTTGAGCTGGATAAGAGCTTTGCTGAGGGCACCGGAATGAAACAGATACCTGTCTCTTATACACATCTCCGAGCCCACGAGACATGCGCAGATCTC
>OWIJ01001669.1_pt1 | contig 10866 bp, 9 predicted proteins | sample 1732821 | NCBI WGS metagenome assembly OWIJ01 (sample SAMN05065759, study PRJEB22554) | human gut metagenome | biome: ENVO:2100002; feature: ENVO:00000062; material: ENVO:00002003 | host: Homo sapiens | place: USA | reverse complement strand
CGAGATCTGCGCATGTCTCGTGGGCTCGGAGATGTGTATAAGAGACAGGGGTAAGCCAAGATGATGAATTAAACAGCAAATTATTTATCATAATCTTTCGAACAAACACTAATCCCCATTCCATATCCCTTTGGTCCGATATGGCATCCTACACTGAATGAAAGTGGATCATAGTATACATAAGAATTCGGAAATGCTTCTACAAGCATCTGTTTCCATTCTGCGGCCTCTTCTTCCGTGAGGTTAGAGCCGGCAGCACCAACGAGAAGATGGTTGTCGTCAGCGTCTTTAAATCGTGTCTCACGGTCATTCTTTAATGCTTCAACCATTTTCTGCTTACATTTCTTCATGCCGCGTGTCTTGGCAAATGCGTCCAGCTTACCACCTTGGATAGTGAGAATCGGCTTGATGTTAAGAACACTTCCGAGTGCAGCACCGGCTGCGGTGACGCGTCCGCCTTTTTTCAGGAACTCAAGAGTGTCGACAGCAATATAGATACTGGAGTTATAGGCTTCGGCCTCTAATACTTCTTTGATCTCTTTTGCTGATTTTCCGGCTTCTGCAAGCTTCTTGGCATGCATGACAGATTCTCTCTGCGTAACGGAGATTCTGTGGTTGTCTGCAACCTGTACTTTGCCATCATAATCATCGGAAAGGCTGATAGCGGTTGAACAAGAAGCACTCAGTCCGCTGGACATTGGGATATGAATGATCTCATCATAACCCTGTTCTAATATATCATCCCAGAGATCCATCAGATCGCCTGGAGATGGCTGGGATGTAGATACATTCTGTCCGCCGGTCAGGCTTCCGTAGAAAGAATCTTCTGTAAGATCAATTCCCTCATAATGTGTCTCATCATCGATAATGACTGGCATAGGAATCAGGAAAATTCCCATGGAGTCGGCTTCTGCTTTCATAATTCCGCTGTTGGTATCTGTCATAACAGCTGTTTTCATATGTGAAAACCTCCTTTGTACTCTTTACTATCTATCAGTTATGGAATAAATATTCTTCATTATAAATATGATTATTCGGTTCGTGTATCACCCCAGAAGAACAAAGCAACTGTGCCCGGTCCTGTATGACTTCCAATCGTCGTACCTACGTTATTGATCTCGACTTTTCCATTCAGATATGGGAAGCGGGATTCAATAAGATCGGCAACCGCTCTGGCATCTTCGTAGCATTCGGAGTGAGAAATGTAACATTTCCCATTATAGTCGGTCTGGTGATCGGCATATTCGGCCATCTTATCTACAATAGTGCGAATGACTTTACGCTTTGTACGAATCTTATATCTTGGAATCAGACGGCCCTGATTATCCATGTTAAGAAGAGGGCAGATATTTAAGACACCTCCGATAGCACCTGCTGTTTTGGAAATGCGTCCGCCCTTTACGTAAAATGTAAGATCGGTAGAAAAGAACCAGTGATGTACGTTGAGACGGTGCTTTTCAGCGTAGCGGAAAACCTCGTCCAGAGATTTCCCCTCGTCGCGAAGATCGGCAAGTTTATCCATCAAAAGTCCATATCCGGAAGATGCGCCGAGAGAATCTACGATCAAGATCTTGCGGTCAGGATAACGTTCTTCAAGATTCTCTTTTGCAATCATTGCAGAATTAATTACTCCTGAAATTCCAGATGAAAGTGTGATATGCAGGATATCTTTTCCTGCTTTAAGGAAAGGTTCGAAATATTCTTCAAATTCTTCGGCATTGACCTGTGAAGTCTTCGTATCGGCTCCGGCCGCCATAGCTGCATAGAATTGATCGAATGGGATAGATTTTCCAAGATCGTCTGCGTATTCTTTGCCATTCAGCTCAAAGTGAAAACAGATGTAAGATATGTCGCGTGCTTTAAAATGTTCTTCAGTAAGATCTGCTGTTGAACAGCAGCTGATAATATAATCCCTCATAATGTTCAAGTCCTTCCTTAATATATCTGGAATACTAATCTATACTCCAAGTGATAAAAATTGTATCATTTTCTCAGATTAAATTCAATATTTACAAGGGAAAGAAGGAGAAAAAGGTGAAATTGTTGCGGAAATTCGTGGTACAATATTCATGCGTTAGAAGTACTGCATAAAGAATACAGTAGAAGCGTATAAGAAGTAATAGATATCTGTAAGAGGATATCTGGAAAATAAAAAAGATACAGGGAAAGCATATGAGTAAAAAGAATGATACAGATAACCATATAGAAATAGAAAAAAGGAAAAGCATGTTAACAGATTGCGTACTGTGCCCAAGAAATTGTCACGCAGACCGTATAAACGGCCGGCGGGGAAGATGTCATGAGACCGCGGAAATCGTTGTGGCAAGAGCTGCGCTGCATATGTGGGAAGAACCTTGCATATCCGGAGATGCTGGCTCAGGAGCCATATTTTTTTCCGGCTGCCCGATGGGCTGCGTTTTTTGTCAGAACCATAATATAGCCGAAGCAAAAGCAGGAAAGACAATTACGGTAGAAAGACTGTCAGAAATATTCCTGGAACTGCAGGAAAAAGGGGCGGCCAATATCAATCTCGTAACGCCGACGCATTATGTTTTGCAGATCATAGAAGCGTTAGATCTGGCAAGAAAAGAAGGTCTGTCTCTTCCTATTGTCTACAATACGAGCGGCTATGAAAAGCCGGAGACGATACGGATGCTGGATGGATACGTAGACGTCTATCTTCCGGATTTTAAATACATGGAATCAGAACTTGCGGCAGCATATTCCGGGGCACCCGATTATCCGAAATATGCGAAAGCAGCCTTAAAAGAAATGCTGCATCAGACGGGAAACATTCAGATTGATAAAGACACCGGTATGATACAAAAAGGCGTGATTGTAAGACATCTGGTACTTCCGGGACATGTGAAAAACTCTAAAGCAGTCATAAAATATCTGCTCGAAACCTATCAAGACCAGATCCTGATCAGCATCATGAATCAATACACCCCAATGCCGCAAGTGTCAGGAGATCCATTACTCAGCCGTAAAGTTACAAAAAGAGAATACGAAAAAGTTATAGATTACGCACTGGAACTTGGAATGGAAGACGGCTTCATTCAGGAAGGAGAAGCCGCAAAAGAAAGCTTCATCCCGGAATTTGATTGTGAGGGGGTATAGATATTGGATTTATTATCGTGGCTTCTCATGTCGTGATTGGCATAATGCCGGACCTGTGCACTGGCCATAAACTAATAATCTAAAATATAAACTTCCGCCTTCACAAAACTCCATGATCTGTGCTTTCATCATTAAGGCATGAACTCACAAGCTACCGCATAAATTCATTAATCACATGCAGTACCCCATCCTCATCATTCGATTTCGTAATATAATCTGCCGTCTCCCGTACCGCAGGCTGAGCATTTGCCATAGCCACGCCAAGACCGGCAGTTTCAATCATCGTCAGATCATTATATCCGTCACCGCAACAGATCATCTGTTCAGTGGTCAGTCCGATACTCGTTAATAACTTAAGCAGGGAATGCGCCTTGTCGATTCCGGCTGGCATAACTTCTACGAAGAAAGGGTCGGAACAGTAGACCGAAAGATAAGAATGAAACTGTTTACTTAGTTCTTTGCGTATCTGATCTAATACAGCCGGATCTCCGGTTACAAGAAATTTATTCGGATCATCCGGAACACAGTCCAGAAAGTTCTCACTTGCGTCAATGACAGGCATCTGATTGATGCGGGATTCGAGTTCTGTATATTGGTTGGATTTAATACCGGATAAGATATGTTCCGGGGTATAAGTCAGGACATCAATCCCCTGGCTGGCGTATTTTCGGACCGTTTTGTAGACTCCCTGAATACAATCAGCAGGAAGAATCTTGTTGTAGATTGCCTGCTTTGTCCGGCAGTCTGTAATGCGGCCACCGTTAAAAGAAAGGATATAACTTCCGTAATCTTCCAGATGAAGCTGTTCGGCCAGCGGCATAACGCCCTGTGTCGGGCGGCCGCTGGCGAGTACAACTTTTTTTCCGGCCTCCTGGATCTCGATCAGAGCTTCCAGGGTCGGCTGTGTAATTTCTTTTTTGGAGTTGGTAAGAGTTCCGTCCAGATCAAGGACGAGAATCTGATAATCCATAAATATGTTCTCCTTAAATCTATAATTCTTCCAGAGCGTGAACAATCTGTGGAAAATTCATTCCGTGAGAAGCTTTTACCAGAACATTGTCTCCATCTTTGATGATGTCAGGTATAGCCTGGATAAAGCTTTCATTATCTGCAAACCAGAGTGCCTCTGTATTCGCACCCTTAGATGCTTCTTCTACCAGAGAGCGTGTCAGATCACCGATTCCACAGACAAGGTCTACATTCTGTTCGGCTGCGTATGTACCGACTTCTGCATGAAGTGCCTCTGCAGTGTCACCGAGTTCTCCCATATTACCAAGAACTGCAACCTTACGTCCGATTGCCATGTTAAGGACATCAATGGAAGCCTTCATGGAGATTGGGTTGGCATTGTAACAGTCATCTAAGATGATCATATGATTGGTCTCGATGATGTGGTTACGTCCAGGGATGGAAGGCAGGGATTCGATGCCGGCCTTGATCTCATCAGCAGTCAGTCCCAGTGTGTATCCGACAGCAGCACCTGCAACAGCATTGCTTACCATGTGGATACCCGGTACAGGAACCAGACAGTCGAAAGAAGAGCCATCCTTTAATGTGATGGTGCAGGAAGTTCCGCGAAGTCCCTGTGGCTCGATATTGTCAGCACGAAATGCACAGTTGTCTCCCATTCCAAAGAAGACAGGAGTCACACCTTTGACAGGACTCATTTTGGACAGCAGGTCATCGTCACCATTCAGGATAATGGAACCACCGTTCTTCATATCCTGGATCATCTGCGATTTTTCCTGAAGGATTCCCTCTCTTGTCTTGAAGAATTCCAGATGTGCGATACCGATATTGGTGATCACACAGATGTCAGGACTGGCTACAGAAGAGAGACGGCGCATCTCACCGAAATGATTGACGCCCATCTCAAGGACCGCAACTTCTGTGTCCTCCGGCATATCGAAGATGGTGATCGGAAGTCCCCATTCGTTATTGAAGTTGCCAAGTGTTTTGTGTACGTGATATTTCTGAGCCAGAACGGATGCGATCATCTCTTTGGTGCTGGTCTTTCCAACACTTCCGGTAATTCCGACAACCTTCATGTCGAAAGAATCACGGTAAAGCTTGGCAATGTCGAGCAGTGCCTGGCCTGTGGATTCTACCAGGATATAAGGGAAATCCGTCTCACCGAGATCTTCGTGTGATACGACACACATGGCACCGGCTTTTACAGTATCCGGGATGAATTTGTGTGCATTGACACGTTCTCCGTCAATGGCAACAAATAAGTAACCAGGCTGCACCTTCCGGCTGTCGATCACGACGCCGGATACTTCCTGGATGAGGATACTTTCATCACCATGGAAGGTACCTCTGCAGGCCTTGGTTATATTTTCAATTGAAAGATTTTTCATGGATCTTCATCCTCCTTAATAGCGGGCTTTTATAGATTCCTGAATGATAGCCTCGCAAAGTTCACTGTATTCATATCCGGCAGCCTTGGCAGCTTTCGGAAGAAGGCTTGCTGCTGTCATTCCAGGAAGGGCGTTCATTTCCAGACAGTAGAATTCACCGTCTGCATCGGATACGATAAAGTCGGCACGGGAATATACATCCATGCGAAGTGCTTCGAATGCACGTTCTCCGGCACGCTGGATCAATTCTTGCGTCTCTTCATCGAGAGATACAGGAGGACAGATCTCGGAAGCGCCGCCTGCCTGATATTTGTTCGCATAGTCGAAGAGTCCGTCCTTTGGAACGATCTCAACAAGCGGAAGAGCTTTTCCGGCAAGGATACCGCAGGCGAATTCACGGCCCTTGATAAATGGTTCGATGACAACTTCGTCTGTGTTGTCAACATCGAAGGATTTGTGGATTGCATCGTAATATTCTTCTTCTGTGTGGCAGATGTATACACCGATACTAGATCCGTTAGAGCATGGTTTTACAACCAGTGGAAGATAGTAACCAAGCTCGTCCAGAGGGGTATCTTTTGTCTTAGATGTCAGGGAAGTTCCTCTTGGAGTCGGAACACCACTGGTCTTGAAGATCTGTTTTGTAACCAGTTTGTTCATGGACAGTGTACATCCAAGAGAGTTTGGTCCTGTATATTTGATTCCCAGGTTGTCGAATGTTGCCTGGAGTTTTCCGTTTTCACCGATGGAACCGTGAAGTGCCATGAATGTGATATCAGCCATCTGGCAGAGTTCAATGACATTTGGTCCGATCTCGGAAGGTGATTGGTCCGGACGTGACTTGCGCAGTGCATCAAGATCCGGTACAGAAGTAGAGATTCCTTTGGAAATCTCAAGTCCGCCGTCCGGGCGGTCGAATACTTCTTCTAATTTATCAGAATCGCATGGAAGGCCGAAGAACACATCCAGAAGGAATGCCTGATGTCCCATTTCACGGAGAGTTTTACAGATTCCGGCTCCTGAAAGTAAGGATACATCTCTTTCCGGACTGAGTCCGCCTGCTAATACTATAATTTTCATGATCGATAAGTCCTCCTTTAATCTGTCATAGTCATCTGATCAAGTAATGATTGTTTTACAGCGTAGAGTTTCTGGGAAAGATCCACGTAAACTCTGTGCGGGTAGAAGAGACGCTTGGTCTCGTCCCATAACGTATCTTTCTCCTCACGGCAGTATGCTGCGATCTCCTTTAATGTAGGAGATTTGTAGAGGCACTCGCCGTTCTTGAAGATTGGTAAGAGAATTTCACGTACGTTGTAAGTACCACCGGCAAGCTTAGTCTTCTTCCAGGTATCCATAGGATCGAAGAGAAGCAGATCCTGTTTTGGATCAATGACTTCATCGGCAAAGCAGATGAGATCAGCTTTGATCTTTCCGCTTGCTTTTTCGTAGATACGATAGATTGTCTTATTGCCAGGGTTGGTGATCTTCTCAGTATTTTCAGATATTTTTATCTTAGGAACAAATTCGCCTTCTTCATTCTGGATGGCTGCAAGCTTGTACACACCTCCGAATGAAGGACAGTCCTTGGAAGTGATCAGATTGGTACCGACACCCCAGGAATCAATGGCTGCCCCCTGCATCTTAAGATCGTGGAGAAGGAACTCGTCCAGATCGTTAGAAGCACAGATGGTAGCTTCCGGGAATCCGGCTTCGTCTAACATCTTTCTGGCTTCTTTTGATAAATATGCAAGGTCACCGCTGTCCAGGCGGATTCCGTATTTGATCAGAGGTTTTCCGGCGTCTTTAAATTCCTGGAATACGCGGATGGCATTCGGAACACCGGATTTTAAAGTATCGTAAGTGTCAACTAAGAGTGTACAATTGTCCGGATACATCTCTGCATAAGTTTTGAATGCGGTGTACTCATCCGGGAAACTCATGATCCAGCTGTGCGCGTGGGTTCCCATAACAGGAACGTCGAACATCTGTCCGGCAAGTACATTGGAAGTACCGACACATCCGCCGATCATCGCTGCTCTTGCACCGTATAATCCTGCATCCGGTCCCTGGGCACGGCGAAGGCCGAATTCCATGATACCGTCGCCATTGGCTGCGAATACGATACGGGAAGTCTTGGTTGCGATCAGAGACTGATGATTGATGATATTCAGGATCGCCGTCTCAACAAGCTGTGCTTCCATGATCGGAGCAACCACTTTCAGAAGAGGTTCCTTCGGAAATACGACTGTTCCCTCCGGGATGGCATAGATGTCACCGCTGAAGTGGAAGCCGCTCAGATAATGAAGGAAATCTTCTTTGAAGATTCCAAGACCTCTTAAATAGTCTACATCATCATAAGTAAAATGCAAATTCTTTATATAATCGATTACCTGATCAAGACCTGCACATACAGAATATCCGTTGTTACAAGGGTTCTGGCGGAAAAATACATCGAAGATGACATTTTCGTTCTGCCCTTTTTCATAATATCCTTGCATCATAGTAAGTTCGTACAGATCTGTCAGCAAGGTAAGATTTCGTTTGCTCATTTTCAAACTCCTTTTTTCTGCTGTTTGCAGTACATTTCTTTTTTTAGTTATACCGTTTTATTATAGCACTTAAGGGAATAAATGTAAAAGAAAAAAACCAGGCACTATACAAGTGCCTGATTCTTATGAATGGTTTCACTGATGATATTACTGCAATATTCTCCGATACGCTTTTTCTCGTCTTTATCCAGTTCTTTCGGATAGATCGGTTTGCCATATTCTAAGATGACATGAGTCTTTTTGATGAACGGGAAATGTCCTTCGAAAATATCACAGGTGTTATTAAGACTCATCGGTATGATCGGACAGCCGGTCTTTTCTGCAATCTTAAAGGAACCGTTATGGAACGGAAGTAAGGATAATTCTTCCCCTTTATTCCGGGTGCCTTCCGGGAAGATGCAGATGGAAATACCGTGTTTTACATAATCGATTGCCTGCAGGATGGTCTTCAGTCCTTCTTTTGGATTCTCCCTGTCAAGGAAGAGGCAATAGAGGCGTTTCATCCATGTGCGAAGAAGCGGGATAGAAAGCATCTCCTTTTTAGCAATATAACCGGTCAGATTCTTACATCTGGCGTAAGTGATAACGATGTCAAAGAAGCTTCTGTGATTTCCGATATAAAGAACCGGTCCTTCCGATATATTCTCCTCTCCGATCACGGTAAGTTCGATACCGGCAAGCTTAATGATCATATTAAATGCCCACTGAACCAGCCGCAGACTGGAATAATCCATAGTTTTTTTGCTGACTTTGCCGATCAGCCATTCAATTCCAAGAACCGGAATACCGATGATCAGAAATAGAACTACGAATAAGGCGACAAAAATAAGTCTTATCATAATTAATCTCCTTTATTTTCATTTTGCTACCAAAGTATGCAAGAGAAACTGCCAGTTGTCAAAGATTCTGTAATGGCTGCCAGGTTCTCTGTGTATTTTCTATGATAGCATAAATCCGGCATTTTTTACACCCATAGTGTGTAAGATAGTAAAGAGAAAATAGAAGTGTCAGAAAGAAGGGCAGCATGAAAAAAAGAAGATGGACCGCGGCAGCCGTCGCAGTGATGTTGCTGTTTACCGGCTGTAGTTTTGGCACGTTAAAAGAACAGAAAACAGGAGAGATAGAATATGAGATCGTAAAGAAAGAAGAAATCCCCGAAAAATTAAAAGAAGAGATTGCAGAAGCCGAAAAGTCGGAGATGTGGATCAGTTATGCAGATACGGGGAATGAAGGCAGATACCTTTATATAGTAAGAGGATACGGACGGCAGGAAACGACAGGATACAGCATCGAAGTGAATGAGTGTTATGAGACGGAACATACAGTGGTCGTACGTACAACACTTCTCGGGCCACAGAAGAAAGAAAAGACGCATAAGAAAAAGACATATCCATATATTGTCATAAAGATACCATATACGGATAAACAGATCATATATGAATAAGAGGAGGCAGGAAGTGTCAATGGAGTATTTAAAAAAGGAGATCCGTACTTTTCAGAACGGAAAGACGGTAAATGACCAGTTCTATATTGATGATGATTATAATGTTCCGGATGCAAAGAAGGACGTAGGCAGGATTATAATAAGTGACGGGACATTACAGGTGGAAGAGATGAAACAGGTAGAAAATTATCTGAAAGTGACAGGCAAACTGGAATTCAGAGTTTTGTATACTGCAGATGAAACGATACCGGAGCCTGCAAGCCTGGAAGGAAGGATCCCATTTGAAGAAATGATCTATCTTGAGCAGGAGCCGGATGGAAATCTGGTACTAAAGACAGCAGATGTTGATCTTACGGTAACGGTAATCCATTCAAGAAAACTGAATATCAAGACACTTGCAGAGATTACGATCGGAATGGAAAAATGTGTGGGAGAAGAGCTCACAACAGATATAGAAGGAGAAAATCCTGTATTTAAAAAGACAAAAGAAGAAGAACTTCTGAAGGTATTTGCAACAGGAAAGGATACGTACCGGATTAAAGAAGAGGTGTCTCTTAGCGGGACAAAAGAGAATATCGGTACGATTCTTTGGACGGATGTGACAGGCGGAAAAGCAGATACACAGATTGGAACGGATGAACTCCTGATACAAGGAGAACTGAATATATTCTGCCTCTATGAAAGTGTGGAAGAAAAGACAGACTGGATAAACAGGACGGTTCCATATGAGGGAAGGATAGAATGTATGGGGACTGTGCCGGGAATGTATCATCAGGCCAGTCTGAATCTTACAGATGTGAATGTTGAAGCCCGCATGGATGAAAACGGGGAAATGCGTATTCTTGGTATAGAGGCGACACTGGAAGTACGTCTTGTTGTATATGAAGAAGAAAAAATCCAGATTCTTGAAGATATGTATATGCTGGATCATGTCTGCGTTCCGGATATAAAAGAAAAGAAGTGCTTCCGCTTAAAGCTTCAGAACCATTCAAAATGCAGGATCGCCGAAGAACTGACACTTCCGGAACTAAAAGACAATATTCTTCAGATCTGTTACTGTAAAGGAAAGATACAGCCGGAATCTACGAAAGCAGAAGAAGATGGAATCCATATCGAAGGTGTTCTTCATATGATGTTTTTGTATGTCAGGGAAGATGATCAGATGCCGTTTGGTGTATGGCAGGGAATGGTGCCGTTTACATATCTTTTAGAGAATGGGGGCGGAGAACCTGAAGCAGAAGAACTGGACTGGACAGTTGAGCAGCTTTCCGTAGGACTTATGGGAAACGGAGAGGTGGAAGTAAAGGCTGTGCTGGCATTCAACTGCTTCCAGAAAGAGCCCTGTCTCTTATACACATCTCCGAGCCCACGAGACATGCGCAGATCTCGT
>OWIJ01001631.1_pt1 | contig 11116 bp, 9 predicted proteins | sample 1732821 | NCBI WGS metagenome assembly OWIJ01 (sample SAMN05065759, study PRJEB22554) | human gut metagenome | biome: ENVO:2100002; feature: ENVO:00000062; material: ENVO:00002003 | host: Homo sapiens | place: USA | reverse complement strand
TTAGAATTGCGAGAGTGCAAAGCACGTAGCAATTCGGTATCAGAGGGGTCAAAATGCCTTTTGACCCCAACATCATCATTTTATGAATTAACCTGTAAAACCTGCTGGTCCTGCTCTTAGCAGCTGGCCACAGGTACAGATTCAAAAATGCCCCGGAACTTCCGGGGCGCTCAGACATTTTCTTATATATTTTTTCTCCTAAGCCAGCATGAACTTCTCTACTACCAGACCTACACCATCCTCATTGTTGGAAGCAGTAATATAGTCAGCTGCTTTCCTTACAGGAAGAACTGCATTTTCCATGGCAACCCCAAGTCCGGCATACTGGATCATAGTCAGATCATTGTAACCGTCCCCACAGGCGATCATTTCTTCCTTTGTCATGCCTAAATGCTGCAGCAGGCGCTCTAAAGACTGTGCTTTATCAATTCCTTTTGGAAGAACCTCCAGAAAATAAGGTTCTGAACGGTATACCGCAAAGTTCTTTCCCATAGCTGCCTTTACCTTCGGCTCCACAGTCGCCAGATAATCCCCATCATCTAACAGAAGGAATTTTGCTACCGGAAAGTTTACATGTTCTTCCATATCATCTACCTGGCGCAGAGTCAGGTGATTGATCTTTGACTCCTTGTGAGCATAGATACAGGCATCATTGTTAGTAATGATCTCCTCACCCTCATAAGTCAGGAAATCCACCCCATATTCCTTTGCCAAACCCATGATCTTTTTATTTGCTTCTACCGGAAGCAGGGAGGAAAAAATCACTTCTCCTGTTTTGCAGTTGGTGATCATACCGCCATTGTAAGATAAAATATAGCTTCCAAACCGGGCCAGTTCCAGTTCTTTTGCCAAAGGTTCTACTCCTGCTGTTGGACGGCCTGATGCCAGGACCACAATCTTGCCTGCTTCCTGTGCTTTCATAAGGGCTTCTTTGGTCCTTGGTGTGATGATCTTGTCTCTATTTGTCAGTGTTCCGTCCAGATCCAGGACGATGATCTTGTAATCCATATTTAACCTCGCTTTTTTGGTTTCTCATTACTGCTAAAAGCAGAAAAAAGGCTGCTATAAAATGGTAGTTTCATTTTTATAACAGCCTTATTATATCCTATAACTCTTTCACCTACAATCAACAAATGATATTTATTTCACATCCAGGATCAATGATGCCACATCTACAGGATTTTCGATCATGCCGGTATCTTCCATAAACTTCTCTGTTTTTTCCATGGCCTCAATATCGCTGTCCTTGATCTCCATATTAAAATCATAAAGACCATACATTTCTTCTACTGCTGCTTCCTCTAAACCAGTTGCTTTTGCAGTAGCTGCTACTGCTGCTGCGTGGTCTGCATCCATTTTATCTAATACCCGCTTCTGGGCAGTAAGGAAAGCTTTTACCAGTTCCGGATGTTCTTCGTAGAATTTTTCACTGGTTGCAGTAACGATGGTTGCCTCTGTAAGGCCTTCACCGTCTGTTACTACATAATAACCGTCTTTTTCCATATTGTAGGCAGTCGGTCCTGCAAGTAAAGCTGCATCTACACTTCCTCCAGCTAAAGCAGCCTGTGCATCCGGGATTCCCATTGCCATAAATTCAATATCATCCTCTGTCATTCCTTCATTGTTTAAATACGCCACTAACAGTTCATGTAAAATGGTTCCTTTGGGACCTGCTACTTTCTTTCCCTTCAGGTCTTTTGCCGTTTTAATACTGTCATCCTTTGCAAACAGCTTAAATGCCTTTGGAGAGCGGCTGTAAATGCTCATGATCTTAATATCGGCATCATTGGAAGCAGATAAAATAACAGAAGTTGCGCCTACTGCATTTAAAAACTGGATGTCCCCGGAAGCTAATGCCTGGGTCTGCTCCGGTCCTGTAGTCAGATCTGAATACTGGATGTCATAACCCATTGGACCAAATACACTGGCGAAGATCTCCTGATCCTGCTCTACGATACTTGGCACATTTAACGGGGATTTTACATAGGTCACAGATAAAGTGCCATTTTTCTCTGTTTCTGCTTTGGACTCTGCTGCGTTTGCTTGTGTACTTTCTGCTTGTGTACTTTCTGCCTCTGTATTTTCCTGTGTACTTGCCTGCGCGTTCTGTGGCTGTGCCTGGGTTTCGGCATTTTTCGCTCCGCAGCCCCCTAAAATTCCCACTGCTGCCAGCACTGCTGCTGCATAAAGATTCCATTTTTTCATATTTCATTTCCTCCCATATTGTTTTTAAATTTTAATTTTTAAATATTTTGACCCCTCTGATACCGGATTGCTATGTGCTTTGCACTCCCACAATTCTATTTTACATTGAGGGCTTGTTTTCCAGTGTTTTAACGATCTCCCGTTTGATATTGATCATTTCTTCCGATAACAGGTCTCTGGGATATGGCATTTCTTTCCCAATATCAAACCACCTTCCCACTTTCCCATTTTCCATGATAAGGATCTCATCCCCTAAAAGCAGGGCCTCATCTACGCTGTGGGTGACAAACAATGCCCCCATCCTTTCCTCTGCACAGATCCGTAAAAACTCCTTTTGCATAGTCTGTCTTGTAAAATGATCCAGGGCTGCAAATGGTTCATCCATTAACAGATAGGAGGCATCACAGGCCAGCGCCCGTCCTAAAGCTGCCCTCTGCATCATTCCGCCTGACAGCTGGTCTGGATAGGCATTTCCAAATTTTTCCAACCCCGTAAGCTTCAGGAGGCCTTCTGCCCTTTCCTTTAGCTGCTTTTTAGAATATTTCTTTTTATCTGCTCCAAACAAAATATTCTGCTCCAGCGTCAGCCATGGCATCAGCCGTGGTTCCTGAAAGACTACTCCCAGCTTTTCCTGTTTTTCAAAAAGGATCTCTCCCCCGTCCAGGCTTTCAAGACCTGCCAGAATGCGAAGCAGCGTGGTTTTTCCGCAGCCGCTGCGGCCAAGTATCACTGTGATCTTTTCTGTATCCAGCTCTGTGGAAAACTGCCTTAACACAGGATGCCTTTTTTTTGATACTTCAAAGCTTTTCTCCAGCTGTTTTAATCTGATCTCAGCTATTTTCCACACCTCCCCTGACACATTTTTTGATGATCCACAAAAACACTTTATCGCATAGCAGACCTGTCAGGCCGATCACAAAGATCCCTACGATCACTTTATCTGAACGGGACATCTGCTGGGCATCCAGGATCAGGTATCCAAGTCCTTTTCCTGCTGCAATCATTTCTGCACCGATAATAGCCCGCCAGCTGTATCCAAGACCAATCCGCATTCCCACTAAGATATCCGGAAGCGCCCAGAAAAGCCTGATCTTAAAAAAACTGGCTGTTTTTGACAGACCACAGGTCTTTCCTACTTCCAAAAGCTTTTTATCGCAGGAAAGAAGGCCTTTACGGATGTTCATAAACATAGGAAAAAAGGACGCAAGCACAATAATGATGATCTTTGACGTTTCCCCAATACCAACCCAAAGGATCAAAAGAGCGATCAGGCTGATCGGCGGCACATTCCTCATAAATTCCACATAAGGACCATAATAAACTTCCAGATCTTTTTTCAGGGCCGCCAGCATTCCCAGACAGAAAGCACATAAAAAAGATATGGAAAAACCAGTAAGGACGCGGTTAAAACTTACTGAAATATGCTTAAACAGTGTTCCATTTCCCAACATGGTCAAAAAAGAACTCCATACTTTTCCTGGCCCCGGAAGCACATAAGCGCTCCATTTTCCTGACAGAAATGCCAGCTGCCAGAGGATCAGAAGGACCAGTGTCGGAATACAGGCCTTTATCAACGCTGTAAAAGCCTGAAAGCCTTTTTCCTGTTCCTGTCCGCATTTTTGCAAAAAAATACCCCCTTTCCATCTTTTACGACTGCATAACACGTTAAAAGGCGCGAAATACAGACACAAAAGCCAAAAGAGGGCATTGTATCTTTTCTATAAACATAAATCAAGATCCGGCCAGCTGTTCTGGGCTGCAAAACAGGCGGAACGTTCTTTCATAAGCTTGTCTATTTATTTTCAGCGTCTTTCACTCAGAAAGTGATTTACACAGTCTTTGTGTCAGTCACTTCCCATCATACGCTGAAAATGAAATGGCGTCAACTATTATAAAAATCTTAATGAAGAAAATAGTACGGTAAAAACAGCCGTCCTATCCACCCAATGGATGGCACAAAGCGGCCTATATCCACAAAAACAGGGGTAAAGATCAGGCTTCCCATGAGAAAGAAAGGGATCAGGCACAACAGGATGCTGCTGCTTCTTACCAAAAGCTTCAGTATCCAGGCGTAGACGCCTGCTGCTGTGGTGTAAAGGATAAGTTCTGCTATCTGAAAGATCCCAGATATTCCGCTTTTTAAAATCCCGGCAAAAAACAGCGCCAGAATCCCTGATATGAAAGACAGCACCGGAAGTGCCAGAAACATGACTATCTGGCAGCTTTGCTTTTCTCCTGAATGTAATGTGGAAAAAAGACCCTTTTTCTCATCTTCTTTTAGAATGCAGGCGCTGTAAAGGGACATTATGAAAATGATCACTGCATTAATCCCTTTTACAGGAAAAATGTTGTTTGCAGATTTAGTCCGGACATGGTCCGCATCAATTTGAATATCTCCATAAACATATTCAAAATGGAAAATATTTCCATTTGCATACCATGTATCGTACAGATCTCCTGTTGCTTCATCCTGCATGTGATCCACCAGTATCTGGCGGTCATACAGTCTTGCCAGTGCTGCAAATATGCTTTCTGTAGAAAGGGAGCCTGTTACTGTAGATGGGGATGTATACAATGTTATTGTGTTTTTTATCTTTTTATTTCGCAGACGTTCTCCCAGATCTTCCGGTACCACATAGCCGCATTCTGCTTTTTCTGATGCCACATGAGCCTTCAGCTGTTCTTCGCTGTCACAGAGATAAAACCAGAATAAGCTTTCGGACTCTGCAGATGCACCGTTGGTATTATCAGCTTCTTTTACAGAACTGTTTAACAGATCCTTTACCAGCTGTATTCCCATATTTTTCCAGTTTTGTTCTGGATCATATTCTCCTGATCCGTTTTTTTGCTCCACATTTTCCGAAAGATCCACATTTTCCCCGTCTGTCTCCTGAAGATACAACGCGATCTTTATTCCCTCATTTTCTGGGTGAACATACTTTCCGGCTATCCATGCTGTCACCGGCAGAAGAAGCAGTGCAAGCAGGATCCCCGGCTTTTTCAAATACCGCTTACAGGAAAGAAAAAACCATACAAATACCATTTTCAATCTTCCTGCACCTCCTTAAACCAGCTGACCAGAAAACCGGCTGTAAAAAGTACCATCAGACGGAGTATTTCATTTTTTCCCATGCTTTCTGTTACCATAGACCGGAAAGCATCCATCAATACTGCTGTTGGCATACAGGAAGATACTCTTTGTACTGCCTGGGGCAAAAATACCTTAGGCAAAAAACCGCCTGCTGCAAAATGGCTGACAGTCGTCACCAAAAACAGGAGCAGAACTCCCCCAGGCAGACTGCCGGATAGCCGGAAAAGTCCATTACAGAAAGCTGCTGCCGACAGATCGGTCAATACTGACAAAGCTATGATCTTTGCAAATTCTAAAGACAACAGATGCTTCACCGGGATCTGGTCCATAACAACAGCTGCGCTTACACCAGGAAGGGTAATGCAAAAAAGCAGAAAACTTAATCCCAGGATCCGTCCCGCAGTCCTGATCCCCGGCCCCATTCCTGCTCCGTCAAGGCTTTCTCTCATACCCTTATTCCATGGAAGAAGGAAACCAGCCACAGACAATACGGAAAAAAGCAAGACCAGCACACTGGCACTGATCCCGTAAAAACAGGTTATGCTTATGTTTCCGGCCCCGTCTATTTTCACCTTCTTAAAATAATCCATTCTTGGAAGGCTGGCTTCCAGGTACAAACGGTTTAATTCATCTTCCAGTGCCGGTATTTCTTCCTGTCTGCCTTTTTTGATCAAATATTCATCCCCGCTGTAAATACCCGCCTGGGCTGCTCCCAGGGTTTTTGCTCCCCCCTGGGTCAGTTCTTTAAAAATACGGCTTTCCATCTGGGACTGGTCCGCCAGTACCACTGTTACCGGTGTATTGGTGCCACTCATAATATCCTGCACAAAGCCTTCCGGCATAAAAAGGGCAGCATACACACTGCCCTTTTTTAGTCCATTTTCCGCTTCTTCCCTGCTCATATTTGTAAAATCACAAAGACTTTTTACACTTTCAAGTGACTGAAGCATTCCCATGGCCCGACGGGACAGTGAATCCTGTTCCGGAAGGACCACTGCTACTTTAATGCGTCCGGAAATCTTATTTCCATACAGCATATTTTTTCCTAAAAGAGCTCCGCCACTTAAAAGAAGCACAAGAGCTGCTGTTCCCAGCGCCAGAAAAGGAAGGCGTTTTACAGCTCTTTTTAATTCCATTTTCAAATATGACCAGAAAGCTTTCATCCTTTTACATCCTCTTTTCCTGTGTCATAACTGTAATATCCGCTGTCATCAGCATTCCAGTTCTTTACTGGCTGATCTGTGCTGCAAGGCCAAATACGCCAAATGCCATTTCCATGGCAACTGCATTCCACTCTTCTTCACTGGCTGCAAATATATCAAAAGTCTCTCCCTCTAACGGCTCTATATCTCCCTCTAATGGACGTAAATAACCTTCGCCGGAGAATACAGCACTGTACTGGCCATTTAAGGAAGTAAATTCTGCACTGTCAATGGTTCCATGAAGAGATTTTCCTTTTTCCAGCTCATCCACTGTACTATCCACGTTCATGGTAAATAAATTGTCTTCTCCGTCACTGATAGTAATGCGGTTATTTTCTTTTCCCGTTTCACTTTCATAGGTGCTGGAAATTTCGCCGTTCAGATCGATAATACCTTCTTCAAATACAGAAAAGGTCAGGGAATCTTCTAAATTCTTTCCATCGTAAGTTCCCACACGGTCAGCCCGGATGGTCACATTGTCCTCATTTGCAGTAAGGCCGATGGTAGTCACAAAATTCTGCAGTCTGTAAGCGCCGCCTTTTACTTCTGCGTGGAAGTCGATCTTCACCTGTTTTACACCTTCATCCCCTGCAAAGCTTTCTGTATTCACAAAGGTCACTGCATCCATGGCTGCTAAACGGCCGCTTTTATCTACATATACAGTCATCTGCACATCTGTAAGTGCTTTATCCACATACTGGATCATGGTTTCCACATTTTCCTTTGTTTCTTCATATGTCTGTTCCTGAAGCTCCTTTACAGACGGGATATCGCTTTCTATATCATTTCCAAGAAGTTGGCTCAATTTTACAGTTGTCTCCAGCTGTTTTAAAAAGGCACTTTTAAGTTCTTCATCCTGAAGGAAGAAATCCGCAGATGTACGTAAAAAGTCTACCATGGAATCTTTACTGATATTAACTGTATAGCCCTTGCAGGTCTCATTTTTCCCATCAACTGTATAAGTGCCCTTTTCTGCTTTTTCTACTGTCATGGCTGCTTTGAAATTATCCTGTGCTTCACAGCCTTCTTTATAGCGGTCCCATAAGGCTTTTACATCAAAAGCGCCTGCTCCTTTATCTTCACTGCTGTTTTGTTCTGCCTGGGCTATGAGCTCTTTTATGTAATCATCCAGTGCAGCAACGTCTATGCCGCGCTCCTCTAACATAGGGCCAAAGAACGGTGAATCTGTAAGCTGCTGGCCCAGATCCTTATTCAGATCCGCTGTAAACACATAACTGGATATCTCCGGCATGGACACCATAACCTTTTTATCCCCATAATAGCCATTTACATTTGCAAGATCCATCCCATTGTAAATAGCTGCCAGATTAATGCTGGAATGCAGATTTTCAATATCTGTTTTTCCTGCGATCCGCAGTCCGCTTCCTGCATATGCATTAATGTTTTCATCAGAACAGCTGTCTAATTTCAGTGTCAGGCCATATTCCCCATTTTTGCTGGTGTTTTCCAAAAGCTCTTTTACCCCAAACAATTCTTCCTGTGGGTTGGTCTGCCCTTCTGCATAAACAGACTTAAAAGCGTCAATGACCACATCTTTTGGATCTTTAGCTGTGGATTTTACATAAAATGCACCTCCTACAGCTACCGCTGCCACTGCTGCTCCTGCTAATATGATCTTTTGTGTTTTTTTCATACGCTTACTTTCTCCTCACATTGTTTTCAATATTCTCCCGGAATCTTTTGTACCTGATGTACTCCCAGAGTCTTTCCTGTACTTGTCTTTGCGGTCGATTTTCCGCCAGTTACACCCAAATTTCAGAGGCGGACGCACTGCGGACATTTTACTTTACTGCTGATTGCGAAAGGTTTTTATCAGTTCCTCTGCCGTCAGGCCTAAAGGTACTTCTTTTAAATTGCTTTGGCTTAATACATATAATTTGCTGCACACTGCCAGTTCTTCCATCTCATGAGATGTTAATAGTACGGCTCCGCCTTCTCTTACATAATCTTTTAAATACCGGCGGATCATCTCCTTACATTCCAGATCCAGCGCAGCTCCCGGTTCATCCATGATCAGGTATCTGCTTCCTAAAGCCAGGGAACAGGCAATACTCAGCCTTTTTTTCATACCTCCTGATAACTGCCCTGCTGTCTTTTTTAACATCTGTGAAATGCCTAAAATGGCAGCCGGACCATCTGCCAGGTCTTTTTCCATCTTTTTCCTGTCTCCCTTATACCATAAAAGGAGATTATCCCTTACAGACAGTTCTTCCACCAGTGGATTTTCCTGGGGTACATAGGCAACAGGATGATCCTTAAAAAATGGCTTTCCGTCTACAAGGATGCTTCCTTTTTTCCCTTTTCTTGCTCCTGCAAGAATGGACAATAACGTAGTCTTTCCACAGCCATTTGCCCCAACGATCCCCACACATTCTCCTGGTGAAAGATCAATATCCACATTTTCCAGTATCTTCTGTCTGCCGTAAGACATGCAGATCCCTCTGGCACAAAGCATCGGTCTGTTCTCCCTTTCGTTTTTCCCCGCATTGTAACGGGAGTGTAGTTTTAAGTGTATCATAGTTCTATAGGAAAAGATATAAATTTTTTCTTACTATACAGGTGTATACTATGCAGACGCATGGCAAAATAAAAAAACAAGCAGTGCAAAGCATTTTTCACTGCCTTGCACCGCTTGTTTTTATTTTGGACTTTCCAGACAAATTCAGTTTTCACGCACTCCTCTGGCTGCTAGTACATCGTTTTCAAAATAACTATACCACTCACTTGTCTGCGAATCTGATTGCACAGGCCTAAAAGCCTCAGCGTAGCCCGCTACGCCTGCGTTTTTAGACCTGCACACTCAAATCCGCATCCTACGTGATTAGTACAGTTATTTACGAAACGATGTACTAGTAATATGTGCTTTGAAAATCTTAAAAACGGATTTTGTCCGCAAGATATATTGTAGTACCGTTATATCTAAAAGTCAACAAAAATTAGCACTCATTTTAAATGAGTGCTAGCAAAAGTACATCACCTGCTGTTCACATTACCATTTTTACATAAAAAGATCCACCGTACCTTATTGTACAGTGGATCAAGCAAAAAAGTATTAACTGTGGGTCCGTGAGTCACCTGATATGACCTTGCTGTGAATTTTTCACGGCAGAAAATCCCTGATTTTCTTACTTCTGGACGGATTGCGAAGCTTTCTAAGCGCTGCTGTCTCAATCTGCCTGATACGCTCTCTGGTAACTTTGAAGCGCTTTCCTACTTCTTCCAGTGTCAGGGGATGGCCGCTTTCAAGACCAAATCTCAAGATGATCACTTCCCTTTCCCTTGGATTCAACCCCTGGAGCATCTGTTCGATCTCTTCTCTTAAAAAGACGCTTTCTGCTTTTTCCTCTGTGGAAGCATTGGAATCATCTGCCACAAAATCGCCTAAATTTGAGCCGTCTTCATCTCCTACCGGTGTCTCTAAGGATACCGTATCACCGGAAGATTGCATCAGCTCTGTAACCCGCTTTTCAGACATTCCCACTTCTTTGCCGATTTCTTCATTGGAAGGCTCTCTTCCAAGCTTTACAGCTAAAGCTCTCTGGGCTTTTCTGATGCGGTTTACCGCTTCTACCATATGGACCGGCAGACGGATGGTACGGGACTGGTCTGCCAAAGCTCTTGTAACAGACTGTTTTACCCACCATGTGGCATAGGTACTGAGACGGTATCCCTTTGTATAATCAAACTTCTCTACAGCCTTCATTAGACCGATATTTCCCTCCTGGACCAGATCCAGAAAACTCATACCACGACCGGTATAGCGCTTTGCAATGCTGACTACCAGACGAAGGTTTGCTTCTACTAACTTCTTTCCTGCTTCTGCATCTCCCTCGGATTTACGCTTTGCCAGATCCTGTTCCTGTTCCTGTTCCTGGGTCAACAAGGGGATAGAACCGATCTCTTTTAAATATTCACGAATGGGATCTGTACTTGCAACGCCCTCTAATAACTGCTCCTGGGTAGCATTTTTCCCTTCTTCATCATCGGCAGAAGAAGACGTAAACTCATCATTGTCCCCGTCATCTAAAGAATCGTTGTGACTCCACCTGTATTTATCTCCAATGATGCTGGAAACAGAATCATCCGAATCATCCCCGTCATCTAAAAGAAGACTTTCATCTGCTAAATCCCCTTCTTCCCCCTCTGTCAGTATCTGGATCCCCTTTTTTTCCAGCTTGGCATAAACAGATTCCATTTCTTCCGGTGTCACCTGTTCTTTAGCAAAAGCGTCCAGAACCTGTGTCATCTGGAGTTTGTTCTCACTGACCGCTGCCAGAGCTGTAAGTTCCGCCAATTTCTGTGAAAAATTGTTTTTATCCATGCCATTTCCTCCTGCTTTTATCCTTCAGTTGCCTCTGTACATGGAATCTCATGGGACTGTAAAAACTGTTTGACCGCCTTGTCCCATTCAAGATCCAGCGTTTTGTCCATGGTGAAAAAATTTAATGATGTTCCGGTAATACAATACATTTCCCCATTATCGTAACGTATATTCAGATATAACCCTACGATCTGGTTTCCATCGATCCCGGCGCCTGTTCTTGCGGCAAATTTATCTGTCCCCGCCTTTGGCAGCTGCAGCACGATGCGAAAACTT
>OWIJ01001604.1_pt1 | contig 11361 bp, 9 predicted proteins | sample 1732821 | NCBI WGS metagenome assembly OWIJ01 (sample SAMN05065759, study PRJEB22554) | human gut metagenome | biome: ENVO:2100002; feature: ENVO:00000062; material: ENVO:00002003 | host: Homo sapiens | place: USA | reverse complement strand
ACGAGATCTGCGCATGTCTCGTGGGCTCGGAGATGTGTATAAGAGACAGACTGAAAACAGGATTTATCAAGCTACTGATTATCAATAATATACAAATCGCCATTTTTCCTTTAAAACCAAAAGGGCGTTCCTTTAAAACCAACGACCCGTTTCTTTAAAACCAACGGGCCTTTGGTTTTAAAGAAACGGACCATATTAAAGCAAAAAAAATAAGTTTGTTAACAATATTCAATATCCAATAAGCATAAAACAAGACTAGATACTTTATTAACATTATTCGATTTGCATAATTCTATTCAAATAACTACCTTTACGGAAAATTGAAACAGGTATGGCAAAAGAAATTAACCCATTTATAGTAACTGGAAAAATAGAACCCGAGTACTTCTGCGATCGCGTGAAAGAATCAGAGAGGCTGGTTAAATCATTAACCAATGGCAATAACCTTGTCATTATCTCACCCAGAAGAATGGGTAAAACGGGACTAATCCGTTTCTGTTATGAGAAACCTGAAATAAAAGAAGAATATTATACTTTCTTCATTGACATACTCCATACATCAAGCTTAAGAGAATTCACTTATCTGCTTGGCAAAGAAATTTATGAAACACTATTGCCCCGCAGTAAGAAAATGGCGAGCCTGTTTATCCAGACACTTAAATCAATCAATGGTAAATTCGGATTTGACCCGCTGACCAATCTACCTACTTTCAATCTGGAACTGGGGGATATTGATCGACCCGAATATACACTGGAAGAAATATTTCAATGCCTGATAGCAGCAGACAAACCTTGTATTGTTGCCATCGACGAGTTTCAACAAATTGCTAAATATCCCGAGAAGAATATAGAAGCATTACTACGCACACACATACAGAAAATAGAAAACAGCAACTTCATCTTTGCCGGAAGTGAACGGCACATGATGCAGGAAATGTTTCTATCTTCATCCCGTCCATTCTACCACAGTGCCGATATTTTGGAACTGAAAGCCATTGCACCGGAAATCTATATACCATTTATCGCAGACCATTTCCAAAAAAGAAAACGGCATATTGAAATCGAAAATATAGAAAAAGTATATCGGCTATTCAAAGGACATACCTTTTATATTCAAAAAACATTCAATGAAGCTTTTGCAGATACACCGAAAGGGAAAGAATGTACACTGGAAATTATCAAAACAGCTATAGATAACCTTATTGCATATAATGATACAATCTTTCGGGAAATCTTATCTAATATTCCCGAAAAGCAAAAGGAATTGCTTTATGCCATTGCCAAAGTAGGTGAAGCAGAAAACGTCACATCAGCGAAATTTATCAAACGATACAGTCTGACATCCGCAAGTTCTGTACAGTCCGCAACTAAAAAACTGCTTGAAAAAGACATTATTACAGAAATCAATAAAGTATATTCGGTTACCGACAAGTTCTTTGGTATGTGGATCAATACTATTTATGGCAATAAATATACCCTTTAGCAAAAACGCAACTACAATTACCATCAAATAAATCACAAAGTTAACACAATATATGGTAATTACCGAATACCAATTATATTATTATGTTCTCACTATAAATATTTTAGCCCTATTTCTCTTCAATATCCTTGTTTTTCAAAACACATACGTTATCTTTGTAGTTATAGTACAAAATAAAGCAAAACAAAATGAAATCTAAAAACATCATTCTATTATTTACTTTGGCATTGCCATTGTTCAGTTGTAGTGAATCACAGAAAAGAGTATCCTTTAGCGAAAGCACAACTGCTAAATCTACCGCTTTGAAGGAAGCCTTTATCTCCATTCCAATGGATATAAAAAAGAAAGGAGATATCTTATATGCCGGTGATTTTAAAGGAGACAGCCTTTTATACTGCTATAGTCTTAGTGAACAACGCTTTGTAAATCAAATGCTACCACAAGGACAAGGACCTGATGAATTTTTAAGCCCTGTCGAATTCTTTCTGTCTGATTCGTCTGCTTTCATACACAATCGATGGCACTTCACAGCGCAAAACTATACATTCAACGCGAAAGACTTTTCCATCCGGCGACAAGGAGAATTGATACACCTGCCCATGAGCATTGACAGAGTCTATCCGATGAGCGAATCACGCTTTATAGCGTCCGGCGTTTTTGAAGATTGCAGATTCCTTATTTTAGATAATGACGGCAATGTTATATCCAAATCTGGCGACTTCCCGAACTATCAAAGTGGAGAAGAAACCATACCCAATACGGCTAAAGGTATGTTTCATCAATCACAATTCGGTTACAACACCGACCGGAAACGTCTGGCATGTGCTACCAGTAATGTACTTGAGCTATGGGACTATAAGCCGGAAACATTAACGCTCCATAAAAGACTATTGTTAGCACCCTATCATTATCAGTTCAATTCAAGCCCAGACGGTGTGTATGCGGAAAGTGATAATCCTGATGCCGAACTGGGAGCACGAGGCATTGCCGTTTCCAATAACTATGTTTATGTACTGTATAACCCAAACACCAATCGGATGCACGAAGAACAAAAAGAAACTCTAAACAGCGAGATTTGGGTTTTCGACTGGGAAGGAAAACCGATACGTAAAATTTTGACAGATACTCATATAGAATGCTTCTGTGTAGATGAAACCGATACTTCATTTTATTGTGTAATGACTGCACCGGACTATTGTATTGGGATAGTGTCACCATCCCATTAACATAGTGACAGTATGTGCCAAGGATAGTGTCACTATCCCGAGCACATACTGTCACTATAACAAATCGAATATTTTGAGCTATTCTTGTCCTATTCCGCCCGCTGCGTAGGCAGCGTAAACTCCTGAGAATCACAGATTACTCCATTCTCATCGGACACCGCTACGCGGAAAGTCACTTCACCATCTTTCAGCTTACTTCCGGCATAGACCGTAGCCGTATAGCGGATACCCTCACCCGGAAGAATTTCTTCTATCATTACAGTAGGAGAAATGCCGATATGTTTCACTTTCCCGACCGTCTCTACAATAGGAACCACGTCATAAACCGGATTTCGTCCTTCATTCATGATTTCAAAGATGATCTTGCTGCTTTCTCCCCCGTCTATCGCATGATTACGGTTATCGTCAATAAAGCGAATCTTGCGCAGTTTCAACTGAGTCAGTTGCTGCTGAGTCTGCGTCCGAGGTTTAAACTTAGAGTGAGACTGCCCTTGTCTGACTTCCGGAACGTAAGCATATTCCTCTATCGGGTCCGGTTTCGGAGCAGTCAGCGCATTCCCTATCGCTGCACCGGCAATGGTGCCAACAATATTTCCAATGGCAGAGCCGCGATATCCGCCCCTCCAGCCACGATTATTATCTCCGATAAGTCCGCCTATCGAACTTCCCAGACTTCCCCCAATTGCAGCACCACCTACAATTGCTCCGGGATTTCCCATACGTCCCGATGCACATCCGCTCAACATCAGAGCAGAAAGCAGAATTACAGTTAGTTGTTTCCTCATGATCATCTCTAATTTTACTATGATTACTCTATCACTTTAAAACGTGCAAAACGCAACAATAGTTGCTTGTCCCCTGCATTTTCAAAATGAATCGTTGCTTTTGCATTATCACCCGTTCCTTCTACCCTGATCACTTCGCCCAAACCGAAACGTTCGTGTTCTATCATCTGCCCCGCCTGTACTCCTGTTACAGATGCCGAACCGGCTGAAGCCGACCGTATACTGCTTCCACTCACCGCACTGACCTTCTTCAAATTCTTCGGCACAGTGGGCGCAATCACCTGAGCCTTCGGACGTTCACGATCAGAAAATTTAGTACCATAAGGCGTTCGTGTAGGAGATGCCGCACGTGTAAATCCACCTTCGATCTCCCTGCGGAAACGCCCCGCACCTTCGTCTACCGACCGGCTGACTCCCGCCTCATGCGGCAACCGCAAATAATTCACATCGATATCGCGCAAGAAACGGCTGGGACTTCCAAACTCCATCTTTCCATAACGGAAACGGGTCTTGGCAAAAGAAATATAACAATGTTCTTCGGCACGGGTAATGGCCACGTAGAACAAACGGCGCTCCTCTTCCAGAGCACGCGGAGAATCGCCCACCATACCACTAGGGAAAAGGTTTTCTTCCAGCCCCACTACGAATACGTTTTTGAACTCCAGCCCCTTGGCCGAATGAACGGTCATCAACGTTATCTTTTCTCCATCATCCGCTTTGTCCGAGTCCTGATCAGTAAGCAAGGCAATCTCCGAAAGGAAATCTGTCAGAGAAATATTCGGGTTGCCTTCTTCCTGCCGCAACGCGCAGAAATCATTCATACCATTCACCAATTCCTCAATGTTTTCCTTACGACTCAGATTCTCCGGCGAAGTATCCTGACAGACATCATTGATGATGCCGGACCGGCGGATAATATCCGTTCCTATCTCATACGCACTCTTGTCCACCTGATCGGTCATAAAGCCTTCTATCAGTTCACGGAAACCTTGCAGTTTGGTGTGCGTACCTTTATTGATATTCAGCCCATAGCTCAATGGTTCGCAAAGCGCCGCCCAAAGGCTGACACCATTTTCAGTGGCAGCGGAGATGATTTTTCCAACTGTCGTATCACCGATGCCACGGGCAGGATAATTAATGATTCGCTTGAATGCTTCTTCATCATTCGGGTTCACTACCAAGCGGAAGTAAGCAATGACGTCCTTAATCTCCTTACGCTGGTAGAATGAAAGTCCGCCATAGATCTTATAGGGCATACTTCGTTTCCGAAGAGCCTCCTCGAAAACACGGCTCTGCGCATTCGTACGGTATAATATGGCAAAATCGGCATAGCCGTAACTATGTTCCCGACGCAGTTCAGCTATCTTATTGGCTACGATATCCCCTTCTTCCACATCGCTGTAAGCCTGAAACACGCCAATCGGTTCGCCACGTTCTTTTTCAGAGAATACTTCTTTCCGAATCTGACGTTCATTCTTTTCGATCAGACTGTTGGCAGCACAGACAATGGTTTGCGTAGAACGATAATTCTGCTCCAGTTTAAAGACTTTCGTATTAGGATAAACCTTCGTGAAATAAAGGATATTATCAATATCCGCTCCACGGAAAGAGTAGATGCTCTGCGCATCATCGCCTACCACACAAACACGCTGATTTTCTTTCGTCAGCTGGAGTACGATACTATGCTGGGCATAATTCGTATCCTGATACTCGTCCACCAGCACATAACGGAACTGCTCCCTATAACGGGCCAGCACTTCCGGAAAGTCGCGGAACAGAATATACGTATACACCAGCAGATCATCGAAATCCATAGCTCCCGCCTGACGGCATCTTTCCCAGTAACGGGTATATATTTCACGGACAGCGGGCACTTTGGCTGCCATATCTCCTTCATACGCTTCTTTGTTGGCAGCATATCCCGTAGGAGAAACCAAATGGTTTTTGGCACTTGAAATGCGGGCCTGCACCATCCCCGGCTTATATGTCTTTTCGTCCAGTCCCATCTCCTTGATGATGGAACGGATCAGACTTTTACTATCCGCCGAATCATAAATGGTAAATTGGGAAGTGAATCCGATATACTTTGCTTCGGCACGGAGAATGCGGGAAAAGACGGAATGGAAGGTACCCATCCACAAATAACGTGCCCGCTCCATGCCCACCTGACGGGCTATACGTTCTTTCATCTCACGCGCCGCCTTATTGGTAAAGGTCAGTGCGAGGATGTTCCACGGTTGATAGCCGTTTTCCAGCAGATAGGCAATTTTATAAGTCAACACACGTGTCTTTCCCGAACCTGCACCGGCTATCACCAGCGAAGGCCCGTCGTTATAAGTCACTGCTGCACACTGACTCTCATTTAATTCCTCTATATAGTTGGTATTCATAACAGCATTATAAAAACAATGAGGATTTTTAACAAACCCTTGGCGTTCAAATTTGTTTCAATACGACAAAAGTATAACATTCATTTGACAATGAAGATATTTTTATGAATTTTCATCACTAACTATTTAACCTAACCACTCAAAGCAATGAAAAAGAGTATATTTTTATCATTTATTTTATGTTTATCAAGCATTGCCTTGGCATCTGTATAGAAATTAGTCTCACCTTCTGGACACCTGCATATAAACGGCTCATCATCTCTCCACGAAATATTATATCTTTCTCCATAAAGAATAAACTCGATATCTAATCCTATCTCTATAGCTTCTGACAGCTCAGACAAGTTCTCAAATTTTGCATAATCTTTATACTCAATCATTTCAATCACCTCTTCTCGAGAATATCTTTATTAGCAATTTCATGCCCTAATTTAAGTGGATTATCGTGCTTTGCTTCACGTTTCAAGTTACCTTTTTCATCAAGATACCAGTTATGATAATGTGGTACAATCGGATGTTCTTTTGAATTTCCGTGATCCGTCATATCTATGTCCAATCTTGGTCTTCCATCATTTCCGTAATATCTACGTCTCTGCAAGGCACCATCTTTGAAATTATCAAACACGCTATTCGGAGTACCTTTATATGGGATAGAATGTACTTCTCCTATTTGTTTCTTCTTCAGTGCTTGACTCTGCCATTTTACATCTGTATATGCTTCACTGATAATTTTCCACTTCTCACTATCATTATATTTCACCTGACCAAAATTAACAAGCGAACCCATAGAATCTCCCAGAACTTCTTTATAACGCTTATACTGAGCTACATCCTTGGAAGCATTTTCGATCATTTCCGGCGGGAACAATGCATTCTGTCGTTTGCTATTTGTTGCCACCCGACCTTTCATATCCAGGTAAATACGCTCACGTTCTTCCGTAAGCTTCATTTTCCGGCAAAATCTGGAATATTCATTTAACTGTCCTTGATACTTTGCTTTATGCAACAGAATTTCATCCGGATCAGCCTTGCCTTTCTGGAGCAGTCGAACCTTTTCTCTTTGCGCCCGCATCGCCAATTCCATCTGACGTTGCTTTTGTTTGGCTTCATACAAGGTATATTCCTTATCTCCAAACTTCTTCGGTTCACTCTCTTCCAGATTCTTGGCATCCAGCCACTCATCCGACCAGTTACGTTCGGACAATCCCGGAAAGAACGGATAATAAGTATGATAGCAGTTCGCGCCAAGAAGTCCCGTGACCGTTCCCAAACCGCATACTGAATATAGCTGTTGTTTTGACCAGACACGCCCCTGCCATACTGCATGAGTCGGACGTGCTCCGGCATGCCACTCCACCTCAAAATACTCTGTACCAAGCTTCTGTGCGTTGTACTCAGATATCTTTCCGGTAATCTGACTGACTGCAGTCATTACCGCTCTCCTTGCAGCCACATCCACCCGATCGACTCTCCCTGAAGCATAATCAATCTTCCGAAGTCCGCTGTTCGTAAGCTGTATAACTACTCGTCTCAGGACACTGTTATAATCAAACGCGCCGGTTACGATATCATAACATGCTGCATCCAGATATCCGGAATATACCTGAGCAAGTGGTGTCAGTACCTTCCTATCATTTCCATAATCCAAATAGAATCCAAGCGAATTGGTTACATTCTCCAAATCTTCACAACTCTGATCGATAATTGCTTCTGTGATCTGATTAAGCTGCTCGTTCTGATCATACGGTATATATTCTGCATTGATCTGCTCATATACATCCTTATCTCGAACATATTCCTTTTCGATTACCTTATCGTACAGCTCAAACATTTCCGGATAGGAAGCATTGAGCGTCTTCTTTATCTCACGTTCGATATCCTCTGAAGAATGTCCCAGGATCCGTAACCGATTAATCTGCCAATCTGCAGTACTGGTAATCTCACCAGTCTTAACGATTCTCCGAACAATATCTTGCATGATTCGTTCTTCCAAATCCTGATAACTGGCAGCAATCTTACTGGCAAGCTTATTCATATAATCATCTCGCATTACTCAATCACCTGATTTTGTTCCGGGAGATTCTTAGCAGCATCTTCTTCTGATTCTCCATACCATTTAGCACGGTACTCTGCCAGACTCATGACTCCCATACTGACATCTTGTCGGTCTCTGCTCCGCTCTGTCTCTTTGTCCTCAATGATCGAATCATCAAAATCAATGGTGATTTCGCATTCAGGATTCAGTGGCTCATTCAATACCATTCCCAAACGAATGATAATCCGAATCAGTTGCTTTAATGCATCCTCAAGCAATATCTCATGTTTCTTAATCATACGATACATATCCGAATTTTCCGAAATAATCTCTGTTGCTGTCTTTGCTCCTGTTGCTCCGAATTGATATCGATCTGTGCCGAATCCGCATTTAAGTGAAAGGTAATTTAGATCGTCATTGATTGCTTTGCTGTGTTGATCAGCACGAAGCGACATGTCGATTTCCTTCAATAGCCCCTCTCCATTGGCATCATCTTCCGGAAGCGCATAGAACACACTATCATCCGGATCAAACGCCGGAGAGCCGTCTTCATTCGTCAGCATTTCCGGTCTCACAAATATCCGCTTCCTGCCAAGTTCAAATTCATTACAATACGAATCATATTCTGTATCCAGCTTCTTGAGCGTATCAATCGCATTTGCGAATATAGCAACACCCATTGGATTATTCTGGTCCGCATTATTCGTAATATTCAAGCGATCAATAACGAATTGTGGCTCCGCCGAACCAGTTCTTATTTCTTTTGCAAGTGTTTTGAATGGTTTTAATAATTTCCATTCCTTTTCTGTCAGCTCCGTTCCCTCCTGACTTCCAGATTCGCACCGCAATACAGCATTACTGATCACGTACTCCCCATTTTTCAAAAGATGAGATTGTAACTGGACATATTTTTTTCTTGAAATCGTATGTGGAAATGCAAAAATGCATTCCGTTACCCTTCCATTATTCCATGTTACTGGGTATATGTTTGGTGCATCCACGTAATTGATGCAAATTCTTCCAGAAAGAACTTCTCCATCCTCTGTAATCTCCACATCTTCCAAATATGGGATGTACGCCACTGTACCAGTAAAGGCTTTCCGCTCCTGGTAATCATTTCCCATCACAAGGAAACGGTTGTCATCCAAAACCTGCTGCACATATTCATCCGTTTGATCATCATCAAGAGTAATTGTCACCCGTTCATTCAAAAGGAGATCCGCAATATCTTCACTCAGCTTCTTCGCCATTCCCATACTCTTTCGCCTGCAGCGTTTGTATGTTCCACGTCCACTGTATACCTTGTAGAAAGAGAAGTTTCGGACATTTCCATCATACCAGGATATCCATTCCGCTATCTTTCGGTAAAAGGATGGATCCACAGTATCAATCCCCTTCTTTTTGAAATAATTAAAAATGTTCATCGTCCTCTACCTCCTTCCTGCTAATATCACATACATCTATTTCTTCCGTTTCGTCTTTCGGCAGCCAGTATTTTAACCTCTTCCAGGCTCCCATAACACAATATCGGATTGCGTCCATACAATGGTCATCTTCTTTTACAGGTACTTCCTTGCCTTTTTCAATGGATTTCTTGTCATACTCATAAGTTCCAAATTCACTTACTGCATATTCCTGTTTTGGAGATGTGGTCATAATGTCAAAGCTCAAAACCTTTTGCACACGGCTGATGCCTAAAGCAACATCATTCTCGGCATCTCTTAAGAATACCTGATAATCAAGATTTTCTGCCCTGGTTGCCCGCCTTACTTCCTCGGCCAGACCTTTTGCGGATGGGTCAAGGAAAATATAGAACCCCCTATTGTCATACTGTTCATGCAAATCATTCATGAACTCAACCAAGTCTTTCGCATATTCTGACGGACTCTTCTGTTTTCCGGTTTCGCGGCCACTGTGGTAATATTCTCCAAGTCCCGGAAACCTCTTCCTGTATCTATCAAGTCCAAAAGCTTCGAATGTCGTTGCGTTCTGCTGTCCATAGTCACCGCCGATATAAATACGATCATATCGCCTATCAGGATCCGGCTTCTGTCTGTGTCGATCACCAAACATATAATAGATCAGTTCGTCCACACCAACAGCCTGTCCGAGCCATACCCACCGATACATTTTTTCATCCACGAGCTTCATAGCTTCTGCAGATGCAATCAACGCTTGCCCCAACCAGCTGACCGGAACATCTCTGTAATCCGTGTGAATATGAATGCAGTCATCACGCTTTTCCATCTTTTTGCACCATTGGTTGATCGGTGCATTTGGATTCTTGGGCGGGTTATACAGATAGATCATCTGGAAATCACTGTCATTTCCTCGAACGAATGTTGCTTCGATATTGCTCAGCTCATCTTCGCCTTCACCATCATCGAAGAACTCAGTCAGCTCATCCAACACCACCAGCTTGATTGGCTTATCCTCATCAATAATACCTTTCGTATCGTCGATGCCGTCTGATCCGGAGAAGTAAATGGTCGTACCGTATTTTTTGTAAGTGATTTCCATCGGGGATTTCGTGATCGTGAATTTGTTCTTCGAAATTCCCAACCGGTTAATCCCTCTGATCATTTCCTTGTACACTGTCTTCCGGAGCTTGTTATGATGCTTGCGAAGAACTACTGCAGAACCATGCGGATCTGATACAATCTGGTAATCGGTTCGAATAGCAGCATAACTGGACTTTGTTCCGGCACGACCGGAAGTCAGGATAATGTGTTTAACTGTCCTGTTGTTGAATATCGGCAGGTACTTCGGTATCACTATGTCTGATATCTTCACCTGTTGGCGCATCGTTGACAATCACCACACCATCCTCTCCGTCGTCATTGCCACCAGATCTCAATCTGTCCGTATTAGCTTTGATCTGCAGGATTCTTGCTTTCTGCTCATCTGTAGCAAGATCCCAGTTCTTATGCAGCAGATCTTCATACCGGTTAATCATGCCTTCCAGCGTCTTCTGTGCTCTGGCTTGAGCCGATAAGAAGTTTGCCTGTTTATCCCACGCCTGCTGCACTTCCCATTTTTCAGAACAAATATTTCCAGAGCTGTCGGCAATCTTTGTCGTTGTCACATCTTCCTGATCACGAACATACATAATCTTCTGCGCCCGGATAATGGCAGCATATGCAATCTGAATCTGGTCCCACAGAACATCAAGCGGATCTTCCGGCATTTCCTGAATGATGGATAACGTCTCTTCCGGAAGATGTTTGGAAAAGAACCCGAACTTCTCCGCATGCTTATTCCCCGGCGGACCGGTGGCATTCTTGTTACCCGGCTGACCGCCCCGTTTCCTCTTTTCAGGTACAACAGAGGGTGCACCCTCTGCTTTAGAAGGTGCACCCTGTTCTTTCTTTAGCTTGGACCAGCCATATCGTTTGATCCAGCTTTTTATTGTATTCAAACTGGTGCTGTCTCTTATACACAT
>OWIJ01001601.1_pt1 | contig 11410 bp, 7 predicted proteins | sample 1732821 | NCBI WGS metagenome assembly OWIJ01 (sample SAMN05065759, study PRJEB22554) | human gut metagenome | biome: ENVO:2100002; feature: ENVO:00000062; material: ENVO:00002003 | host: Homo sapiens | place: USA | reverse complement strand
ACGAGATCTGCGCATGTCTCGTGGGCTCGGAGATGTGTATAAGAGACAGAAACGAATCACTTTACACAAGAAGTTACTTTTATACCAAAAGCGCAATACGTTAGATATAATACGCAGGCCAACGTCACCACAACACCACCGATAATACCTACAGTACCGATGGCAAAACCGATAACTGGAGTTACCACTCCACCTCCGGCAACCGCTGTAATCATCAGACCGGAAATCTGATTTGCCTTCTCCGGACGCGCCTGCAAAGCCATTGAATAAATAATAGAGAAAACAGATGAAGCAAAAAAGCCTACTGCACCAATACAAACTATATTCACCACATCCTTTTCCACTCCCATTAAAACTAACAGCGAAACGACACAAGCTACAATATTTATACGGAAATATTTCATTTCTGCAATACGGGTCAACAAGAACGCCCCTAACAAAGCACCAATCGTACGACTAAGGAAATAGACTTGAGGAGCAAATTTTACTTGCTCATCAGACCATCCAAAACGGATAGACATAAGTTTCGAACTAATAAAGTTTGTCGCCACATCCACGCCTACAATAAAGAAAATTCCTAAAAACAGTAATAGAATAGTCCGGTCTTTCAACAAAGCAAACGTATTCCTCATGGAAAGATCACTGTTCGACACAACATTTCTTTCCCGTTCAATAGGGGTTGCAATCAGCCAAACTGTCGACAATAAAGTGATGAAGCCAAGAATGGGGAAGCAATAATACCATTTATCCATCCCCCAATAATGGACAGCCAGCAATACAATCTCCGGACCGACTAAAGAAGAAGCCGCTTTTATTACCTGCCCAACTGTCAAACTACTTGTCAGGAAAGCTTTGTTAGTTATAACATTATTAAGCAACGGATTTAAAGAAACTTGTAAAATAGCATTTCCTATACCCAACAAGGCATAAGCCACCATGCAAGTTACACCATCATACGCCAATAATGGCAGAATCATACCTACAATTGTAATCACCATACTAACAAGTACGGTATTCTTACGTCCCCATTTATTCATCCGATTACCTATCGGAATTCCTAAAAACAAGAACCAAACAAACACCATTGAAGGTACAAACCCGGTCATCATAGGTGACCAGTTAAAACTACGCTGAACATAGTCTGATGAAATACCGACAATATCACAGAAGCCCATCACAAAGAAACCGAAAAGTACCGGAAAGGCTGTCATTATAGAGTTTTGTTTTTTCATTTTCATGGATTTTTATATAAAATATCTATTCTGTCACTCCCACGTCTTTACGCAGTTTTTCCAATTGAACAGTCAGTGCTTCCCGTACTTTTACATACTTCGGGTTATCATATACATTATTGACCTCCATCACATCTTTTTTCAAATCATACAATTCCCAAAAGTCAATAGCTTCATCATTCCCACTACCCTCTCCATACCAATGAATCAATTTGTAGCGTTTAGTGCGAATGCCATCATGTTTGCGTACACTACCCACTGCCGGATAATCGTAAAAATGATAGTATAACTCATTTCGCCAATTTTCCGCCTTTCCATTTTTAAACAACGGTAATAAAGAGCGCCCAGACATCTCTTTCGGCACCTCCACTCCTGCAAGGCTCAGGAAAGTCGGTGCCAAATCAATATTCTGCACCAGCTCTTTGCATACCGAATGTTTCTTGACTAAAGAAGGGCACGAAATAATCAGAGGTGTACGGAAAGACTCCTCATACATAAAGCGCTTGTCATACAGTCCATGCTCTCCCAACAGAAAACCTTGATCAGAGGTATAAACTATCACTGTATTATCCAGAACTCCTTTTTCTTCCAAATAATCAAGCAAACGGCCCACTTGTTCATCTACCGAACGGATAGTCCGACAATACTCTTTTACATACCGTTGATATTTCCACCGAAGCAAATCCTTTCCAACCGGAGGATTTTTCAGGAATTCTTCATTTTTCTTGTCATAAATAGCTTCCCATGTGGCACGCTGTTTGCTATCCATCTCAGCCATTGCCATCAGCCAACTGTCTCTAATATATTGCAATGTAGGTTCGTTCTTCAATTCTCTCACCTTAAAATCGAACGCATACCCCATGTGCCGATCAATTGTCAGCTCCTGAGTTTTCATCTGCGGACCACGTGTCGTATAGTCATCAAATAGCGTTTCAGGTTCTGGAAAATCCACATCCTCAAATAAATGCATATTGGGAAAGTCAGGCATCCAATTACGATGAGGTGCCTTGTGATTTACAAGGACACAGAAAGGCTTCTCATCGGAGATGTTTTTCTCCAACCACTCTATGGCATGATCGGTTATCAACGTGGTAGCATATCCTTTTTCTTTTATATATTCTCCGTTTGTATCAGGACGACGGAACTTGGGATTATAGTATTCACCCTGATCAAAAAGAATGTCATAATGGTCAAACCCCTTCGGCTCAACATTCAAATGCCACTTTCCAAAGACTGAAGTTACATATCCTTTTTTTTGTAGCAGCTCGGTAAACCATTGTTTCTGTGGATTCAAACAGCACCCCAACCTCGTCTGTCCGTGCTGATGACTATACAAGCCCGTTAAAAGGGTCGCCCGGCTTGGAGCTGAAATGGAATTCTCTACAAAAGATTGCGTAAAAAGCATGCCATTCCCAGCCAAACGATCAATGTTAGGTGTCGGAGCCAACTTTGAAATAGGATGTCCGTAAGCACTTATGGTCTGGAAAGCATGGTCATCCGTAAAAATACAAACAATATTCAACGGTTTATTGGACACTTTCTGGGCCCAAATAGGTTGTACTGCCGATATTATCGGCAGTACAACCATAGAAGTGGAAAACAGATTATTTTTCATAACATATTTCTCAGTGAGTCAATTCCTCATTAGGTGAAGCTCCCAAACCTAAAACCAATTTTCCTCCTTTTACGACCTCACTAAAGGGCAATTGTACAGTATCTTGCGGACGGTTGTTCAAAGATATATCCTGCAAATAACAATCACCTACCGCCTGCTTCTTAGCTTCGATTACAAATTTCTCTCCCGGATAATAATCTTTATTCAAACGGACAGTGACTTTGTCAAACAAAGGGGCACCTATCTGGAATTTCGGATCAATCTCCGTCAATCCCTTTACATCAAATAAGCCCAATGCAGACATTACGTACCAAGCCCCCAATTGTCCTTGATCCTCATCCTGTCCATAACCATAGCCATGTATACCTTCGAGGCCATAGAACTCATCCAAAATAGCACGTACCCACTTTTGAGACAGATATGGTTTACCCGAAAAGTTAAACAACCAAGAAATATGCAAATTAGGCTGATTACCATGATTATACACCGTCTTCAATCCGGCGAACGCATCCACTTCTTTCCCACCTCCAAAAATATTTTTCTGTGAAAGCAAAAAGATACTATCCAGACGATTATTAAACGTTTCTTGCCCTACCAAATCTACCAATTCGTCTATCTGGTGAGGAACATAAAATGTATATTGCACGGCATTTCCTTCTTGAAATCCCTTCCAAGGAGCCAATGGATTAAAATCTTCCAGAAAATTTCCTTTAGTATCCTTGGGACGAATCAAACGGGTCTCCGGATCATAAAGATTCTTCCAGCCATTCGACAAATCAGAGAGTAACTTATAGTCATCCTCTTTACCCAAATGTTTGGCAAATTGGGACACAGCAAAACTACTGAAACTGTATTCCATTGTATGTGAAGCACCAAACCCAGATCCTTCCTCACGAGTCACCATATCAAACCGTTTTTCATAAGGAGAATATCCACGTTCCACAAACTGACGTACATCCATCTTACCTGCACCTTCAAGTCTTCCACGCCATTCCACTTCATTCTTCAAAGCAGCTTCATATCCCTGCTGTACGTCAAAATCACGAATACCGCAATTATATGCAGCAGCAATAGCCAAGCTAGTAAAATTCGTCCCTACTCCAGACACATATTTACTGCATGCGATGCCATCACCCAACCAACCGGCATCCTGATAAACCAACAACTGACTTTTTATCCAATCAGAATAATATTCGGGATAAGCCAATGACCATAATTGCGTCAGATTCCAGAAACCACCCCAAATGGCATCCGTATTATAATGCTGATGTACCGGATTACCTTCTTCATCAAGAGCAATACGACCGACCGTTCCATTATTTTTAGGATAATATCCATTTGCATCACTAGCCAATCCACGCCCCAAAAGCGCATGGAACAATCCGGTGTAAAACTTCACTTTATCAGTTTCCTTCCCTCCTTCCACATAAATCCTGCTCAGAGATTCATTCCACACATCTGTTGCATTCTTCTTGGCTTGGTCAAAGGTAACATCCGCAGCCTCGGTTTCCCGGTTGAAACGAGCATTCTCTATGGAAGTATAGGATAGGCCCACTTTGACTTCCACAGCCTCTTGTTCTTCTGTAGAGAATGTCATGTAAAGACCCGCGCCTGGTCCTTTTTCCTGATGTTTACCCGGATTAACCACATCTTTTACAAAAGTACCTACCTGAACCGGCTTCTTATTAAGAACAGCCGAGAAATACATACGTACATCTGCCCCTTTCTGATAAATATTAACATATACGGGGGAAGTGATTACATAACCTTCCACCCGGCCATCTTCAAAATATTGTACTTCGGCATCTTTCACCTCACCACTTTCTCCTTGCTTGTTACCTATATCGAAGATAAGGTTTGCCAGTTCTGTTTTGGGATAGGTATAACGATGAAATCCCACTCGTTTCATAGCAGTCAATTCAGCCTTTACTCCATAGTCCTTCAACAAAACAGAATAGTACCCGGGAGCTGCCACTTCATCTTTCTTATCGAAACGTGAACGATAACCGCCATCCGGATTTTCCAACTCACCCGGTACTGTCTGCAATTCTCCGACAGTCGGTGCAAATACGACACCGCCTACCTGGAACTCGTGAAAATTGGCAAAGCCTTCGATGGAAGTATGACGAAAATCATACCCCACTGCTTGCCAACCACCGGGATTTCCCAAATGCGCATCGGTAGAAGGAGCCAGTTTTGCCATGCCAAACGGAATAGCAGCCGGTGTATAAAAGAACCAACGACAATGCGCAGTTCCAATGTTTGGGTCTACATAGTCCACCAAAGCTTTAGTGCTTGAAGTACTTGTTGAACACCCCATAATGATACTCATACATATCACCAAAAAACAAAGTCGTTTCATGATATTAATTTATTAAGACGGTAGACACTAACATTATTTATTTTCCGAGCATGGAGCAATCCCCCATGACTTATTCGGTTTATCACCCATTTCCAGTATCAATTCTCCACCTTTTAGCAATTCTGCAGCGGGGAAATAGAAACGTTCCAACTTCTCACCATTCAGAGTGGCACTCTGAACGTACTTATTTTTTCTGGATACATTTTTAGCCTCAATTGTAAATGTTTCACCACGATTATAGCGTTTGCCCAAATCAATAACCACTTTCTCATACAATGGACTGGCAATTTCATAAATAGGTTCGACACTGCAACCGCCATCAGTCTGAAACAGTCCCAAAGCCGCCATCACAAACCAAGCACTCATCTGGCCCTGATCTTCGTCACCCAAATAGGCATTGGCAACGCCACAACCATAATATCTATCAATAATGGAACGGGACCATTTTTGTGTCAGCCAAGGTTTATTGGCCCAATTGAACAAGAAAGCAAAATGCATGGACTGCTGGTTGCCCTGAACCACCGGATAATCCCAATATTGGTCATTGGGAGCATTGTATCTCCAAGGTTCACTTACTTCAAAACCCCAGTTCAGACGATCCACAAATGATTTTTCTCCCATTATGTCAATCAAGGCCGGTACATCCTGAGGCACAAAGTAGCTAAGCTGCCAAGAATTACCTTCTACATAGTGGTGATTACGTCCGGTTTGAAATGCATCAAAATCAGGGATAAAGTTACCGGCCGAATCACGCATGTGAGCATATCCATTTTCCGGATTAATAGCATTTTTCCACCAATATCCGCGATCATTGAATGTAGCATATTCCGAGAATTTACCTAATGCTTTCGCCATCTGTCCCACAGTCCAATCATCGTAAGAATACTCCAATGTATTAGAAAAACGTCCCAATTCAATAGGTACGTATTTATATTTCATATAAGACACCAAATCGCGATTACCGGCAAAACCACCTGCAACATGTGTAGCTGGAGTAGTCTGCATTTTTTTCATGGCTTCAAATGCCTTTTCCACATCATAATCACGAATACCCATCTGATAGGTAGATACCATCTGTGGAATTTCGTGTTCGGCCACCATTACCGGAATATATTCCATTCCGGCAGGACCTTTTGCCAACCACCCGTTTGCATCGTACAATGCCAACTGAGAGTTCACCCATTTGGAGCTCCATTCGGGTGTCACTAAATTCCAGAACTGATTCAAATTCCAGAAAGTGTTCCAAAAAGCATCACATCCTAAAGCTACATGTTCAGGATTTGTAAATTTACGTACCTTTTCGTCCGGAGACACCCATTCGCCATTCACATCACTCCACAAATTTCGGCAAAGTGCACGATACATATTAGTGTAAAAGCGCACCTTCTCCAGACGGTCATTGGTAGTTATATCCAGACGGTTGAAAATACCATTCCATACATCTTTCTGATTTTGCACTACCGCATCAAAATCCCAACCAAATCTATCAGAGATTTCCTTTTGCAGATTTTCAGAAGCATTTGAAATACTCACCAACGAAATACCGGCACGAGCCTGCACCACCGGATGCTTTTTCGTATCAAATTCGACATAAAGTCCTGCATCTTTCAAGTTCTTACCAAATATATGGCCTCCATCCAATATTTGCTTATTCTTCCAGCCACCTACTTTCTTAATCGGTGCATCAAACTCTATTACGAAGTTCACTACATATTCCTGATCAGCGTCATTACTCCACACATAAGGACGAGGAGAAATCTGATGAGAGCGTCCCTCAATTCTATAATCACTTACCTTCTTAATATCTACATCCAGCAGATTATAATCATATTCAGCTTGCACATGAAGGTCAATCATTACACGTCCATCTTTATCTTTCGGGAAGGTATATTTCTAGAAACTTGCTCTTTCTGTAGCTGTCACCTCCGCCCAGATTTCTGTATCGGTCAAGAAGACCTTATAATATCCTAACGGAGCTTCTTCTGTCCTCTTGTCAATACGCGAACGGTAACCTTCATCTGGACGGAACTGATCGCCAACCTGAGTAAACAACTTGCCGTTAGTAGGCATTAACCCTAATCCGCCCATTGTCCACTCATGGATATGACTGAAACAACCCAAAGTTTCAAAAGTTGGTTGATAACCGGCCTGCCAGCCCATATTTTGATTGTCCGGACTCAGCTTCACCATACTGAAAGGCATCCAAGGTCCCGGTGCAATCATCCATCGAGAATGTGCCGTACCTATTTTGGTATCTACATAGTCAGCAAATGTCTGTATCTTTTGCGGAGAACGTATAATAATACCCTTTTCCAGCAATTGTCCATCTACAAACACTTGATATTCACTCTTTCTACTTTTTTTCACAGCAGGCATAGGTACTTCAAATACATAACGTGCCGTGTCCAACTGCGCAGAAAAAACATCTATACCGTCTAATTTTACACTCAATTTCGGGTTACCGGATAGATGCTCTACATCAACCAATAAAGGCTGTATTTTTGCTCCATCCATTTCCATTTCATATTCTGCCGGAGCCACATTGCGCAAGAAAGCATATTCATTATTCTTTTCCAGAACAAGTTCGTCAGCACCTTCCAAACGTATCTGATCGAAAACAATCCAGCCCCCTTCAAGAACAGAAACAGTGACCATATTTCCACCTTTTTTCAAATCATTGGCTGAAATTGGAAATTCAAGAATTTGTTCCTTGGCATCTTGAAGATTACCCTCCAGTACTCCTTTCGAATGCCCTTTAATTTCAAACTTCTTTTCGGCAGAATTCACCATAACTTTAACCACCGAACGGCTCGGATTGGCATCCACCAAGTCTACCACCAATTTCCATTTGCCATGTTTCGGCAATTTTTTAATGCCAAACAATATATTTGCATCATGAGTTCTCCAACCGGAAGTACTCCATGTACCTCCCCAAGTATCATCAGGCCCTGGCAACACATAAGGGAAATCATTTTTGTCAACAGAAGTCCCCACTAAAAAGTAACGATCTTCATAACCAAAATCATGAGCCAGGAACTTTTTATACTCAGAAGGGCCCAAAGCCAGTTCTGTTCCGGAATTATCCGCAACGCCAATTTGCCATACCACTTTTGCAGCAGTTGCACACATAGCGCAACAAGCAACGATAAAAAAAGATATTATTTTTTTCATATTCATAATGAGTCTTATTATTTTTTGTTATCCGTGAAAACAATCTTATCTACTTAAAAAGCAAACTAACCCTTATATCTTCTTGTCTATCTGTTGTAAAGCAAAAGCATATGCTCCCAGTGCAATAGCCTTGTTTGCTCCTAAAGTTGAAATCGCCACCCCTATACGTTTAGTACAATCATAGGATACTTTCTTGTCAGTAAAAGGTACCTCAACCCAAGAACTTGTATCTTCTAAAAACTTCTTATATTCGTCCGGCTCCATCAAATTACAAACTTCCATCTGCAGACAATCGAAATCCCGTCCGGAGAAAGTCGATATGGAACGACGCATTTCACGCATCATACCTGGCAGAATATATTTAGCTGCACCAGCAACTCCTCCTCCTATAACCACCATACCATCTACAATATGAAGTGCACTGACAATGGCAGCACCCGCCATTTCACCTAATTCATCAAAACTCCGCACAGCCGCTTCACGATTCCCCGTGAGTATGCCCTCGGCAATGTCATATATATCCTTTGGAGTCAGATTATCAACCGCCTCACCGCTCAGTTCTCCGTACACACGGCGTACTGCACGGATACTGACACTTTCTTCGGCTATCAAGTCGGTATATTTTTTATTTCTCATAATCCAGACATCACCACCACAGCCGTTATCACCGGTCAGCAAGCAATTATCAATCACCACTCCTGCTCCAAAACCGGTTCCCAACGTAATGCCTAACAAGTTTTTATAACGTTTAGGATTACCGACAGCCTTAAGTTCCTCATTAATGGAAGGTAATATTCCGGCCAACGCTTCACCGTAAGCAAACAAGTTACCATCGTTATTTATATATACCGGAATACCAAATTCTTCTTCCAGAAAAGCTCCCAAAGCCACACCTCCACGAAAAACCGGAAAGTTCGGTAAATCGCCTATCACACCATTCTTATAGTCTGCTGGACCAGGAAATGCAAAACTGATAGCTACCGGCTCATTTTCCAATTGTCTTTTCACTGCAGAAAAGCCTTTTTTCAAAACAGTCAGACATCCATTCAAATTGTCCGAAACCGCTGGCAAACAAATAGTTTCCACAATATCCTGATTTCCCCGGATAGCTGAAAAAACGAAATTCGTGCCTCCTGCATCCAAGGTCATTACTGTACGTTGGTCATGTCTATACATATTATATCAGATTTAATTAATACCATTTTCCGGTTAAAACCTCACATAAGCCTTGATGGTTCCACACTCTTTTCCCACAGACTTGCCACAAGGAGTTATTGTATATTCACCCACACTTGCCGGAACTATGAAGGTTTCAGCATAATGTACCACAAATGGTTTAAAAGCGCTTGTCGGACTTTCAACAACCACTTCTTCACCTTCCACCAAATTCAGTACATTCACACTATTATTCGTATGATGTGTAACAGATTTGGAAAACCAGTGACGGCGTGTTTCAATGAATTCATTCGGGTGTAATCCAGTACGCTCCTCGCTCCATCCTTCTCCTTCGGCAATCTGAGTGAAATGATTTGCCAGATATTCTTTTACATATTCCGTATTACGTTTCCAGTCTATTACTTCTTTACCTCTTTCCACATTAATGGGGCGCGGTTTGCCATCCAACCCCAAACGTTGCCAATCCCAGAGTTTGAATGTAAACAAATTGGGTGTTGAGCTGATTTCCAATACAAGTGCCTCCGAACCTGAGCAATGCACCGTACCTCCCGGAATCAAATAATGATCATGTTTTTTAGCAGGCAGTTTATTTACATACTTTTCTGTATCGAAAACGATTTCACCTTTCTGAGCCTCACGCAAATCACGAATCATGTCATCTTTATTAATACCATTCTTCAAACCAAGATAGACCGAAGCTCCTTCTTTAGCATCCAGCAGATAATAGCTTTCGTCCTGAGTATAATACATACCAAAGTTTTCACGGATAAACTGTGTGGTAGGATGCACTTGTACACTCAAATTTCCACCACCTACTGTATCTAGGAAATCGAAACGAATCGGGAAATCCTTACCAAAACGCGCTTCTACCGGTTCACCTAAAAGCTCTCTAGATTTCAACAAAACCAAATCTACCGACGGCAATTCAAAACGTACACCGTTCACCTCAAAATAAAGACTATTCTCTTCGGGCACACAATCGAAACACCAACCATAATTTTCTTTTTCAGGATTTAATCCACACACTTCTTTCATCCATTGTCCGCCCCATGGTGCCGGGTCAAAGAAAGGCACTACGCGAAAAGGAGTCTTAATTGTTTCTTCTATTCCTTTAAAGAAAGTCTCCCTATCAATCATTCTCGGATCGTTTGCAATGTGCGTATCCAACCAGAAATCGGCTTTATCAAACAAGCCTTCCTTATACTTATCAAGAACTCTCCAATCATTAAAATACCCTCTCTTATATTGTAAAGACACAGCATCTTCACGATTATCCACTCCCAAAGCCTTTACTTCGTGAGCACGAAAACGCTGTTGTATCTCCCAACGGGCCATATCAACATACACCAGCGTTGCTTCTGCCTGAGCTATCATAGCAGCACCCGAACCGACCACAATCACTCTATCATTTGCCGCTACCTGCTTCCGGGCTACCTCCAGCTTACCTGCATCAAAGTAGTCTTTCAGAGATAGGTTCGTCACATAACCAAAAAGAACATCCTTTGTCATAAAACGCTCTGTCATTTCCTTAATCTCATTCTCCGGCTTCATCAAGTCACGTGTATTAATAAGTAAGGTAGGTGACAGCGATTTCAATTCATTTATAACTTCATCTTCACGCACTCCTGCATAGAGTTCAACAGCTAGTACCTTTCTACTCTTAAAACACTCCATCAGTAAGGTATGAATATCATTCCATCCCCGAAGAATCGTTCCCGAAATCTTTGTAGAAGGGAACTTGTCGTAATTTACTTTTCTCATAATTATATATACTTGATTTTATTATATGTATGAACATATTAGTATCTGTCTCTTATACACATCTGACGCTGCCGACGAAGCTAGAAGTGTAGA
>OWIJ01001598.1_pt1 | contig 11446 bp, 6 predicted proteins | sample 1732821 | NCBI WGS metagenome assembly OWIJ01 (sample SAMN05065759, study PRJEB22554) | human gut metagenome | biome: ENVO:2100002; feature: ENVO:00000062; material: ENVO:00002003 | host: Homo sapiens | place: USA | reverse complement strand
CGACAAGAAAAGATGAATGAGAAAAATCAGTGTTTTAAGGGGTGGGAAACTTTAGTAAGATTACCGATACTTCTATCGTTAATATTTCATCCGAACCTATGCGCCGAGTAGTCTTGAATCTTGGACTGACGTATGATACGACTTCCGAAAAGATGAAAGAAGCTTTAGAACTATTGAAATCCATCCCCAAAAGAGTAGAAAATGTATCTTCTAACCCTTCTGATATAGTCGCTGTTTTTACAGAATACTCAGATTCCGCATTGGTTATCATGTATATCTATTTTATAGAGAAACAAGGAGATATTTTAGGCGTAACCTCAAATATGAATATGGAAATACTGGCTGCTTTTAATAAAGCAGGATTGAACCTTGCTTTTCCGACACGGACTGTCTATATTCAGAAAGACGAATCATTGAAACAAGAAAGTTGATAAACCCATCGTTCTCTTAGAAATATGTACATGCAGCCCAACATCAATGTGCTATTTTTAAGATTAAACAAAAATACAGTTGAAATAAAAATAGTAAAACAAAGAATAAAGCGCATAAATTAGTGCAATAATATACGGAATAACAGATTATTATTGCATAAATTCACATGAGATATGCATCTTTTTCTATCACTAAACCATTCGTTGGTCTTAAAGAAACGCCTCCTTGGTTTAAAACCAACGTATTCTTCCTCACCGAGGAACCTGTTTTTCCTCGGTGAGGAAGAGATAAAAAGACTATCCGGAGCTTGTTTTCACGCTGGTTAATCACAAATAGCGAAAAGGCAAGATTAAACAAAAAGTTATCCTTTCAGCCAATACATCATCCAAAAGAAAACATAAGAAGTAATATCATATCAATCTATTCAGCATACAACTTAAATAAAAGAAAGGAAGATTTTCATTCAAGCAAATGCAGGCGTTTTTCTACTTCTTATTTATCCGTAATGTAATTTATAGCATTCCTTGGCTGATTAAATATTCCTTTTTTAAGAAAGTTCTTTTTTTCAGCAATAGGTAAGCCTGAGCAATAGTTAACGAACGACTGACAATACACAAACGATCATAGTAATTAGTAAGTCTGCAAGATCTTTTCGAAGCAGCTTTGTTGCCTGTTGTATACGATAAGCAATTGTTTTTACTGAAACCCCGGAACTCTCAGCTATTTCCTTATAGCTCTTTTTAGTAAAACGATGCATAACAAAAGCCTCCCTATAGGAAGCAGGCAATGCATCTATAGCTTCTTTCACTCTTTTTGAAAGCTCTTGGAACTGGTAAGTCTCTGCATCATGTATCAGCTTTTCCATCTCCTCATAATACATAGTATCAGCATGATTCTTCAGCTGTTTTTGCTTGATGCAGTTAAGTGATCTATGGTAAACCGATTTGAGTAAATATCTGCCTAAGGAAGTTTCAACCTGAAGTGTTTCACGATGTTCCCACAGCCATAAAATAGCGTCACCCGCTATTTCTTTCGACTCTTCATAGTCTACAAACCTATTTCCATACGCACAAAGAATCGGGTAGTATTTTTTAAATATACTATCAAAAGCGATCATCTCCCCTCTCCTTAGTGCCATCAATAAGTACGCATCTTCATTGCTGTATTCCATGGCTGCAATGATAATGCTTATATTTTAAATAAGCGTAAAATAACACAGTTATTAACCATAAAGTTTATTAATGTTAATTATTTAAATAACCTTAGTAGTTTTATTTTCCCGCTTGTCTCTTTAATAAATTTATCATGGAAATGCATCATTCAACTATAGAAGACTTGCTGATCAGCTATTATGATGGTAAAGCAACAGCAGACGAAATTCAGGAAATAGAAGCCTGGATCAAATTGTCAGATGAAAATAAAAAGAAGGCCATGGACATTTACACACTTCTTCTTATGACTGACACGCAACAGATTACTGAAAAAATGGATATGAATGAGGAGCTATCAAAAGTGAAGGGACGGATGCAAGAGAATAAGTATCATATTTCCTGGTGGGGTTGGATACAACGTGCAGCTGTTGCCTTACTCATACCGATGGCTATTACTATTTTGGTTTTGCTTAACCAACCCCAATCTACCGCCCCCGTCCATGCCCAGATATTCGAAGTCCGGACACAACCCGGAATGATAACTTCTTTCAGATTACCAGACAGCACTTTAGTGTACTTAAACTCCGGCTCAGTCTTAAAGTATCCTTCCATTTTCACCGGTAACATTCGTGAAGTGAGTCTGAATGGCGAAGCGTATTTTGAAGTTGCGAAAGACCCTGAACATAAATTCATTGTTTCGACTCCCCAAAAATCTAAAGTGGAAGTTTTGGGTACACACTTTAACCTGGAAGCATTTGATGAGATGGATGAGGTGATTACCACTTTGGTAGAGGGAAAGGTCGAATTTGTTTATGAGAAAGACGGACAGGGAAGTAAAATACTAATGCGTCCCGGACAAAAAGTGATTTATAATAATAAGGACGGACAGATTCTGTCATACAACACCAATGGCGAATCGGAGCTTGCCTGGATGGACCAAAAGATTATTTTTGATAAAACTCCATTTAAGGCAGCATTGCATATACTGAAGAAACGCTATAATGTAGATTTTATTGTAAACACTTCGAAATTTGACAAATATACATTTACCGGAGCGTTTACAGAACAATATATAGAAGAGATTCTGGAGAATTTTAAAATATCCTCACACATACGCTGGCGTAATGTGAAACTGACAAATAATCAAAGTGAAGAAAGGAGGCAGATTGAAATATATTAAAGCCTTTCATGTTTAACCAATAAAATTATAATACGTATGAGAAACTTCCAACCGCCTTAAAAAAAGCATACAGGCAGATGTTCCCGCATCCAGCCTGTATGAGAAAGCCTTTAACCTGTTTGAATACAAACAGAGAAAATTATTTCTTAACTTTAATTCATGCAAATATATGAAGAAAAACAATTATGTCCAACAATTGCGGGCGGATAATCCCGTTTTTATTGTTTGGAAAAAAATTCCTTTGTCTATGAAACTGCTCTTTGTTTTCTGTTTTTGTTTTGTTGGGCTTCTATGTGCTAACGACAGCTACGCCCAACGTACTATGATCTCTGTGAAAGCACAAAACTTGACTGTGAAAGAAGTTCTGTCACAAATTGAGGCACAATCTGATTTTAGCTTTTTCTACAATGACCATCATATTGATGTAGACCGCCGGGTATCGGTAGTTACCGAACAGAGCAATATATTTACCTTATTGAATGAAGTGTTTAAAAACACCAATGTCAAATATGCCGTACGTAATAAAAAAATAATATTATCTACGCAAATAGTGGACGCGCCTGCCGTTAAGCAAACCGTGCAGATAAAGGGAAAAGTGACGGATATGTTTGGTGATCCGGTCATTGGCGCTACCGTAATGGAAGATGGCACCCAGAATGGTACGATTACAGACCTGGATGGGAATTTCATATTGAATACAGCATCTGCCAATGTGACGATTACGGTTTCCTACGTAGGCTATATGTCTCAGACCGTGAAGGCACAATCCGGCAAAAGTCTGTCGGTCATTCTGAAAGAGGATACCAAGACACTGGACGAAATCGTTGTCGTAGGTTTCGGTACGCAGAAGAAAGTCAACCTGACCGGTTCGGTATCTACGGTAAATGCCGAGGATTTACTGTCACGTCCGGTTTCTAATGTAAGCCAGGCATTACAGGGATTAGTCCCGGGAATGAATTTTTCTTATGCTTCGGATGGCAACGGCGGTGAAATCGGCGCAGACATGAAAGTGAATATCCGTGGAGCCGGTACGATCGGCGACGGTTCCAATGCATCTCCGCTGATTCTGATCGACGGCATGGAAGGAAACATGAATATGCTGAACCCCAATGATATTGAAAGTATTTCGGTATTGAAGGATGCGGCAGCCTCTTCCATCTATGGTTCCCGTGCGCCATTCGGCGTAGTGTTGATAACGACTAAAAAAGGAAAAGCGGGGAAAGTCAATATTAATTATAATAATAGTTTCCGCTGGTCGGAAGCCATTAATCTGCCGGATGTAGCAGACGCCTACACTTATGCCATGTACTTCAACAAAATGCAGTTGAATGATGGTAAAACAGCGGTGCAGTTTGATGATACCCGTCTTCAGGCTATCAAAGATTACGCATCGGGCGCGATTACCACTACGACCCAACCGAACAGAAATACTCCTACTATCTGGGACTGGATCGGTAATACGGATACAGACTGGTATGACGTGGTGTTCGGAGGTACGGCATTCTCACAGGAGCATTCTCTCAGCGTCAGCGGAGGAACAGAAAAAATACAGTATTATTTCTCCGGCAACTATATGGGACAGGAAGGAATGATGGCTATCCGCCGTGATAAATTACAGCGTTATTCGGTGAGCAGCAAGATTAACGCACAGCTTTATCCGTGGCTGAACATGAATTACAGCATGAAATACATGAGGAAAGATTATAGCAAGCCTACCGCGATGACTGATAATACCTTATATCAGAATATAGCCAAACGCTGGCCGATGGAACCGACCGTAGATCCCAACGGTTATCCGATGGGCAACACGATTATCCGGCCTATTCTCTATGGAGGCGACAACAATTCGCAGACTGACTGGCTATACCAACAGTTCCAGGTGGTGATAGAACCGATCAAAGACTGGAAAATCTTCGGAGAAATCAATTATAAAGTGATAGATGCCTTCACCCATACGGATTATTTAAAGGTGCCGCAGATGAATGTAGCCGGCGAACCTTATTCCGGTGATACATGGAAAACGTCGAAAGTTACCGAAGGTGCCGAGCGTACCAATTATTTCAATGCCAACGTCTACAGTGAATATTACAGATCATTTGCCGACGCACACCATCTGAAAGCAATGGTCGGTTTTCAGGCCGAAGTAAATAAATGGCGGCAGTTGCAGGCGTCCAAGCTGGACTTGATTTCAGAATCCGTGCCCAGTATTAATGCCGCTACGGGTGAATCGACTATCGATAAGTCCAAACTGACACATTGGGCAACAGCCGGTTTCTTCGGCCGACTCAATTATGATTATAAAGAACGGTATCTACTGGAAGTCAATCTCCGGTATGACGGTACTTCACGTTTTGCAAAAGACAAACGCTGGAATTTGTTCCCTTCCTTCTCTGCCGGATGGAACGTAGCCCGTGAGGCATTCATGGAACCTGCCAGCCATATCATTAATACGTTAAAGATCCGCGGTTCCTGGGGAGAACTGGGCAATCAGAATACAGAAAACCTATATCCGTATATCCAGTTAATGAAGTTTGTCGCCCAAGATCCCAACTCCAACTGGCTGATTAACAACAGCCGTCCCAACACAGCGAATGCACCGGATTTGATTTCAGCGCTATTAGGATGGGAAACCATGCGGTCATGGAACATCGGTTTTGACCTAGGTATGCTGAACAACCGTCTGACTGTAAGTTTCGACTGGTTCAACCGGAAGACTATCAATATGGTAGGACCAGCTCCCGAACTTCCTGTAACTTTAGGGGCAAATGTACCCAAAATGAACAATGCGGATATGCAGTCTACCGGTTTTGAATTGGATTTGGGATGGCGGGACCGCATTAAAGATTTTGACTACGGCGTGCACCTGTTGCTTTCGGACGACCGTCAGAAAATCCTCAAATACCCTAACACGACTGGTAAAATAAACACGTGGTATGTCGGTAAATATAATGGAGATATATGGGGATTCGAAACCATTGGCATAGCTAAAAGCCAGGAAGAAATGGATGCTCATCTTGCTTCACTGCCCAATGGCGGACAGGATGCATTAGGAGTCAAATGGGGCGCAGGTGACATCATGTACCGGGACCTGAATGGTGACGGCAAGATTTCTGACGGAGCTACGCTTAATGACCCGGGTGACAAAAAAGTCATCGGTAACTCTTCTCCGCGATTCCGGTTTGGTCTGGACCTGAATGCATCCTGGAAAGGCATTGATGTACGCTTATTCTTTCAAGGAGTGGCGAAACGTGATGCCTGGCTGAACGACAATATGTTCTGGGGAGCTACGGGAGGTATCTGGCAATCGGCCTGCTTTACTTCTCATCTTGACTTCTTCCGCGAAGAAGGGGATGATTTCTGGAGTGCCAACAAAGATGCTTATTTCCCTCGTATCTTAGTTGATAACTTCGCCAAAAATCAAAAGACGCAAACCCGCTATCTTCAGAATGCCGCCTATGTACGGTTGAAGAATTTGCAGATCGGATATACCATACCCGCCCAGATCACACGTAAAATAGGTGTCTCCAACCTGAGAGTATTCTTCTCGGGAGAAAACTTATTCACCCTTACGGGATTGCCCGGAGGATTCGACCCGGAGACAATTAATACCGGTTATGGAGCAAAAGACGGATCGAACAGTTCAGGAAAGACTTATCCGCTGTCCCGTACTTTTTCCACAGGATTTAGTGTTAACTTTTAATTGATGACGTATGAAAAAGATAATTAAATATTTATTTTTGCTGACAGGGGGAAGCTTTATACTCGCTTCTTGCAATGATTTTCTGGACAGGGAACCTTTGGACAGTGTGACTCCGGACAACTTTTTCTTTACTGAAAATGACTTGGCTGCCTATGCCGTAAAGCATTACAACTTCACGACGCATGAAGGATTTAATGCCGGAATCTGGAAAAATGACAATGCAACAGATAATCAGGCTGCCACTGACTATGATAAGAAATGGATTCCCGGTCAATGGAAAGTTCCGGAAGCATACGATAATCCTGCAAGCAATGATCCGTGGTATTTCTCTGCCATTCGTGAAGCTAATTACTTCCTCGAAACAGTAGTACCCCGATTTGAAAAGGGAGAGATAGAAGGTTCGGAAACAAACATAAAACATTATATAGGTGAAATGTATTTCCTGCGCGCCAAGAATTACTTGTCAAAACTGGAGACCTTCGGCGACTTCCCGATTATAAAGAATACGTTGCCGGATGAAAGTGCATCTCTGATTCAGGCAAGTAAACGGGAACCCCGCCATAAAGTGGCACGTTTTATCCTGGAAGACCTGGATCTGGCAATCGGCTTGCTGACCAATACTATATCCGGTGGAAAGAACCGCATTACCCAAAATGCAGCTCTGTTATTGAAATCCAGAGCAGCCCTGTACGAGGCTTCCTGGCTGACTTATCACAGAGGCACCGCTTTAGTGCCGGGTGGTTCGGGATGGCCGGGAAAGGCAGAAGACATTGCGGGCTTTAATATCGATACGGAAATCGCATTTTTTCTGAAGGAGGCCAAAGCGGCAGCCAAAGAAGTGATAGGCAATGCAGCCTTGGTACAGAATACAGCAAAAGACTGCATGGATGAAACAGTTAAAACAGACGAAGACAAATATAAAATGAGCAACCCCTATTTTGCTCAGTTCTCAGCGAATAGCCTGGAAGGATATTCAGAAATATTATTGTGGCGTGCGTATAACCTGCTCGACTATAAGATTGTGCACTCAGCTCCTTTCTATATTCGCGTGGGTGGAAATACCGGATTTACCCGGCAATATGTGGAGAGTTTCCTCTGCCGTGACGGTAAGCCGATCTATGCAACCGACCAGTATAAAGGGGACGAGTCATTATCGGATGTACGCAAAAACAGAGATCTACGCCTACAACTATTCCTGATGACATCGGGTGAGACTCTCAGCCCGAATGTAATGAATGGTACTCCCGATTTGCTGCCGGAGGTTCCGCAACTTTTGGATATAACAGAAAAGAGATGCGTAACAGGCTATCAGGTACGTAAAGGATTGTCAGGAAACTGGTACCGGGATGGCAACACAGCGATTGAAGGGTGTCCGGTATACCGCGTAGCCGAAGCTTATCTCAATTACATCGAGGCTGACTGTATGGAGCATAATGGAACTTCCATTGGTTCGGAGGCAGCAGGATATTGGGGAGATCTCCGCGAAAGAGCCGGATTGCCAAGAGACTATACAGTGACCGTGAACAATATCGATCTGTCCAAAGAACTGGACTGGGCCGTATATTCGGCAGGTAAAACAGTCTCTCCTCTACTATATAACATCCGCCGTGAACGGCGTTGTGAGCTACTTGCAGAAGGTTTGCGCATGTTAGACTTAAAACGCTGGAGAGCGCTGGATCAGGTTAAACAATTTGTAATCCAAGGGGTTAACTTATGGGAATCCGATTTAAAGGATAAATACATGCAGGACGGAAAAAATCTTCTGATACAGGAAGGAACGGAAGGACAGACCTCTAATGTATCAAGCTATGCTAATAGCGGTAAATATCTATGTCCTTACCGCGCTGTGAAGACAAACAATCTGATGTATGATGCAGGATACACATGGTGTGAAGCGCATTATCTGAATCCTATCGCTATCACGCACTTCAGAATTACGGCCTCAAATCCTAACGATCTGAGTACTTCTATTATTTACCAGAATCCAGGATGGCCGATTCAAGCCAATGAAGGGCCGATAGGTATTAAATAAAATAGATAAAGCCATCTTGGATATGGTAAAAAAGTGTAGGACGAACTGGGCTAATGTTTAATAAAAAATAAAGCTCGGCGTCCTATGCTTCAAACTATCGGGAAATTTGTACCTTGCCCGAACGAAATTCTAATGCGAAACAAAACAGTCTGATACTAATATATAAAAAGATAAATCAATCAAGCAAATCTAAGAATTATGAAAACGACTTCTACATGGTGGAAAATCTTACTCAGTGGTCTGTTATTGGCTGGAACACTGGTAGCTTATGCCGACGCTTACCAGCCATCTTACTCCACAGCCGGCTTTTATCAGCTTTCCAACACAGGCCGCACAGCGTATAGCATGAACCCAGCCTGGCGGTTTTACAAAGGTCATATCGAAGGGGCGGAACAGCCGGAATTCAATGACAAAGACTGGAACATCGTATCACTGCCCGACGGCATAGAATACCTCCCTACCGAGGCAAGCGGATGCATCAATTATCAGGGTGAAATCTGGTATCGCAAGCATTTCACTCCCGAAGAGAGTTGGAAAGGGAAACAACAATTCCTCCATTTTGAAGCCATTATGGGAAAGTCAAAAATATGGGTAAACGGCAAGTTACTGAAAGAACATTTCGGTGGTTTTCTGCCTGTCATCGTAGATGTCACTTCCAGTCTGAAGTACGGAGAAGACAATGTAATCACTGTATGGGCAGACAACAGTGACGATCCCTCCTACCCTCCCGGCAAACCGCAAGATGCACTGGATTTTGCATACTTCGGAGGAATTTACCGGGATTGCTGGATGATAGTTCACAACAAGGTATTCATCACCGATCCGAATTATGAGAACGAGACAGCCGGAGGCGGATTGTTTGTCTCTTTCGACAAAGTTTCCGAGCAATCCGCACAGTTGAAACTGGATGCACATATACGCAACACTTCCGGAAAGTCCTTCGGTGGTAAAATACTCTATGAACTCTATGACCGCGACGACAAACGTGTTCTCTCTAAGGAGGCCGGTTTGTCGGTAAGCAAGGGGCTTGCAAAACAAATTTCCTGCAAAGTGACTGTAGAAACACCTCATTTATGGTCACCCGACAGCCCCTATCTTTACAAACTACACATTTATATAAAGGATAAAGCCGGTAACACCATTGACGGATATTACCGCCGCATCGGTATTCGCAGCATTGAATTTAAAGGAAAAGACGGATTCTGGCTGAATGGCAAACCTTATCCCTATCCTCTGATGGGAGCCAACCGTCATCAGGATTTTGCAGTGATAGGCAACGCCTTACCCAACAGCCTTCATTGGCGGGACGCGAAGAAGTTGCGTGATGCCGGAATGCGTGTTATCCGCAACGCCCACTATCCGCAAGATCCGGCGTTTATGGATGCTTGTGATGAATTAGGACTGTTTGTTATTGTCAACACACCGGGATGGCAATTCTGGAATGATCAGCCGATCTTTGCTCAAAGAGTGTATAGTGATATCCGCAATATGGTTCGCCGTGACCGCAACCACCCCAGTGTATGGATGTGGGAGCCGATTCTGAACGAAACATGGTATCCGGCGGATTTTGCTAAAAATGTAGTAGACATTCTCAATGAAGAATATCCGTATCCATATTGTTATGCCGGATGTGATGTAACAGCACGCGGACACGAATACTTCCCGATACACTTTACCCATCCGATGAACGGAGGTGGCGGAGCCTTTAATACTGAAAATCTGGACCCGAAAATCAGTTATTTCACCCGCGAATGGGGAGATAATGTGGATGACTGGAACTCTCACAACTCACCAAGCCGGGTCAATCGTGGCTGGGGAGAAGTACCGATGCTGATTCAGGCACAGAGTTATGCTAAGAACGATTATCAGCTTACCAGTTATGATGGACTATACAGAACTACCAGACAACATATGGGCGGTTGCCTGTGGCACTCGTTCGATCACCAGAGAGGCTATCATCCAGATCCGTTCTACGGAGGCATCATGGACGCCTTCCGACAACCTAAGCTATCTTATTATATGTTCTGTTCCCAGCGTCCTGCCGAACCCAACAAGGAATTGATCGCAGATAACGGACCGATGATTTACATAGCTAATGCCATGACTCCTTTCTCTCCGAAAGATGTAACGATATATAGCAACTGCGACGAAGTTCGCCTCACCTATTGCAAAGGAGGCAAAGAGTATACTTATCATAAGCCGGCAAATGAAGCCGGAATGCCTTCACCCGTCATCACATTCAAGGATGTATTTGATGTCATGTATGATAAAAAGCTGTCACGCCAAAAGAAACAGGCAGATTCTTACCTTCTGGCAGAAGGATTAATGGTCGGGAAAGTGGTTGCGACACATAAAGTAACGCCTACACGCCGCCCGTCAAAACTGTTGCTCTGGGCAGATGACGAGAAAGTGCAGATGAAAGCGGACGGATCGGACATCGTAACGGTCATTGCAGCCATCGCAGATGAAAACGGAAACATCAAGCGTTTGAATAATTATGAAGTAAAGTTCGAAATCGAAGGACAGGGCCAACTGGTTGCCGATGAAGAAACATTCACCAATCCACGTCCGGTACTTTGGGGAACTGCTCCAGTCTTGGTAAGATCTACCACCACACCGGGAGAAATCAAAATCCGCGCATCGGTGGTATGGCAAGGCAAACATACGCCGGTTCCGGCAGAACTGATTATTCCTACTTTTCCTTCGGAACATACGCTGGTAGCAGACAAAGATGAACTGACACAAGCACAATCCGCAAGCAAAGATGCCGGAAATAAGGTGAATGCCGCCTCATCCGATTGCGAAAAGCGTGTACTTGAATTACAACAGGAACTGAACCGCCTGAAACTGAAAGAAGTAGAAAAGCAACAGAGTGACTTTGAATAATGCGCATGGTTCTATCTCTGTCTCTTATACACATCTCCGAGCCCACGAGACATGCGCAGATCTCG
>OWIJ01001582.1_pt1 | contig 11598 bp, 4 predicted proteins | sample 1732821 | NCBI WGS metagenome assembly OWIJ01 (sample SAMN05065759, study PRJEB22554) | human gut metagenome | biome: ENVO:2100002; feature: ENVO:00000062; material: ENVO:00002003 | host: Homo sapiens | place: USA | reverse complement strand
GATCTACACTTCTAGCTTCGTCGGCAGCGTCAGATGTGTATAAGAGACAGATAAATATACACGGAGGTGATATAATGAAAATTATACATTCTGACACATCTGACAGGTCTAATCACATTAATTGTTTTAAACATATAAAATATATGACAACTGCTGCCGTACTTACAGCAGGGCTTTTTATAACGGGCTGTGGAAGTTCTCATGCCATGAATACGGCTGTTGACAAGGCTGATAAAGATAGTTACTTATCTGCTAATAATGATAACTGTACTGTTTTTTCTATCCGCGGAGATGGTTTTTACGCGGACACTTATGATGACTGGGATTTTCCGGATATATCGTCCGATTATACTTCCTTTGATGACACTGCTTTTACAGATTATGACTCTGATGATGACACTGATATTAACAACCCGGATGATGACGCTGATATTAACAGCTCTGATGATGGCTCTGATAGTAATAACTCTGATAATTATGACCCGACAGAAGAAGCTTTATATCTTGATAATTCTGGCTCTTCAGATAATTCTTTTGATGATAGTCCATCTGAAACTGACATCTATGGTACAGACGGCAGCTCATCTTCCGATAACGACAGTCAGCCTGAATATACTAATCCCAATGCATGGATTAATAACCTTTCAGCTTCCTCATATAATAACCAGCTTATAATTGTGGCTGCCAATGGCTCTTACGCCAATGTAGCCATGTATAATAAAAATAATGATGACACATGGGAAACTATTGTTGATACCAATGGTTATGTCGGCGTTGACGGAGTTGGTAATGCAAGCGAATATGCACATATTACGCCTAGCGGGATATACAGCCTGAACATTGCTTTCGGTGTAAATAGCAACCCAGGTACAGCACTTCCCTACACACAGGTAGACTCATCCTATTATTGGGTGGATGACCCTTCATCTGACTGGTACAACAGATTTGTTACAACAAACACGACAACTCCGGACTGGTCAAGTGCAGAACACATTATTGACTACCCTGTTCCTTATGCCTATGCTATCGCTATTGACTATAATACCTCCTGCGTTAAGGGTGCCGGAAGTGCCATATTTCTGCACTGTTCTAACGGAAACCCTACATATGGATGTGTTTCCGTTCCGCAGTCAGCAATGATTACCATACTTAATAATATCCGTACAGGCTGTTCCATAATCATTGATGAGGCGTACAATATATCTGATTATTAATTAAAGTTCCAGATAACTAAGACATTGATAAAACAATCCTGCAACATACAGATATTAGTTAAACCCCCAGATTAACCTGTTATGGTTAACCCGGGGGTTTTATATATCCATTATTATAAATGTCCGATTTTTACATAATTCCCTTAACAGTCTTAACAACATTATCAACTGTAAATCCGAAATGTTCAAATAATGTAGCGGCAGGACCTGAAGCGCCGAAGCCATCCATAGCAATAACCTTTCCGTCAAGACCTACATACTTGTACCAGCCAAAGTCAGAAAGTGCCTCAACTGCAACTCTCTTTCTTACAGCATTTGGAAGTACACTTTCCTTATATTCTGCTGACTGCTTGTCGAAAAGTTCCATACTTGGCATACTTACAACTCTTACATCTATGCCGTCCTTCTTAAGTTCTTCCTTTGCATCAACTGCAAGGCTTACCTCGGAACCGCTTGCGATGATAATAGCATCTGGAACTGCCTTTTCTGACTCAGCGATTGCATAACCACCCTTAAGTGCATCCTTTGATGAACCTGCCATCTGTGGAAGATTTTGTCTTGTAAGCACAAGACCTGTAGGACCACATTCATTTTCAACTGCATACATCCATGCTGCTGCTGTTTCTGTTCTGTCACAAGGTCTGAATACTGTGAAACCTGGAAGTGAACGGAACGCTGCAAGCTGCTCAACAGGTTCATGTGTTGGGCCGTCTTCACCTACACCGATACTGTCGTGTGTGAATACATATGTTAATGGAAGCTTCATAAGTGATGTAAGTCTTGCCATTGGCTTAACATAATCACTGAATACAAAGAATGTAGCAACAAATGCCTTGAGACCTCCGTGAAGCATAAGACCATTGCCAATAGCTGCCATAGCCTGCTCTCTTACACCAAAGTGAAGATTGCTGCCTGCATAATTATCCTTTGAGAAATCTCCTGCATCCTTCATATTAGTCTTATTAGATGGTGCAAGGTCTGCTGAACCACCTATAAGATTAGGCATAGCCTTCTTTATCATATTAAGAATAGTTCCACTTGTGCTTCTTGTTGCTTCAGGCTTGTCACCCTTAGCCCAGTACTCCTCAGAATTGAATAAATCGGACATATCATATCCGTCAAAGTAGTTATCCCATAACTCTTTCATTTCTGGATACTTCTCTACATATGAAGCAAAAAGTTCATTCCACTTATCCTCTGCCTTAGCCATATTAGCTGCAAGCTCCTTGTAGTGGTCATATACTTCCTGTGGAACTTCAAAGTCACCCTTGCAAGGCCAGCCGATATTTTCCTTAAGTGCTGCAACATTATCAACACCAAGAGGCTCACCGTGTGCACTTGCCTTACCCTGCTTGGCTGGGCAGCCGTAACCGATAAGTGTATTAACCTTGATAAGTGAAGGACGTGTCTTATCAGCCTTTGCTTCTTCTATGGCCTTTCCGATAGCTTCGAGGTCGTTACCGTCCTCAACTTCTATTGTCTGGAAGCCGAATGCCTTAAATCTTGTCATAACATCTTCTGTAAATGCTATGTCTGTGCTTCCCTCTATTGAAATATTGTTAGAATCGTAAAATACAATAAGCTTAGAAAGTCCAAGTGTACCAGCAAGTGAAAAGCACTCAGATGAGATACCCTCCATCATACATCCGTCACCACCAAGAACATATGTATAATGGTCAACTACCGGATAACCTTCCTTGTTAAATACTGCTTCAAGATGTGCTTCTGCCATAGCCATACCAACTGCCATAGCCATACCCTGTCCTAAAGGACCTGTTGTCGCCTCAACACCTACAGTATGTCCATATTCCGGATGTCCCGGTGTTAAAGAACCAAACTGTCTGAAGTTCTTTACTTCATCAAGTGAAAGATTACCTATTCCAAAAAGATGGAATAAAGAATACAGTAACATAGAACCATGTCCACCAGAAAGAACAAATCTGTCCCTGTTTACCCATTCAGGATTTTGTGGGTTATAATTCATATGCTTTGAAAATAACTCATAAGCTATAGGTGCTGTTCCAAGTGGTAATCCCGGATGTCCTGAATTAGCCTTCTGGATAGCATCAGCAGATAACACTCTTATTGCATTTACTGACATTTCTTCAATATTCATATTAATCCTCATTTCTGCACACATTTTTTATAACAGGCCTGTGTCAGGTGCGCACAGACACAGGTCCTACATATTGCTATAATAACAGTACATATGTATATTATCAATATCAGGCAGAAAAAACCTTTTATGATAATTACCATTAATATTACTGTCTTAATCCGTCATCAGTCCTTAAAGTCCGCTTCTGTAAGGAATATTACATCCCCGTTGTCACTGCGCTTCTTCTTAAGACCACCGAAGAACTTTCTTGATGCACGCTTCTCTGAATTCGCAATAGCCTTGTTAATAATCTCCTTGATATCGTCAAGCTTGATATTATCATTCATATTGTGAAGCTTATCTATCTTTAAGTACAGTTCAAGAAGTGCATCATCATCAACCTCGTACTGCCTCTTTCTTGCAAATCTCTTTGCCATCTCAACAAGCTCATTAACATTATACTGCTTAAGAGTTATCTTATGATTAAATGTCTTCGTAAGTTCAGGATTGAAGTTAAGAAGTACATTCATCTCTGCATCAGAGTCTTCGAATATAACTATCATTCTGTCTGTAACCTGATTCAAGCATTCAATAATCTCATTAATTCTCTTAGGCTGTATAGTTCCTGCGCCTTCTACGATAAGAGCAGTTCCCTTAAGCTTACCCATAGCTTTTGTGATACCTCTCTGGTTGATACTCTCACCAGATGTCTTTGCTATCTTCTTTGGCTTCTGTGGATATACATAATTAATAGCTCTTACTATTGTTCTTGCAAGGTCTGTCTTATCCGAGCTTGAATTGCCAGAGATAAGAATATTACCTGTTGATGAAGTATTCATATTCATTTCACTGTCAAGCGACTCAAACAGCTCAACAAGCTGGCTCTCAAGTCCCGGCATTTCTCTGTACTTTCTGAATATCTTTGCAAGCTCACCTGAAAGCTTCTTCTCCTGTACTTCCTCATCATCCTCAGTATTATCATAATCAGAAGTATTAGATTCTGATACTAAGTAAGCTGCTGTTTCCTGCTGCTGTATTGATACACTGTCATCTGAAATATTCTTAAGAGTATCATCACCTAACTTATTCACATAGGCTTTAAGTAATTCATCTGTCACAGGAGCAAACTGTGCTGTGTCAAGTGTCATCTCCTCAGTAGCTTCCACATTATTGAATTCTACATCCTGTGCTGTATCCGAAGGAGCAGTTATTTCCTGCATATCCTGTGAAAACGCTGCATCTATAGCCTCATTTTCAGGCTGCTGTATAACATTTTCCTCTGCTTTTTTAATAGCATTTTTAGTGTTCTGCTCAAGTATAAATGCTGCCTTTCCTGTTCTCATAGACAGGTCTCTCTTTACTGAGTCAAGCAGTACTTCTGCTTCTGCGGCTCTCTTAGCTTCTGCCTCATCGAACTTATCACCCTTCTTTAGTGCTTCTTCTTTCTTCTTGGCAATTATACGCTCATAAGCCTGACTCTTTTCATCCTTCTCATCAAGCAGACGTTCAAGCTCTACCTTAGAAAACTCTCTTGTATCCTGCTTTCCATACTTTTCTTCCCTGACAGTCTGCATCCAGTCACTTATGCTTAACTGGCCTTCTATCTGTCCATCATCCTGCACAACCTCATCCGCACCAGATGGTCTGTATGTATCAGCCGCCTGTGCATTAACTGCATTTCTTTCAAAAGGTGGTCGGAATGTTTCCTCCTGCTCATCCTTAAACAAGTTCTTTACATTCTGCGCAAGTTCTTCCTGAAGATTGTGCGTATCATACATACTATAGTTAGGCACAGCTACCTCTATATCCATAGCCTCTGCCTTCTCATCCATACGCTTCTTTGCTGCTATTCTTGCCTCTTCTTCATCTTCTCTTGTTATCTTTTCGCAGTTGTTTTCTATCTTCTTTTTGGCACTTTCTATAAGCTCCTTTAAAGATAATGAAGCTTTATTTACATTATCTGAGAAACCATCATCAGCACCGTCACCTGCTGTACCTGTTAATCCTGTATCTTTAGCAGATATGCCTGCGGCTTCATTCTTTACTTCATTCTGCTTCTCTATAGCCTTTACTATAGAGTCCTTAAGTGCGCTGTTCTGGTTATTCTGCACAAGGTCAATAGACACGCCTTCCATACTTACAGTATCTTTATCAACTACCTTACCATTGTCATTCTTTGGTGCTGTAACAACCTCTTTATCATCTGCATTTGTACCTGCTGTTGAAGCCTTTGCAGCCTTTGCAGCGGCTTTCTTACCTGTTTCCGGCTTTTTAAATGTATTCTTATTATCGTCAGCATCAAGAACATCTCCCACTTCATCCTTTTTAAGACGCGCAAGCTCTTTCTGCTCCATAAAAAGCTTTTCCTTGTTAGCTTCCTCATCTGACTTTCTTGCATTAATCTCAACAAGTATCTTCTTCTGTGTATTAGAAAGATTAACTCCCAGCTTTTCCTTAAGCTTTACAGCCATCTCTACATATATGCCATCCTGAAACCATAACACAAGATTATCACAAGTCTTGATACAGTCCTCCTTACGTCCTGTCTTATAATAAAGATTAGCAAGCTCATACATATACTTTTCGTCTATCTCTGACTCTTTATACTCTTCAAGTATCTCTACAAGCTCTGTATCAGGTGCCCCCTGTGCTCTTCTTAAGTCATAATACAGTATGAATCTGTTAACATCATGAGGTGACATCTTAGCATACTCATTATACAAATCCTCTGCATTTTCAAAATCATCTACTTTTATAAAAAACTCTGTAAGCTTATATATAAGCTTTCTTCCACCAAGATTACGGTTATAGGCAAGTATTGCCATATCTCTTGCCTCTTCATAATCACCGGCAGCTTCCTGCACATTGATTATAGTCGCAAGAGTTGACCAGTCCTTTATCTTGTTCCAGTTCATCTCTTTTGCAATATCTGCAGCCTGCTTATATTCTTTCTTTGCAGCAAGCTTTTTAATCTGTTCCAACTTTATATTAAACTCGTATTTATCCACGTTAAAGACCTCCATTGTGTCAATGACTCGAAATTTCTAAACACTCCGTATAATTTTATCACAGTGAGGTATTGTTGTAAACTGCCATTTACTGTTGTTTCGGACTGATAAAGTCAAAGCTTGCCTGTTCATAATCCATACGCGTATACTCTAACTCCTGTTCCTTAACACTGCTGTAATAGTCGACAACGACTGTCTGCTGTCTATTATCAGACAACTTCTGCCCTAATATATAATTAACATCAAATCTTGCTGTTATAGCAGGAGTTGCGCCTCTTGCAGGCACAATAAGCTGTATATGGTTTACTGACAGAAGCTTGAATATAGGCTCCCATATATATATGTCTTTTGCTGCGCCAAACGGATTATCTATAAATATAGTATTACCCGTGATACTTCCATCTGATACTGCATTTATATTAGATATATAATTAATAATCGCTATAAGGAACTGTATATATATACCCTGTGACTGTCCTGTTGAACCGACTGCCTCCTCATATCTTAAGTATCTGCTCTGGTCCTTGATACGCTCTCTCTTATAAAGATTAATTCTTATCGAATTCATATCCGTAACTATAACAGAGAACAGTCTTTTCCACGTAAGTCTGTTTCTTATGTACCTGAACTTATCATCCTGCTCATTAAAGCCTTCTGCTGCCTCTATAGTTTCATCTATATACTTAGACATTCTCTCCTTATATGCACTTTCTTTAACATAAGGTATTGAAAGGCTGATTATTGATATATCCTCATTATCCATCTTTATATGTGAAAGCTTAGGAAGTCTTTCAAGCTCTGTGCGGATGTTGCTGCAGGTCTGTATACAACGGTTTTCAAAGTTATCTTTTATTCTTTCCATATCTTCGATACCCTTGTGTACTCTTGTCTTTTCAAGCTCAATATATCCGCTGGTTTCATCAAGTGACTCTATAAGAAGCGCCGTCTGCTGTCCATCCTTAGGCATATTAACAGACAGGCTTATCTGTGTTGCAAGGTCATCACCATTATGCTGCTTAAGATTATCTATAAGCTTACTCTTATGTTTTGCGAACTCATCGAGCTTCTTATATTCAAGCTTAAGAATAGTAGAATATTCCTTTGCAGTCTTATTATAGTCTTTACTCAAGGTATTATAATCAAGTGGTTTTATGTCTGATTTTTTTAATATTTCTTCTTCTGGAATATCTATTCCAGCATCCGACATTATCCTCTCAATATCCATTCTGCATATTTCAATATTCTTAAGTTCGTTTTCAAGCTGCTTTCCCGCCGCCGTTTCTTTCTTCAGGTCTTTCTCAAGCTGCTGTACTATGAGTGTATTGTTTTTTACGAATTCATCCGGATTATCACAGTCGAATTCCTCATAAGTGCTGTAACGCTCCTCTATCTGTGAAACTGCATATGTCACACTTCCCTCAAGTCTGTTAAACATTGCCTCCTGCATGCCAAGTTCTCTGTCAGCCTCGCTATACTGCTTCTGCAGCCCTGCAAGTTCATCTGAAAGCTCACGAAGCTTTTCCTGACTGCTCACAGACAGCTTTCCCTGCATATAAAGCTCCTTAAGATTTTCTACATCTTCACCACGATATTCTATTGACTCAATACATTTTTTCATAGCTGCCTCAAGATGGCTTCTTAAAGCCTCCTTATCGGTTAAGTCAGCATTTTTATTATTAAGAATATCCTTAAGTCCCGTAAAACGTCCGATAAGTTCCCTTATATCCTCTTCGCTGTATTCCTTATCACTTATATCAGTGTCAGAAATATCAGAATTATTCTTACAGAACTTAGAGAAATTATTCTCCCAGTTGTATACAAGCTCTGTGTATCTGCTGTCTGCACTGTCCTTATAGCCGCCAGCCTTAATATATTCCTCTCTTGCCTTATCAAGATATGCTGCATACTCAATTATGGCACGTTCAGCCTTTGCAAGTCTGTCATTATATGACGTCAGCTTATCATAATCACAAGATATGTCTGCATATACATCTGCTATCTTCTTAAGTCCGTCAGCCTGCTTTTTTAATTCTTCAAGTTCATGTCCGAATTTTTCAATTTTTTCTGTATCAGCAGCTTTTTTATTTTTATATTCTTCATGCTCTGAATGGCACTTATTAAGCTTTTCTGTAATGTCAGAAAGCTCTTGCTCTGCCTCTTTTATATCAGCCTCAGGTACGCTTTCAAGTGCAGACTCGTACTTTACTGCAAATGTATAATCTTCCCATATCATCTGCTTTCTGCCGTCAATCTTATGCATATCTGCACTTATATTATCAAGCTCATCCTCCACCCTTTTAAGCTCTGCTTCTTTCTTCGCTGCATCTGTCAGAAAATTCATATTTTTAAGTGCAAATACAACCATATCCTTATCGATAGCATAGTCTGTATTTTTTGCAACATTTTCACTTATGACAGGATATATCTGTGTTCCTTTTCCAAATGCTTTCAGCGCATCATTATTCTTAACTCTGGCAAAATCATTTTTAATAACAAAGCCATACTCCACGAAAGGAATACGCTTTAATACATCTTTTCTTGTGTCATCCTCAAGCTGCGATAACCACTTATAGCCCTCAACAACATCATCGCCATACATATTGTAAAGATAATCTTTAAATATATCTCTTTCAGGACTGTCTATATAGTATGTGCCCTCTTTTATTGCTTCGATGTATTTCTTAAGCTTATCGTGTTCCTTTAACTTTTCGTTATACTCTGTATTTATCTGTGTATAAGTCGAAAGAACAGCTTCACCAAGCCCATCTGCAAGCTTAACACCATATATTTTCTCTATGTCATTAAGCTTATCATGCCCTGCATTTATCTTAAGCTGCTGCTCCTTCATCCTGCTTATACGCTCTTCAAGCATACTCTTTCTGGCTTTTAAAATGCTGTCGTTTTCCTGTGCCTTATAAAGTCTGGCTGTATCCTCTTCCAGCTCATTTTTAATATCTTCTATATCATTACTTATAGCTGATATATTATCATTACAGCGTGCAAGTTCGTCCTGTGCTGTGTCAGCAACAAGTACGCCATACTCGTTACAGAGTTCCTTCTGTTTAAGCTCACTGTCCCTTATCTTTTCCTGCATATTATCTCTCAGGCCTAATATGACAGCGCAGTCCTTCTCAGCATTTTTATGGTTATTCTCTGCCTCCTCAAGCATATCATGTGCCTGCTTTTCACTGAGTGCCGCCTCATCTGCCATATCTTTATAATCCTTGACATGCCCTTCATAGTACACCTTATATTCATAAGCAAGCTTTTCAAGCTCATTTGTTATGTCCTCATCCTCACGCAGCCTGTTATCAAGTGCAGTATCAACCTTTAATAATTCCTTCTCATACTCCACATAATCGCAGTAATCATTGGCTGACTCCATAAGCATAAGACGTTTCTTAACATCATTAATCTTTTTTTCCTTCTGTGAAAGCACCTCTGTTGAATTCTTTACAAGCGCTTCAACCTCCCTTAACGACTTCTTCTCAGAAAGTACCTTTGCAACTGCTATTCTGTACTTCTTATCCTCAAGTTCATTTATATGTGCTTCATTTTTCCTGTTATGCTCATCCAGCTCAAGCTGCTTATCCTCTGTCATATGCACTGCTGATGCAAGCATTGTATACAGCTTTTCTTCCTTTTCCTTCTTGTTATTATAAAATGCTGTATATGTATCAATATATTCCTTAAAATGTGCCAGCGCCTCTGTCTGGCTGTCGTAATCACTTATCTGGCTGTTTTTTCTTGACAGCTCAATAAGCTTATCTTTTATATCAAGGAGTGTCTGTGCCATCATAACATCGTCATTATCAACGGATAATCTGTTGTTGTAAGACTTCTGGATAATCTCCTCTATAAGCAGGTCTTCAACAACCTTACGGCTTGTCCTGTAGTTCGTTTCAAAGTAAGTCCTGACGTGTCCCTCAGTCTTATTGATACCCCTTACTATTTCCCACGCACTCTCATATATGCCATATCTGGATATAAAGCTCTGGTAATCGCCTTTTCTGTCAAATATATGGACTTCTATCCCCTTATCTTCCTTTGTTACATCACGTAGATATGCCTTAAGTCCGTTAAATGTAACTCTCTCACCATTATGCACAAGTGGAAGATTTTTTATGTCATTAGGACCTGTCTGCCTGTAAAATATGCAGTAATTAAAGTATTCTATGCTTGTATTATCGGATGAAGACACATTTGCACCTGAAACCTCACCTGTACCTGAGGTATCCAATGCCTCCCTCTCCTCTGTGAGCTCTCTTTCCTCAGCACTTCTTGCTTTTCTTGCACAAAAGCCTGTTGTCATATATCTGTAGCCATCTTTAATACAATGAGAATCAAGCTTCCACTCCACCAGCGAATGTATACACGTATTGTCGCTGCCTTTTCTGAAAAGCTTCTCTATCGGCTGCTTATCATCTAACGTACAGTTAGGTATCATATTCTGCATAAGAAGCAGCATAAGAAGACTCTTGCCACCACCATTGGCAAGGTCATATATCGTATTTCTACAGTTAAAACGCATTATAAAATCATCGTAAAACTGTGTACCAAAGTTATATTTTACGTTGTTCACCCTTACTCTGTTAATCTGTGGCATATCAATCCTCCATAACTTTAACCGGTTTATTCTTTCTGTATTACAGTCAATCTCCTGTATACAATCTTAGCTCTGCATAAGTTCTGCCATTCGTCCCTTATACTCATCAAAATAATTCTCTATAAGCGCCCTGAACCTGTCTGTTGGATAGAACCTGTTCTGTACCTCTGTAAGAAGCTCCTGCGATACGCAGAAGTTAAGCGCAATCTTCACAAAGCCTGTCTTTGAATTCTTTGCAGCCCTTACGTCCGCTGTATCCGCAACTGTTATTACAGGAAGTGCATCCCAGCTTAGTGCTATCTGCTTAAAACTGTTTTCTTCAACATCATCGATGATAATCCCAAGCTTTTTATCAACTATGGAAGCAACTGACGAGTCCACATTACGCACAATATCTTCTACTCTCACAAATTCTGCATATGTCGTACTTGCTGAGTCCGTATAAAATTCTGTTATTATATTATATATGATAAAATATACAAGATAGAGTTCTCTGTTTACACGTAATCCGAGTCTGTTTCTAAGCTCCTCATTAGTGTAACCGAACACTCTGTTATTATCACCGGCACTCACATACAGTCCATTATTGTACTCATATATATTAAGATTGAACTTCTTAAGTGCTGTCTCTTATACACATCTGACGCTGCCGACGAAGCTAGAAGTGTAGAT
>OWIJ01001515.1_pt1 | contig 12140 bp, 15 predicted proteins | sample 1732821 | NCBI WGS metagenome assembly OWIJ01 (sample SAMN05065759, study PRJEB22554) | human gut metagenome | biome: ENVO:2100002; feature: ENVO:00000062; material: ENVO:00002003 | host: Homo sapiens | place: USA | reverse complement strand
GAGGACACGGGAGGAAAAAGACAGACACATTATAATATTCGCACGCGCGTATAGGAACGGAAAAAGGAAGGGACACATACGAAAACAGCAGACGGAAAACAAGAAAAGACGGAAAAACGAAAGGCAAACTTGCAAACTTGCAAAACTTGCAGCATCTCCACACACACTAAAAAACAAAACTACCATTTAAGACAAGAACGAAATCAAAGACAATAAATAAGTAAATTCTATAATTCTCTTTATACAAAAAGACAGACCTGTTTTATTCCTCCATTTACAAATAAAAAACTATCCACCTATCAGATGATCCATTAAAAAGACGTATCTTTGCCATTCATTATTTTTAATGCTAACATGAAATACGGAGTAACAAAAAATACATTACTTATTACAGCAGGCATAGTTTGGCTCTTAGCCGGTATCAACATCTTACGTATTGGAATAAGTTGCTGGATAAACGATTCTCATTATTGGTTCTTCAAAGTCTGTGAAGCTACCATAGTATTTCTGTTATTCTTTGGTCTGATATTTCATAAACTTTACAAGAAACATACTCATCGCATATCTCAAAAGAAAGCCAAGAATTGTCCATTCTCTTTCTTCGATGTAAAAGGGTGGATTGTCATGGCATTCATGATTACCATAGGTATTTTAACACGCACCCTGCATTTACTACCGGAAGCATTCATTGCTGTATTTTATACAGGATTGTCAGTAGCCCTAATTACAACTGGTACCCGATTTATATGGTACTGGTGGAGAAACAGGCATCTACTAGTCTGATAAGTCATTCGGTCTACAGGGATTTCCACGACGGATGCTATTTTTCCCTCGCACGATGGCAGCGAAACCTCCCCAAAAGAAACGACAGTATCACCAATCACTCTTTCAAATCGCATGTTTCAAGAAATCTACAGGCTACCCTACAGGTTGATATCACTATCAGAGTGAATCGAAGAAAATCATATCATGCTACGCTAAGGTTTCCGCATCGAGCAGATTAATCATACCTGATTGCAAATTGTTATAAGCTCCCGAACAGTTGTTGTCATTGTATGGATTCCTCAACATACAGTTCGGCAACCTCAATGCGACATACATCTACACCGGTAAACTCCACAATACACTCGCCCACAACCTGCGTTATCCTTGCGCGAAGTAAACCACAAGTATCTTGCCTTTTCAGCCGGATAGTCGAAATCACCCCGGTTCTCTCCACTTCCTAGCTTTTCGGGTATTATCAACTGTTCTGTTTCTAGCGTAGAAATATCATTAAGAAAACATACTGCCACGCTGAACAACGGAAAGAGCAATAGTTAAATAATAAATAACCTTTTCATCTTCTATCATTTTTTTATTGGTTGTTACATTCTTCATCTGTCACAACATGGGATGGAGATAAAATAGCACTACCGTAACGACGGTTCAACAGTTCTGATTGTGTAGAATCAACACAAGACGATGAGCCAACTGGTTAAATCAAACCAATAAAAAACAATCGCCGCAGAAATAAATGTATAACTCCCTGCGGCAATTGTTTTATTGTAATATCCAAGTACATCGATCTATCAATTGTTTTTTACTATCATTGGCACGTACTTCTATTTCATTCCTTCCTTTTCTGAGAGGGACATCCTTGAACAAACAAACTTTCAAACTGTCTGGTTTCATCTTTCCACACTGACAGTCATTCACGATCAATATCACTTCTTCTACATTCGAAAAAACCTGTACATCAACGAGTGGCTTCACTCGATTCACATTACGACGCCCCGCGATATAAATCATAGGTTCCGGATTCCAATTGGCCCGATAAAAATAATAAGCATCCTTTTTAATCTTGCGATCATGGGTTACCAGCCCTTTGTCATTAATGCCCGGACGATCACCTTCCGTACGATGAGCCGCACCGAAATCAAACATATTCCACACAAAACTAGCCCACACATACGGACGTTCGTTTATTATTTTCCAATTCTGAATGTGATATTCTGTTTGCCAATTCTCTGGATGCCACCAACTTCCGGGAACAGTTTGTACCAATGAATCCTGCTGATGATAGATACTAGCACCCGCACCATATTCGCTGATGGCAATTTTCATTTCGGGATGGTTCTTATGAGTAGCATCCAACCATGTGGCAAGCGTAGCCGGCGTAGCCCCATACCATCCGTCATAGCGATTCCAAGCTATATGATCAGTAATGAAATTCAACGCACCCTCCTGATTACTTGCAGAAGTAGTAGGACGAGTAGGATCCTCTTGATGCGCTATAGCATTCAACTCCTTTATATACTCTACAGGATTGTCTCCCTGCTCTTTTAATTCATTGAACAACCCCCAAAAACAGATACTAGGATGATTGTAATGCTGGCGTATCATCTCTTTCAACTGCTCTTTACCATTTTCACGGAAAGAAGGCTGATCAACAAAACCTTTATCAGCGTATCCTCCCGGCCCCACAAATGGAATCTCAGCCCAAGTAACAATACCATGTTTATCCATTAAATCATACATATAGGTAGCTTGCGGATAATGTGCCAGACGAACAGCATTCACCCCCATATCAAGCATGATACGAGTATCTTCCTCGTGATGCACCGGACAAAGAGCATTACCCACTTCCGCCCTCTCCTGATGACGGCATACACCATGCAGCGGCAAGTGTTTTCCATTCAAGAAAAAACCTTTATCGGGATCCGTAACGTAATAACGTAACCCTAACGGCTGTTCCACTTTGTCCAATTCTTTTCCGTCTTTAATCAAAGTCAACACCGCCTGATACATGAACGGATCCTGCATACCGTTCCAAAGACGCGGATTCTTCAGTATGAACTCTATATTCTCTACCTGTACATCTGTATGAGGAATCATACTTACTTCCTTCTCCGTTTCATACACAGTCTTTTTCCCATCATTAACCTGCAACCGGAGCACTACTTTCCGGAGTTCTCCCGTTCCATTAGAAAGATTTACGCGTGCACAAATAGTTGCCTGTTTATCCGTAACCTGTTGCTGTATGAGATAAACCCCAGATGATGCATAATCTAACGGAGAAATACACAGGTTATCAGTCAGCAACAGATGTACATCCCGATAAATGCCGCCATAAAAATTAAAATCACCGACCAATGGCATTACATCCAACTGCTCGCCATTATTGACACGTACCAGCAATGTATTCTCTTTTCCATATTCCACTTTATCGGTTATCTCGAAGACAAAAGCTCCATAGCCTCCCCGATGCTCACCTATATGTTTACCATTTACAAAGACATTGCTCACGCAATTCGCCCCCTCGAAACGTAAAAAAAGCCGCTTGCCTTGCCACTCGGGACGGATGAATATCTTTTTAGTATAATTACCTATTCCCCGCTTGTAATCGTGCTTACCACCCAAGGCATCCTGCGCATTCCAAGTATGAGGCAAGTCTACCCTACGTGCAGCACTAGCATTTACTTGATGGGAAAAACGGAAACTCCAATCCTGATTGATAAGCTTATCTTCTCTTTGTGCCAACACCTGCATGCTGAAAGCTGCGGCAAATAATACGGTGAAAGTTCTTCTGAGGTTTTTCATATGTATTTTTATTATTATACTTTGATTTATGTTCCAACAGCAAAAATAGGCAAAAAACTTGAGAGAGCAACTAAAACACAGAAGAATAGTTGAATACGAAAAAGGTAAAAGTCAAAACCGCCATGAATAACTTCTTTTCTGATATTCACAGCGGCATATATTATAAGCAAAATAATAAATCAACACATATCCTCTCAAAGATTTTTCCAAGCATTTCTTATAATATTTCGTATAGAAGCATGCTAAAAAATACCGATATAATTACAAATATAAAATCCAACGATATATTATCTTATTGTTTTACATTTAGCTTATAACCAACAGAGAGGGTTAAACTGTTATAATTCACACCTATATTATCATTTTTAGATTCTTTCCCAAATGACATTTCATATTGAAACTTAACCGTCCACCTCCGATTTTCAATACCTACAGCAGATGTCATTCCCCAGTCGAAATTTCTCGCATGCTGATATAGAAACTGGTTGCTACCACCCTCCGCACTTTCTCCCACACCAGGATATCCTTCAACCCAACCGGAAGAAGGCATAGTTAGATAATATGGATTGCTGTCAATATGATTTTTGATACAATATCCTACATATGGTCCTATCTCAAAAAAAAATTTAGTGGAATTGTTGCTATGGATAGAGAATTTAGCTAAAATAGGAACTTGTAAAAAATGCCTTGTCTGAGAAACATTTTCTATCCATGTAGCATCTCCATTACTATATGTTCCGCCATTATTCACAGAGTATCCTCTAAAAGTATAATATAATCCCGACTTCATAGAGAACATATTATTAACATTATAATCTGCAGATATCCCTAAACGAGTGGATGGACGCCAACATTCTCCATACCCAGTTCTTTGTATTGCAGATAACCCTGCTTCGGTTGCCCATGTAACACGCTGAGCATTAGCCCACATGCTACAAGAAAAAACAACAGCAAATAATAATACTTTTTTCATTGAAAAATAAATTAAAGTTAGTAATTCTATAGTTTATACTATCGTGTCGCTATAATCTTTTTCATCATAACAACTTCGTTTTTTGACAGAATGACAACAAAGTTCCGTTTTACCCCCATCCATAAAATCATTTTTATTTCAAACTAACATTTTACCAAACCGATAAAATTGAATGTAAGTACGATATAGCGATAACCGATCCACTAAAAAATACAAGGGAAACAAGCAATAAGTACGGTTTCAAGCTTACAAAAGAAGAAGCTATTTTAAATTAGCACATTGACTGCATGATTTTTTATATATTTCCACATCAACAATAATTCATCTTGATACATTATTTTTCTGAAGCAGCTCATATATTTGGTCAGCGTATTCTGAGACAATTTTCTCACTATCCGCAGGTGCATTTCAAAAGCATCAATAAACTCACCCTTCAACTCGTTGAAGGAAATATACTCTTTCCTGTAGAATTCGTGGATTACAATCTCCAGCAATTCATAGCAGTTCCCATAACGGGAAAGAGTGGATTTCTGATATTCCTTGCCGATTAATGCCGTCCAGTCATCCATGTACTTCTTCATCGTACCCAAAACAATACGGCGTTCCTCTTTAGAGAACAGCTTCACCAAAAGATGTTTAGGAATTACCAAAGCCTCCTGACACAAAAGTTCCTTGTGAATCTGGTATAAACGGACTGTCAGCGACTCAATATAGCAGTTCAGTTCCACCGACGCCCGGTCTTTACCTTTGCTGCATCCCTTAACATTATTCCACATCTTTAAAGGAACACTTCTTTGGATACGGGCATCTTCACTTTGCCCGTCAATTGTCACACGAAGAATAATAGGTGCTTCACCATTTTTCAACAATCTGCTCTTCAGAGCGAAGAACAAAACTTTCATTGCACCTTAGTTTCATCCTATTCTGTTTTTAGCGTTACAAACGCAATAAATATGGAGCAAGGCACTTCCTTATAAAATAAGGAAATTCAGAGAAATATCTGCATTTTAGTTGCATTTTTCAGTAGCCCTAAAAAAGCAACAGAATTTGCACCTGACATACTTCTCAGAAACGCTACATTCTGCTTCACCTCAAACAAACAAAAAAGCCCTAATTCCGTTGAGAATCAGAGCTTTTCCTAATTTTGCTTTCTTGAGAAGCGGTGCGTACGGGACTAACACATTTTACTATTATACTGATAATCAATAAAATACTTATTAAAAATATATTAATGGTATCATATTTATATCATCTCCGCTTATTTTCTTCTATAATTTTATGCAAAGCTTCTATTTGCATCATTGCACCCTCATAAGCCGCTTTATAATTGACATTCGCATCAATATCCGTCTCAATCATATTCCCTTTGCCAGTACAAAGCCACTTCACATTCAATTCCGGGAACTTATCCACAATACGAGCTATTATATCAGTTCCAATAGCCCCCTTCCCGTTCCTTATGGAGTTATAGATGTATCTATTTGACAATTCACAATAAGCCTCAAACGAGTTCTCACCTTTGACAACTCCCTTATCACGTGCATACCTTGCAAATTTTCGTAATCTGTCAATAGCCCTTTCTTCCATATCAAATAATCTTTTGACTTATTATGCGTAATGCTTGCCACATCCCCCTTATTTCTCTTCTCTCGACATCTAACTGGCCATGCTTGGGGTTATCAGCCTTTAAAGTCAGCACATTATCCAAGAAAAGACTGTTTTTCAATATCCGCTTGACTGAAAGCGTTTTCCCATACACAATACTCACAACTCCTGACGCGCTTTCCCACAAACCTTCTTCTATTTTGCGAGCAAGAATTTTAGCTCCGTCCGGTATAGTTGGCTCCATGCTGTCACCACGTACTTGAAAGACCATATAAGAATCATCAAGCACTTCACCTTCTTCCGGCATGACACCATAAGAATCAATTTCATAAGCTGTGTTATATAAGCTTTCGACAAATGAAGCCGCAGCATCTATCGGAACATATTTTACTTTTACAAGAATATCTTGAAGATAAGGAGCTACTTTACTAATCGTAGAGTCTGATTGCATTCTCGCATTTTTCAGAGCATCCCTAATATCCTTCTCCGAAGGTTCTATCTGTCCTGATGGAGTCTTTGCAAACAAACCTTCTCCAGTATATAGCCATGCTCTGCTCACATCATACTTCTCACAAAAAGCATCAATTGTTTTTTTACTTGGTAACTGAATCCCTTTTTTTATACTGGTAAGAGTTGATTCACTGGATATAATATTGTCTTTCTTCAATTTATACCCACTCAAACCACAATATGAAATTGCTTGCAAAAACCTTTTTGAGAGATCACTCAATTTTTTATCGTCAACTTCTTGCATATTTCGTAAATTAAGTAGTATATTTGCATCCGTAATAGTAGCAGTATTACCACATAAATTGATTAAACATCCTATTTGGAGTTTATATATAGAAATCCGTAAATAGCTGCTACCTATTTGCGGATTTTCTTTTTCTCCACATTGTGTAATCGGCGGTAGGCCGCATAGCGGAGAGACAGAGGGTTACACTCTTACAACTCAATACTGCGAAGGGCGTGCGATATTGAGAGGCAAACGAAACCGGGATGCCTGCACAGCTACAAGTAAGCGAAAAATCCGGGAAGTCGGGTAACTTGTTAATGCCCGGCCAGCTAAGAACGGCGTACTTATACGAACGAGACATTTCTTATGCTGCATATAGCAAAAACGGGAAACCGTCTAAGGGCTAACTATGCAGCAATCCAGCACCTTACCGAATGAGATCGTCTTTTACTTCTTCAATTATTACAATACTAATAGAACGACATTACTTTTTTTCAGAAAGCTTTCTTTTTACGCAAACCTCACTTGTATAACATTTTATAAACCAACAATTTACATTAAAACATGTTTTATAACATACGAAATACTACAAATTTTAAGAAGTATTTTATTGTACTTCTGAAAATATGAAGTATATTTGCAACGTCAAACAAACAAAGAGTGTAAGTTTGAACAACAAGAAAGCTGGCGACTTCAAAAGCCACTTACTACATATCTCATTGGCAAATGTAGTTGTTAGCTTTCTTTTATGCAAATTTTTTTGTGGAAAATTTAAGTATAAAATAGAAAATAATATGAAAGTAACAAAGAAAGATATTCTAAGCATTAAAGCTGGTTCTTCCAAAGTAATGCAGCTGGATTCTTACAAGGATTGCGTCAATGCAAGAAGCTACGCCTATCAATTAGCTTTTACTGATCCCCGTGAAGATGTTGAAAGATATTCAATATCCATCGACAAAGATAAAAATCAGATAACCATCGAAGCGATAAAGAAATGAACCGTTCAGATGCCAAAATGATTGCAGAAGAACTGCACAAGTTTATTCGCAATGATGTGAGAAAGGCTGTAACTGAAATGGCGACTGCTGAAACCGAAGAGTATTTGAATGCCAAACAAGCTGCTGTATTTCTCGGATGGAAGTTGCAAACCTTATACAATCGAATACATGATATTCCTCACACCAAAAATGGCAAGAGTCTCATTTTTACCAAATCAGCTTTGAGAAAATTCATGGAAAGAAAATAATCCCGGACGGATTTGGCCGTCTTTCCGGGAACTAACAAAACGTTCTTTGACATATTGTATAGTCTGAACAAATAAAGACTTAAAACAAGGTTTACTGCTTATCTAAAGGGCGAAATAGACCGACAAAGTAGCCAAAGCGGATTAGTGAAAAGAGTGTGAATACGGACTGCCAATAAGAAGATGCAGCACACGAATCACTAAGTTATCAAAAACAACTTATATTATGACAAAGTAAACGTAGGGCGTTTATAAATACATTCTTAACTGAATAGATACTTTAAATGATATATATACCCGTGCTTCGCAAGAAGCGGTCACCGCTAAAAAGCTACGGCCAACAATCCATCGGAACGCGGACGGGAACACATTTTAAATGCTAAAAGTATGAAAGGATTTACAGAAATGACCGAGCAAGAGATTCTTGCGTTAACGGAGGAAGATGTACAGAAATTGATTAAACTCCGCATGATGGAGGAAGGTATCAAAATCATGGATAAACCCAAAATTCCCGAATTATTTGAAATTGAGCCTGCTGATATTCAGTACTTCTCAATTCCGCTTTTGGATGGTTTTGCGTTTACTGACATTAATGAAGCGACTAAGGTTGCTGAAATTCTGAAAAGCGCGAAGTCATTGCGAAAGGTTGATTACGATTGGAATAAACTTGGGAGTGATTACAAGTTCCTTAAAAATAGTGAGAAATACAAGTTTAATGGAAACTCTGATTTTGACATCATTTCAGGATGGGCTTATTCGGATGAACTATATGCTAAGATTTCAAGCTTTGCCGCACAGAACAAGGTTATGAAAGAACAAGCTGCGAAAGACCGAAAGGAATATGACGAAAAGATGCAAGAAGCGTCCGGCATCATCTCGGAGATAAGCGGACGGGTTAAAGAGGTCAAAGTTAAGTATGAGCGATTGAATAGGCTTACTTACAAATTCGCTACTGACTATTATCCCCTTTCCGATCACAACGAGGATATGGCAATGAAATTTATGGCTAAAGCCTATTCTTTTACAGATGAAGAAAAAGAATACATATTACAGAATTACAAAGAATTACTATCCACAAGTGATGAATAAGTTTTTTTAGTTAGTTATTGGCTCCTTGCTTGCGAAAGTAGGGAGTTTTTTGTAAAACTCTAAATTCATTATATGAGTAATATAGAAGATACAATTTACGATCTGCCAAATGAAGAATACCACCGTGGAGAAAGATTCAAAGATTTCCTAAGTAGTACGCAGATTAAAGATTATATGGTGTCCCCAAAGTTTGCCCGATACAAGGCGTTGCACCCGGAATTATTTGAGATAAGTATTGAAGCCTCTGAAAAAGGTTCACTGTACCATGATGCAATGGAAAGCCTTGTTAATACTGGAAAACTTGACAAGTGGCGAAATAACCTTCTTGTATTTGAGCCGCCTATAAATCCTAAAACCGGCTGTCCGTATGGACGAGATACCCAAAAATATCAGATTGCACTAATAGAGGCCAAAGAGTCAAATCCGGGTAAAACGTTGACAAGCACAACCGATATACAATTGGTTGAAACAATGGTTTATGAGCTTCTTAATAATTGCCGGGACACCTCCAAACAGATCAGGCAGATATTAAAATGGGGAAAAGCCGAAGTCAGCCATTTCGTTGAATACGAAGGATGCAAGTTCAAATATCGCCCTGATGTGGAAACGGCCAAGAAAATTGTCGACTGGAAAACATTGGCGGTTGATGATCTTCATGAAGAAACAGTTAACCGGACTATTGCCAAATTTCATTACGGTATTTCGGCAGCCTTCTACCAGTTTTTTGAACATGAACGTACTGGAGTATGGAAGGAGTTCTACTGGGTTATGCAACAAAAGACAGCTCCCTATGACGCAGTATTTGTCAGTGCAGCTAACTGGGCTTTCCATTTGGAAGACGGAATTGTGAAAATGGGTGCAAGTGCATTGGCATTCAAGAAATTGTTAGACCAGCATGTTTACTGTACACAAAACAATGATTTTGACGGTGCACAGATATTTATTCAGCCGGGATTCAAAGGGCGAAGAATAATGGTGCCGGACACACCTGCATTTGAAAAGAACAAGATGTTTAACTTTTATAATAATCAAGAGCAATGAGTAAAACAGAGAATCAATCCCCCCAACAAGGGAACTTGGGAATGGAACAACACAATGCTCCTTCACCAACAAAAACAGAACCGGTCTCCCCAACACCTTCCACACCACAACCGCCCGTTCCTTCTGCCCCACCAGCCTTTCCAGTACAACTGAAAGGATTGGAAAGTTGTTTTATCTCCCCTAAAAAGGCATTTATAGCAGCTGGTGGCACAGAACAGCAATTTGCCCGTGAAGTCAATTTCGCTATGCAGGCAATGTTGAATAATCCTTATTTGATTGACTGTGCCCGGCAATATCCCGATCATCTTGTCGAAGCAATCAAAAACGTTTCTCTTACCGGTCTGACACTCAATCCTGAACTAAGATTGGGGTATCTTGTACCATACAAAGGCAAAGTGAAGTTCCAAGCTTCATATATGGGGAAAGTTGATATTTTGATCCGCACCGGCGTTGTAAAAGATATTTATTCTGATTTGGTTTATGCTAATGACGAGTTCAGCATGACAAAAGGTACCGGTGGCACTATCATCCACAAACCCAATGTATTCGGAGAACGTGGTGATCTTCTTGGAGGCTACTATTTTGCAGTCTTGACTTCCGGTGTTGTAAAATTCGATGCAATGCCCAAAGCACGTATTGAAGAAATAAAAAGTCGTAGTGAGGCTGTCAAGAAAGGCAAGCAATCTCCGTGGGACACAGACTTTGAAGAAATGGCTCGAAAAACAATCGTGAACTGGGCTTTCAAATTCCTGCCCAAAACCGGCATTTCAGATTCCATGATTAAAGTTCTTGAAACAGAGAGCCAGTTGGATGATGAAATGTTTGAAGACTGGAAAAAGGCACAAGGTCAGAAACCGGACGATTTTGAGGAAGACGATACTCCATACGCAGAAGAAGTCAAGTAATGGATTCATGTGAAAAAATTAGTAACAGTATCACAGCGGCTAAAGAACTGATCGAAAATGAAACACGTTCTTTGGCTGCTTTACATAAAGCAAAACAGCTTGAAAAAGAGCTTCATAAATCCGGCAAGTTGTTTCGTATTCCTACAATGAACGGAATTATAGAAACAACCTGCCCGGAAAAATACATAGAATACAATAACCAGTTTAAAATCAAATTAAAATGAGAACAGTAACAGTTGAAGTGCCCGAAGGACACATGGTAAAAATCGTGAAAGAAGAAAGTATGCAACCTACTCAAAAAGTTACGGGGGGGGGTAAATTTGAATTTGAGGGTGAGACATTCATCCCCGGTGACGTAATTATCAATCCGAATCGCGGAGGGGGCAGCATGATGATTCTCTCTGAAATTAGAGAAGAAAGGCCACTCTCTTTTTTACCGGCAATTAAAGTACCTTTCGGCCTTGTCACCTATGTTCCTTCCAATGATGAAGGTGACAGAGTTTTTGTAAGACTCACACCCGAAGCTGGTATCGGAGACATGAAGGGATTCCGTAAAGCTACGGAAGAGGAAAAGGCAAAGATGCTTGCCGCCATGAAGGAAGAAAAACATTACTCCTTCAATTTTGAGAAGTTACAGCCTGAATATATCCCGACTGTCGGCGATGTTGTTATTGTATGGGATGATAATAGCAAAGAAAATGCGGTAGTCGGTGTTATGAATGAAATGGATAAAACAGTCAGGCCATACAAGATAAATGATGGTACTTGGTATGGGAACTGCGACAAGTTCGTTTCAGAAGAACAATATAAAAATTTGATTGATGGGAAAGAGTAAATCTAAATCGGGGGGGGCGAGAAATTACACTCCCCTTCTCACAGCTCGCCCAAAGGGAATGAGCTACCAAGAATATCGTGAACGCATGGTTGAAAGAGCGACTGAAAGGCTTTATTTGTTATGTATCGTCTGAA
>OWIJ01001479.1_pt1 | contig 12481 bp, 10 predicted proteins | sample 1732821 | NCBI WGS metagenome assembly OWIJ01 (sample SAMN05065759, study PRJEB22554) | human gut metagenome | biome: ENVO:2100002; feature: ENVO:00000062; material: ENVO:00002003 | host: Homo sapiens | place: USA | reverse complement strand
AACTAAGAATTAAACAATAAAAATAGAATAAGATTATGGAAATGAATTTGTTTATCGCCTACATTGGCATCGCGATTATGGTTGGTTTGTCGGGCATCGGTAGTGCTTACGGAGTAACTATTGCAGGTAATGCTGCTATCGGAGCATTGAAGAAGAATGATAGTGCATTCGGTAACTTCCTGGTATTGACAGCTCTTCCGGGTACACAGGGTCTTTATGGTTTTGCAGGTTATTTCATGTTTCAGACAATCTTCGGTATTTTGACTCCTGAAATTACACCTATCCAGGCATCAGCAGTGCTTGGTGCAGGTATTGCTCTGGGATTGGTTGCTTTATTCTCCGCTATCCGTCAGGGACAAGTTTGTGCAAACGGTATCGCAGCAATCGGACAGGGACACAATGTATTTAGCAATACGTTGATTCTTGCCGTATTCCCCGAACTCTATGCAATCGTTGCTTTGGCTGCAACCTTCTTGATTGGTAGCGCACTCGTTGCATAATTTTTAGCAAGAATATTTCCTATAAAGGACTTTCAATCCCCTTGTACATGCTGCTTTGCATGTGCAAGGGGATATTCTTTTTTCATTATAGGGCAACGTTTCTTTCCTCTTCTTAACTCATATTTTTCGCATAAAGTATTATTTTTCAAAGAATAATGTGTACTTTTGCACTCGCATACTAAAAAGAGTTTTAATATATTATATGGTAAAAGATTTATTAACCCCCGATTATATCTTCGAGTCCAGCTGGGAAGTATGTAATAAAGTGGGAGGGATATACACCGTCTTGTCGACACGGGCAAATACATTGCAGGAAAAGTTCCGCGACAGAATTTTCTTCATAGGTCCTGATGTATGGCAAGGAAAAGAAAACCCTCTATTCATCGAGTCGGATAACCTATGTGCTGCCTGGAAAGAGCATGCGCTTGAGAAAGACGAACTTTCTGTCCGTGTGGGACGATGGAATATCCCCGGTGAACCCATAGTCATTCTTGTTGATTTCCAACCTTTTTTTGAAAAGAAAGACGATATATACACAGAAATGTGGAATCGTTATCAAGTAGATTCGTTGCACGCCTATGGCGATTACGACGAGGCTTCTATGTTTTCCTATGCCGCAGGAAGAGTGGTGGAGAGTTTCTATCGCTACAATCTGACGGAAACGGATAAGGTGGTATATCAGGCACATGAATGGATGACTGGAATGGGAGCACTTTATGTACAGGAAACTGTGCCGGAGGTTGCTACTATTTTTACGACCCATGCTACGTCTATCGGTCGTTCCATTGCCGGCAATAATAAGCCGTTGTATGACTATCTGTTTGCTTATAATGGCGACCAGATGGCGCAGGAACTGAACATGCAATCGAAACACTCGATTGAGAAACAGACTGCACATTATGTAGACTGTTTTACTACGGTGAGTGAAATAACCAATAATGAATGCAAGGAATTACTGGATAAACCGGCAGATGTTGTTTTGATGAACGGTTTTGAAGATGATTTTGTGCCGAAAGGAAGCACGTTTACCGGCAAGCGTAAGCGCGCACGTACCTTGATGCTTAGTGTTGCCAATAAATTATTGGGAACAAATCTGGGTGATGATACGTTAATTGTCGGAACCAGTGGGCGATATGAGTTTAAGAATAAAGGTATTGATGTTTTTTTGGAATCATTAAACCGCTTGAACAGGGATAAGAAACTGCATAAGAATGTGTTGGCATTCATCAATGTACCCGGTTGGGTGGGAGAGCCTCGCGAGGATTTGCAGGCACGTTTGAAGAGCAAAGATAAGTTCGACACTCCCCTCGAAGTACCGTTTATCACTCATTGGCTGCATAATATGACTCATGACCAGGTGTTGGACATGTTGAAATATCTGGGAATGGGCAATCGTCCGGAAGATAAGGTAAAGGTGATTTTTGTTCCTTGTTATCTGGATGGTCGTGATGGTATCATGAATAAAGAATATTATGATATATTGCTGGGGCAGGATTTGAGTGTCTATGCTTCTTATTACGAACCGTGGGGATATACTCCGCTGGAAAGTGTAGCTTTCCATGTGCCGACAATCACTACGGATCTGGCAGGATTCGGACTTTGGGTAAACAGCCTGAAGAACCAGCATGGCATTAATGATGGAGTGGAAGTGCTGCATCGTTCGGACTATAATTATTCGGAAGTGGCGGATGGTATCAAAGATACGATTACGTTGTTTGCGGATAAGACTGATAAAGAGGTGAAGGAAATCCGTAAGCGTGCTGCTGAAGTTGCAGAGCAGGCTTTATGGAAGCACTTTATACAATATTATTATGAAGCTTATGATATCGCTTTGCGTAAGGCAAGGATACGTCAGTTGAGTTAAGAAAGAAATTATTTATCAATAAGTAAACGAAAACATTATGAAAATCAAAGTTAGTAATGTGAATACTCCCAACTGGAAAGAGGTTACTGTGAAATCACGTATACCGGAAGAGTTGGAGAAGTTGTCTGAAATCGCACGCAACATTTGGTGGGCATGGAATTTTGAAGCGACTGAACTGTTTAGAGATCTAGATCCGGAACTTTGGAAAGAATGTGGACAGAATCCAGTACTGTTGTTGGAACGTATGAGCTATGAGAAGCTGGAAGCGCTGGCAAAAGACAAGGTGATTCTAAGAAGAATGAATGAAGTTTATACGAAATTCAGAGATTACATGGATGTGAAGCCGGATGAGCAACGCCCATCTATAGCTTATTTCAGCATGGAATATGGCTTGAGCAGCGTCCTGAAAATATATTCCGGTGGTCTGGGCGTATTGGCTGGTGACTATCTGAAAGAGGCTTCCGACAGCAATGTTGATTTGTGTGCGGTAGGTTTCTTGTATCGTTACGGCTACTTTACTCAAACGTTGTCTATGGATGGACAGCAGATTGCCAACTACGAGGCACAGAACTTCGGTCAACTTCCTATTGAACGCGTAATGGATGCCAATGGTCAGCCGTTGATAGTTGACGTTCCTTATCTTGATTATTTTGTTCATGCAAACGTATGGCGTGTGAATGTTGGACGTATTTCTTTGTATCTGCTTGATACGGATAATGAAATGAACAGCGAATTCGACCGTCCTATCACTCACCAGCTTTATGGTGGTGACTGGGAAAACCGTTTGAAACAGGAAATCTTGTTGGGTATCGGTGGTATCCTGACTCTGAAAGCTCTGGGTATCAAGAAAGATGTTTATCACTGTAATGAAGGACATGCTGCATTGATTAATGTTCAGCGTATCTGCGACTATGTAGCTACTGGATTGACTTTCGACCAGGCTATTGAGTTGGTTCGCGCTTCTTCTCTTTATACTGTTCATACTCCGGTGCCTGCAGGTCACGACTATTTTGACGAAGGTTTGTTCGGCAAATATATGGGTGGTTATCCTTCCAGAATGGGTATCTCATGGGATGACTTGATGGATCTAGGACGTAACAATCCGGGCGACAAGGGCGAACGTTTCTGTATGTCTGTTTTTGCTTGTAACACTTCACAGGAAGTGAACGGTGTAAGCTGGCTGCACGGAAAAGTTTCTCAAGAAATGTTCTCTTCTATCTGGAAAGGTTATTTCCCGGAAGAAAGCCACGTAGGATATGTAACGAATGGTGTTCACTTCCCAACTTGGAGTGCAACAGAATGGAAAGAATTATACTTTAAATATTTCAACGAAAACTTCTGGTTCGATCAGTCTAATCCTAAGATTTGGGAAGCTATCTACAATGTGCCCGATGAAGAGATTTGGAAGACTCGTATGACTATGAAGAATAAGTTGGTTGACTATATCCGTAAGTCATTCCGCGATACATGGTTGAAGAACCAGGGAGATCCTTCTCGTATCGTTTCACTGATGGATAAGATCAATCCGAACGCATTGCTGATTGGTTTCGGCCGTCGTTTTGCTACTTACAAACGTGCACACTTGCTGTTCACCGACTTGGATCGTCTTTCTAAGATCGTGAACAATCCTGATTATCCGGTACAATTCCTGTTTACAGGTAAAGCTCACCCGCACGATGGAGCAGGCCAGGGCTTGATTAAGCGTATCATTGAAATCTCTCGTCGTCCGGAATTCCTGGGTAAGATTATCTTCCTCGAGAATTACGATATGCAACTGGCTCGTCGTCTGGTTTCCGGCGTTGATATCTGGTTGAATACTCCGACTCGTCCGTTGGAAGCATCCGGTACATCTGGTGAAAAAGCTTTGATGAACGGTGTTGTCAATTTCTCCGTATTAGACGGATGGTGGCTGGAAGGTTACCGTGAAGGTGCAGGTTGGGCGTTGACTGAAAAACGTACTTACCAGAATCAGGAACATCAGGATCAGCTGGATGCTGCTACTATTTACAGTATTCTTGAAACTGAAATCCTTCCGTTGTATTATGCACGTAATAAGAAGGGATATTCTGAAGGCTGGATCAAAGTGGTGAAGAATTCTATCGCACAGATTGCTCCTCATTATACCATGAAGCGTCAGTTGGATGATTACTATAGCAAGTTCTATTGCAAACTGGCAAAACGTTTCCAGACTTTGGCTGCTAACGATAATGCAAAAGCAAAAGAAATCGCAGCTTGGAAAGAAGATGTGGTTGCTAAATGGGATTCTATTGAAATCGTATCTTGTGACAAGGTAGAAGAGCTGAAGAATGGTGATATCGAAAGCGGAAAAGAATATACTATTACTTACGTTATCGATGAAAAAGGCTTGAATGATGCAGTGGGACTTGAATTGGTTACTACTTACACAACTGCAGATGGAAAACAACATGTTTACTCTGTAGAACCGTTCAGTGTAGTCAAGAAAGAAGGCGACTTGTATACATTCCAGGTTAAACACAGCTTGTCAAATGCAGGTAGTTTCAAGGTGTCTTACCGTATGTTCCCGAAGAATCCGGAACTTCCACACCGTCAGGACTTCTGCTACGTACGTTGGTTTATCTAATTGCTTGAAAAAGTAGGGGAGTATATCTCCCTCACTTTCATACATAATATTCAGCCCCTGTATTCTTTGAGAATGGCAGGGGCTGAATTTTTTTATCTGTTTGGAGAGTGGGGCGTAAAGTCTCGCAAATAAAAAAGACTGTCTCATTTTCTATTTGAGACAGCCTTGTATAAATTTCAAGGGCTTTGGAAAAGCCTTTCTTTGGATTTGTTATTTTACGGCTTCTGCTATTTTAGCTTGAAGTTCTTCTCCGTGCAGACCGCGAGCAATAATCTTACCGCTACCGTCGATCAATACAGTGTGAGGAATGCTGTTTACAGCATAAAGCTGTGCACCTTCACTTTGCCAGAATTTCAGGTCGGACATTTGCGGCCAAGTCATGTCTAGCTTCTTGATTGCTTCTTTCCATGCAGCACCATCCTGATCGAGAGATACACCTACGATTTCGAAGTTTTTGCCTTTGTACTTAGCGTATGTTTCTACCAGGTTAGGCATTTCGCGACGGCAAGGACCGCACCAGCTAGCCCAGAAGTCAACCAATACCACTTTTCCTTTGCCTACATAATCAGACAATTTCACTGTCTTTCCTTCCGGAGTCTGCATTTCGAAATCAACAAATTGAGTACCTACAGCAGTCTTTTTCTGCTTGTCAGTCATCTCTTTGATTCTTACGATTGTTTCGTCATTCTGGAAATTAGCAGGAATTTGTTGCAACAAAGCTTCATTTTCGTCCGTAGAGTTATTGTAGAAAGTTTGTTTAAACAAGAATACTCCAACCGGGTTGGTGATATTCTTTTGTACGCCTTCTTTGATTGCTTTGTCATATTGTTCTTCCAGCTGAGCACCTTCTTTTTGTTTGGCCTCTTTTTGCTCATCACTTAAAGATGTATTGCCCATTGCCTCATAAATGGCATTCATTTTTTTGCTGATGTCATTGATTTGAGCTCTGATTTCCTGGTATGCATCGTTGTTGGGAGTACCGGTAACAGCGTCATTATCCTTGGTCAGGGCAACGTTGATTTTTCCGTTTTCCAGGAAGAAGTCGATCATCAACGGTTCTCCGTTCACTTCACAAGTGACATAACGGCTAACCACAGAGTCTTGTGTGCCTTCAAAGGTAAAAGTACCTTTGGTGATAACGGCTGTATCTAGTTTGGTCAGATTTCTACCATTGGCTTCCTGAAGATAAACGGTGTCACCATCGCTTGCACCTTCTACTGTGCCTGTAATAGTGTATCCGGCTTTGTTTCCGCCAGTACAAGCTACCATGCTTAACGCTGCCGTTGCAATAACTAAATAAGTAAACTTTTTCATGCTTTTGTAAAATTGGTGAATAAATATTTATGCAAAGATAGATTTTTTTTCTGTCGGGCATCGAAAAACACTGTTATATTAGATTAACACGTAGGTGGAAACCGCAGAAATGTGTACCTTTGCAGCCCAAACTTTAGTATGAATATGCAAGAAGATAAATCCATCATTGAGGTGAGCCATGTATCGAAGTACTTTGGCGATAAAACAGCATTGGATGATGTGACTCTGAACGTGAAAAAGGGCGAGTTTGTGACTATCCTTGGTCCTTCCGGTTGCGGTAAAACCACGTTGTTGCGTCTCATTGCTGGTTTTCAGACAGCTTCGGAAGGCGAAATCCGAATTTCGGGGATGGAAATAACACAAACTCCTCCCCATAAGCGTCCGGTGAATACGGTATTCCAGAAATATGCCTTGTTCCCGCACTTGAATGTGTATGATAACATCGCTTTCGGCCTGAAACTGAAAAAAACACCGAAACAGACCATTGAGAAGAAGGTGAAAGCTGCTTTGAAAATGGTAGGCATGACGGATTATGAATACCGCGATGTGGATTCTCTTTCCGGTGGTCAGCAACAACGTGTAGCTATTGCCCGCGCCATCGTGAATGAGCCGGAAGTGTTGTTGTTGGATGAACCGCTGGCAGCGCTCGATCTGAAAATGCGTAAGGATATGCAAATGGAGCTCAAAGAAATGCATAAATCTTTGGGAATCACGTTTGTGTACGTCACTCACGATCAGGAGAAGGCACTTACGTTAAGTGACACGATTGTCGTGATGAGTGAAGGAAAGATTCAGCAGATCGGTACGCCGATTGATATTTATAATGAACCTATCAATGCTTTTGTTGCGGACTTTATCGGAGAAAGCAATATCCTCAACGGTACCATGATTCATGATAAACTCGTACGTTTTTGCGGTACGGAGTTTGAATGTGTGGATGAAGGATTTGGCGAGAATGTTCCGGTGGACGTAGTCATTCGTCCGGAGGATCTTTATATTTTCCCCGTTTCGGAAATGGCACAGTTAGTAGGAGTGGTAGAGACTTCTATTTTTAAAGGAGTGCATTATGAAATGACGGTGTTGTGCGGCGGATATGAATTCTTGGTGCAGGATTACCATCATTTTGAAGTAGGGGCTGAAGTCGGTCTGTTGGTGAAGCCTTTCGATATTCATATTATGAAGAAAGAGCGTGTTTGCAATACATTCGAAGGAAAATTGCTGGATGCTACTCATGTGGAATTCCTGGGCTGTAACTTTGAATGTGTTCCGGTGGAAGGAATTGCTTTCGATACGAATGTCAAAGTGGAAGTAGACTTTGAAAAAGTGATTCTTCAGGATAATGAAGAAGACGGAACGCTGACGGGTGAGGTGAAATTCATCCTTTACAAGGGTGACCATTATCATCTGACTGTATTGTCAGATTGGGACGAGAATGTATTTGTAGATACGAACGATGTATGGGATGACGGTGACCGTGTAGGTATTACCATCCCTCCAGATGCTATTCGTATAGTTAAAATAACCGATTAACAGGAAAGGAAGTGAATAAGAGGTTTATAGTCTTTTTGTCATCACGTAAGAGTTGGACTCTCCCTTACATTATTTTTTCGGCGATCTTTGTGATTATACCGTTGTTCTTAATTGTCGTATATGCCTTTACCGATGATAGCGGCCATTTGACACTCGCCAATTTTCAGAAGTTCTTCGAACATCCCGAAGCAATCAATACCTTTGTCTATTCGATTGGTATTGCCATTATTACCACCCTTGTTTGTATTTTACTGGGTTATCCTGCTGCCTGGATATTGAGTAACAGCAAGCTGAACCGTTCCAAGACGATGGTCGTACTGTTTATTTTGCCGATGTGGGTAAATATTCTGGTGCGTACCCTTGCTACTGTTGCCTTATTCGACTTTTTCAGTGTGCCGTTGGGCGAGGGAGCGTTGATATTCGGTATGGTATACAACTTTATCCCTTTCATGATTTATCCTATCTACAATACTTTGCAGAAGATGGATCATAGCTATATCGAGGCGGCGCAAGACTTGGGAGCCAATCCTGTGCAAGTCTTTCTGAAAGCAGTCCTTCCGCTTTCCATGCCGGGGGTGATAAGTGGTATCATGATGGTGTTCATGCCGACTATATCGACATTTGCCATTGCCGAGTTGCTGACGATGAATAACATCAAACTCTTTGGTACGACGATTCAGGAAAATATCAATAACAGTATGTGGAACTATGGAGCGGCACTTTCGCTCATTATGTTGCTATTGATAGCTGCTACTTCCCTGTTCAGCACCGATGATAAGGAAAACTCAAATGAAGGAGGCGGGCTATGGTAAAGAAGATATTTGCACAGACTTATTTGTGGATATTGCTGCTCTTGCTTTATTCTCCGATCGTGATTATTGTGATCTACTCATTTACAGAGGCGAAAGTGTTGGGTAACTGGACGGGATTTTCTACCAAACTTTATTCTTCGTTATTCACTACCGGTGCTCATCATTCTTTGATGAATGCATTGATTAATACGATCACTATCGCTCTACTGGCTGCAACAGCATCTACGTTATTAGGAAGCATCGCTGCTATCGGTATATTCAATCTGAAAGCCCGTTCACGCAAAGCGATCGGATTTGTGAACAGCATTCCTATTCTGAATGGTGATATTATCACCGGTATATCCTTGTTCCTTTTGTTTGTATCTCTGGGGATCACACAAGGCTACACAACCGTAGTGCTTGCTCATATTACTTTTTGTACCCCGTACGTTGTTTTAAGTGTATTGCCCCGTTTGAAGCAGATGAATCCGAATATTTATGAAGCTGCCCTCGACTTGGGAGCTACTCCTATGCAGGCCTTGTGGAAAGTCATAATTCCGGAGATTCGTCCGGGAATGATTAGCGGCTTTATGCTTGCACTGACACTATCCATTGATGATTTTGCCGTAACTGTATTCACTATCGGTAATCAAGGTTTGGAAACGCTTTCTACTTATATCTACGCCGATGCCCGCAAGGGAGGTTTGACCCCGGAACTTCGCCCGCTTTCGGCTATCATTTTTGTCGTGGTACTGGCGTTATTGGTTGTAATCAATTACCGGGCAGGAAAAACGAAGAAAAAAGATTAATAGACTATCAAATGTGCTACTACGTAAATAATATGAAAAGAATAATTCCTGCTATCCTGCTCTTATTGGCTTTGACCGGGTGTTATAATTCCGGTGAACCTCGTGAGCGGGTTCTTAAAATCTACAACTGGGCGGATTACATCGGCGAAGGTGTACTTGAGGATTTCCAGGCATATTATAAAGAACAGACCGGTGAGAATATCCGTATCGTTTACCAGACATTCGATATCAACGAAATCATGTTGACGAAAATTGAAAAGGGGCATGAAGATTTTGATGTTGTTTGTCCTTCGGAATACATCATCGAGCGTATGCTGAAGAAGCATTTGTTGCTACCTATCGACACGAATTTCGCACATTCTCCCAATTACATGAATAATGTGGCTCCATTTATTCGTAAGCAGATTAATAAATTGAGTCAGCCGGGTGAAAAAGCCAGCCGCTATGCTGTATGTTATATGTGGGGGACGGCAGGTATTCTGTATAACCGGGCTTATGTGCCCGATTCGGTAGCCCTGTCCTGGGATTGCCTTTGGAATAAAAAGTATGCCGGAAAGATCCTGATGAAGGATAGTTATCGTGATGCTTATGGAACAGCCGTGATTTATGCGCATGCAAAGGAACTGAAGGAGGGAACGGTAACAGTGGAAGAGTTGATGAACGACTATTCTCCACGTGCGATGGAGTTGGCTGAAAAATACTTAAAAGCCTTGAAACCGAACATTGCTGGCTGGGAAGCGGACTTTGGCAAGGAAATGATGACGAAAAATAAAGCTTGGCTGAATATGACTTGGAGCGGTGATGCAATCTGGGCGATTGAAGAGGCCAATGCGGTAGGAGTGGATTTGGATTATGAAGTTCCCGAAGAAGGAAGTAATATCTGGTATGACGGTTGGGTGATCCCGAAATATGCCAGGAATCCGGAAGCGGCTAGTTATTTTATCAACTTTATGTGTCGTCCGGATATAGCCTTGCGGAATATGGATTTCTGCGGATATGTAAGTTCCATAGCTACTCCCGAAATACTGGAAGAGAAGATAGACACCACTCTTCATTATTATTCCGATTTAAGTTACTTTTTCGGACCGGGTGCAGACAGCGTGCAGATTGATAAAATACAATATCCGGATCGTAAGGTGGTGGAACGATGTGCCATGATTCGTGATTTTGGCGATAAGACAAAAGAAGTTCTTGATATTTGGTCGCGTATTAAAGGAGATAATTTGGGAGTGGGTATCACTATTCTTATTTTCGTCGTTGTTGCATTGATGAGTGGTTGGATGATTTATAAGAAGTGGCAGCGTTATAATCGTCAGAAACAACAAAGACGTAGAAGCAGAAGGAAAAAGGTCAGGAGGAATTAGTGTTTCTCCGGATTGCAAACAAAAAATAAATTAGGTGGAAAATAAAAGCGGTATCTACGGTAAGAAATAAGAAGCACGGTGAACAGAATGCTGATGGCAGGATGTTCGCCGTGCTTGGTATTTATCGTCTTTTCATTTCTCGGAGAATGTCCTTGGTGTCCTTATCTACCCGGAATGACTCAATTGTTTTTTGCAGTGCCTTGTTGTAAGTCCAGTTATCCAGTGTGCTATGTTTCAGATACTCCATTGTCTTTTGGGGAAATTTGATAAAACACAATGATATCATCCATGCCATAGCCATGCGTGCATAATATGCATCATGATTGAATGAGTCGGCATATTTCAGTAACGAATCGATATGCGCGTCATCTACATAATGGAAAAGCATCACAATTCCGAAACGTATTTCAAATTCTTTAGAGGATTTCAGATAGGGTTGGATAAATTGCCATACGTTTTCTTTTCCTTTTTTCACAGAAGTTTTCAGTTCACTGCAGAATATGTCGCATACAGCCCAATTATCTATACGGGGAATGAACATCGTTACGTATTTCATTTGTTCTTCAAGTTCCATTTTTGCCAGTCCGATAATCATTCCCTGAAGCATTGTTTCTTCATAATAAATCGTATCGGTTGATTCGACAAATGTACGCCAGTCTTCTTTCTTAATAATTTCTTTGGCCATTGTCCGCAGTTGGGGGATGCGTACGCCGAGAATGTTGTTTGCTCCCGGGAGGAGGGAAGAATGAAATTCCTGATATTTGGAATCTGCTAATGTTTGTAATTCTTTCCGGATATTTTCAGTTGTAGTCATTTTCATATCGTTGGTTATTTCACAAAGGTATAAAAAAAGAGTATGCGCGCTGTGTGCAGGCATACTCTTTTTGGAGGTAATTCCCATCATAATGAAAATACGTTGGGAAAGTTTATCCGATCAGTTACTTTTTGACCATGTCGAAACTGAATGTGGTAACCGAAAAGTTTTCAAGCGGCTCTCCTTCTACTTCCACTTGGGTGGCTTTGATTACAAAGGTGAGTTTTTTATCTTTATATGTATATTGACCCTTTTCTTCCGCTTCTATAGTTACTTTTACAGTAATTTGAGGAGCTTCCTCTCCCTCTGTTTGTACTTGGGTAGGGATCGTGTATTTTATTTCCAAAGGTTCAGGTTTTAATTGAAGTAGAATGGAGCCTTTGCTATCATCATTAAAGGCTGCAGTATAAGGAATGTTGTAATTGATATCACCCAAAGTCTCAATGATAATTTCGCCTATTTCTTCACCGACAATACTTTTAATCAGATCGTCAACTGGAAGTTTTTTTATCATAATCTGATTATCTTTTACTTCAGCGGTAACTGTGGCTCCTTGCGGCTGTTCTTCTTTGAAGGAATAGTTTTGTGGATTGACGGATGGAGCAGTTTCTGTCAGCATATTACCGGAATAATTACCTTCCACATCTTTAAGTGAATATACGGGAATATCAGAATCGTCATCACTACTACATGCTGTAAAAGTGGCTATCAGGCCTAATGACATTACTAAGAAAGCAAAACGATTAAAACAACAAGTTTTTTTTATTTCAGTTATAATTTTCATACTGTTTTAAATTAGATTATTAATTTCAAAATTAAGGTGTACGTACATAAAGTAAATGCCCTGTCTCTTATACACATCTCCGAGCCCACGAGACATGCGCAGATCTCGT
>OWIJ01001420.1_pt1 | contig 12902 bp, 8 predicted proteins | sample 1732821 | NCBI WGS metagenome assembly OWIJ01 (sample SAMN05065759, study PRJEB22554) | human gut metagenome | biome: ENVO:2100002; feature: ENVO:00000062; material: ENVO:00002003 | host: Homo sapiens | place: USA | reverse complement strand
ACAGATTTATGAACTAAAGATAGCAAGCTAAGGAACTTGCGAAACTTGAATTAAATAACAAAAAGTCATTTCTATTATGGTTGAACTGATCAAACATGGAGTGTATCTGCTCGACGGCCAGAAGGTGGTTGAGGATACAACGGGTATGCCCTCGGCCGACGAGGCTCGTGAGAACACCATCACCTACGGCATTCTGCGTGCCCATGACGTCAATGGTGGCAAGGGCAAGGAGATGCACATCCGCTTTGATGCGATGATGTCGCACGACATTACGTATGTAGGTATCATTCAGACGGCTCGCGCCAGCGGCCTGACGAAGTTCCCCCTGCCGTACGCCATGACCAACTGCCACAACTCTTTGTGCGCCGTCGGTGGTACCATCAATGAGGACGACCACGTCTTTGGTCTTTCTGCAGCAAAGAAATACGGCGGTATCTACGTACCCGCCAACCAGGCCGTCATTCACCAGTTTGCCCGCGAGGAGATGGTGAAGTGCGGCAATATGATTCTCGGTTCCGATTCCCACACCCGCTATGGCTCTCTGGGCAACATGGGTGTCGGCGAGGGTGGCGGTGAGCTCGTCAAGCAGCTCCTCCGCAACACCTGGGACATCAACGCCCCCGAGGTGGTCCTCGTTTGGCTTGAGGGCACGCCGCGCCACGGTATCGGTCCCCACGACGTCGCCATCTCGCTGGTCAAGGCCGTCTTCGAGAGCGGCTTTGTCAAGAACAAGGTGCTGGAGTTTGCCGGCCCCGGCGTCGCCAACCTCTCTGTCGATTTCCGCAACGGCATCGACGTGATGACTACCGAGACCACCTGTCTGAGCTCTATCTGGGTGACGGACGAGAAGGTCCGCGAGCACTATGAGCTCCACCGTCGTCCCGAGGCCTACAAGGAGCTGCGTCCGGGCAAGGTGGCCTACTACGACAGCATGGTGCGCATCGACCTCTCCAAGCAGGAGTCTATGATCGCCCTGCCTTACCATCCCTCCAACGCTGTCTCTATCCACGAGCTGCAGGCCGATCCCGAGACCGTGCTGCGCCGTGTGGAGGAAGACACGAAGCGCCGCTTCGGCGACAAGGTGCACCCCGACCTGGTGAGCAAGATCCGCGACGGCAAGGTCTATGCCGACCAGGGCATCATCGCCGGCTGCTCCGGTGGTACTTATGAGAACCTCTGCGAGGCTGCCGCCATCCTGCGCGGCCAGTCTGCCGGCAACGACTACTTCTCTTGCTCGGCCTATCCGCAGTCTTCTCCCGTCTATATCGCTGCCAACCGCGCCGGCGTGACGAGCGACCTCATCGAGGCCGGTGTCGTCATCAAGCCCGCCTTCTGCGGTCCGTGCTTCGGTGCTGGCGACGTGCCTTCCAACAACGGTCTGAGCATCCGCCACACCACGCGCAACTTCCCCAACCGCGAGGGTTCCAAGCCGGGCCAGGGCCAGATCTCCATGGTCGCCCTGATGGATGCCCGCAGCATCGCTGCCTCCGCAGCCAATGGTGGTGTCATCACCGCCGCCACCGACATCGACTACGAGGCCGACTACAAGCCCTACAGCTTCGACGACAAGATCTACGAGCATCGCGTCTATAGAGGCTATGGCAAGGCCGACGCCGAGCAGCCGCTCCGCTACGGTCCCAACATCAAGGACTGGCCCGAGATGTACCCGATGCAGGAGAACATGCTGGTCGAGCTGGCTGCCGTCATCCACGACCCCGTCACGACGACCGACGAGCTGATCCCCTCCGGCGAGACTTCCAGCTACCGTTCCAACCCGCTGCGCCTCTCCGAGTTTGCCCTCTCCCGCCGCGTGCCCGAGTATGTCGGCCGCAGCAAGGAGATCCAGCAGCTGGACCGCGACCGTCGCGCCGGCAAGGCCTCTGACCACATCCTCGCCGCCCTCAAGCAGGTCGGCGCCTCTGTGGAGACCACGTCCTTCGGTTCCTGCGTCTTCGCCAACAAGCCCGGCGACGGTTCTGCCCGCGAGCAGGCTGCCTCTTGCCAGAAGGTGCTCGGTGGCGACGCCAACATCTGCTACGAGTATGCCACGAAGCGCTATCGCAGCAACTGCATCAACTGGGGTATCGTGCCCTTCACCATCAGCAAGGACACCGAGTTCCAGTATGAGGTGGGCGACATGGTCTTCGTGCCCGGCATCCGCCAGGCCATCCTCGAAGGCAAGGAGGAGATCGACGCTCAGGTCATCACCAAGAATGGCGTGAAGCCCATCCACCTGCTCTTCCAGAACCTCACCGAGGACGAGCGCACCATCCTGGCCGATGGTTGCCTGATCAACTATTACAAGGAGCACAACAAGTAAACAGCAAAAAATATGTTTGTCTGGCCACGGGCGGGGCGGGCCCCTGACGGCCCTCCCGCCACGTGCCAGCACGAAGATATCATCAAAGAATCAATCAATTACTAATAAAAAAGTAAATTCCTACAAAGCAATGGAAAAAATTCAGATGACCACCCCTATCGTTGAGATGGACGGTGATGAGATGACCCGAATTCTGTGGAAGATGATCAAGGACGAGCTGATCCTTCCGTTCGTTGACCTCAAGAGCGAGTACTACGACCTTGGTCTTCCCTACCGCGACCAGACCAACGACCAGGTGACGATCGACGCTGCCAACGCCAACAAGAAGTATGGCGTGGCCGTGAAGTGCGCCACGATCACTCCGAACCACCAGCGTATGGACGAGTACAAGCTCCACCAGATGTGGAAGAGCCCCAACGGCACGATTCGTTCCATCCTCGACGGTACGGTGTTCCGCGCTCCGATCCAGCTGCCGAGCATCAAGCCGCAGGTTCGCTCTTGGGAGAAGCCCATCACCATCGCCCGTCACGCCTATGGCGACGTCTATAAAGGCGTAGAGGTGCGCTGCGAAGAGGCTGGCGTTGCCAAGCTCGTCTTCGAGGGCAAGAGCGGCAAGAAGGAAGAGGTTGTTATCCACGAGTTCGACGGCCCGGGCGTCATCCAGGGCATGCACAACGTCGATAAGTCTATCCGTTCCTTCGCTCACGCTTGCTTCACCTACGCGCTCGACGTCCACCAGGATCTCTGGTTCGCTACCAAGGACACGATCTCCAAGAAGTACGACGCTCAGTTCCGCATCATCTTCAACGAGGTCTATGAGGAGTGCTACAAGGAGAAGTTCGAGCAGGCTGGCCTGGAGTATTTCTACACCCTCATCGACGACGCTGTTGCCCGCGTAGTACGCAGCAAGGGCGGCTTCATCTGGGCTTGCAAGAACTACGATGGCGACGTCATGAGCGACATGGTCTCCACCGCCTTCGGTTCTCTCGCCATGATGACCTCTGTCCTCGTCAGCCCCGATGGCAACTACGAGTACGAGGCTGCCCACGGCACCGTCACCCGTCACTACTACAAGTACCTCGCCGGCGAGGAGACTTCCACCAACCCGATCGCTACGATCTTCGCTTGGAGCGGCGCGCTCCGCAAGCGTGGTGAGAAGGACGGCATCCAGGCTCTCGTCAACTTCGGCGACCAGCTGGAGGGCGCTTGCTTCGACACGATGAACAGCGGTATCGTCACCAAGGACCTCGTCAACCTCATGGAGGGCGTCGAGGCCAAGGCTGTCAACTCGCTCGTCTTCATCCAGACCATCCGCAAGCATCTTGAGGAGCGTCTGAGCAAGTAAAAAGACGATCTATTGGGATTATAATAAAAATCCGACCCGTCACCAAGGGGTGGCGAGGTCGGATTTTTATTTTCTATGCGCTGACTTCTATCGCTTCACGAGGTGGCCGATCACCTGCTGGCGGTTGTGGCCCGCGCCCCGGTAGCCGACGTGGATCCAGCAGGCCTTGCCCCCGGAGGCGGTCTCCCAGATGAGCTGGTCAAACGCGAGGTTGTCCATCATCCAGGCGAACCACTCGCGGCCTGTCTTGACGTCGGGGACAAAGATGTCGGCGGCGCAGCCGCGCGTGTGGTCCGAGGTTTTCACGCCCCCGACGGCGGCGTTGAGCCGTGGCGAGCGGTAGCCGCTGTTGATGCGGACGGCGTGGCCGAGATGGGCCCGCAGCGGCTCCAGGACGTGGAGGCAGAGCTGCTGGAGGTTGCCGACCGCCGAGAGGGGCGGCGTGTTGTCTATGCGCCGCGTGGCGGCGACGAGGGAGGTGGTAAACTCCGTGAGGTTGAAGTGTTCTGATAAGATAATTGACATGTTCTTGATCATTTTTGTTCTTGAAGATTGTTTTGACGACAGTTTTTTGAAGACTGCTTTAAAGATTGCTTAAAGACTGCTTTGAAGACATTTTGAAGACTGCGAAAGCCCGTGAGGGGGAAGTGGGAAAGTGAAAACGTAAGGTGTAAGGTGTAAGGTGTAAGGTTGCAAGGACAGGCTTACACCATTTCTTGACGATACGTTTTTTTATACACTCCTTTTTTGAGCCTCTCGACCATTCCCTGGCGTTCCCATCGACTGAGCATGGTAAACACCCTTCCTCTCTGGACATCGAATCCTCTCACACTAACGGTGGCGCCATAGGCTTCCTCTGTGGTAAACTGACCGGCTAACTTTCGATAGATCGTGTCATTGCTACCCTTTTGGCTGCGGGGAGCGTCAGACGGGGCGTATGTGGCCGCGCGAAACGCCTCCTCGATACGCTCTCGGAAGAAGTAGATGGCGTTGTCGATCATGTAGTCGGCCAACACGTCGAAGGTGGCAAGCATCTGCGGCGTCTGCTGGCGCTGCAGCAGCTTCTGCCATAGCGTTGGGTCGGCTTTCAGTTGTGTCTCAGCGCCTTGCAGCCCGTGGCGCTGGATGAGCAGCTCAGCCATGCGGCAGAGCATCAGACAAGTCGTCATGCGCATCGCCGTGGGGCAGGTGCGGAAGCGCTGGCGCGCCTTGGTCTTGTCGTCGTTCTCCAGCGTCTCGATGCGGATTCGCTCCAGCCACTGGCGGCCTCGCTTCTCCAGCTTCGGCAGTTCCACGTCGCCGTTCATCAAGGGCAGCAGGTGGGCCACCTGCTGGATCTTCGCCTTGTGTTGCTCCGTCAGATGGTAGGGGCTCTCCGCGAGCGCCGAGAAGGTGTTGTCGGGCGTGCGGGCCACGGCCACACGGCTCTGAAAACCGTCGGTATAGTTGGTGATGACGCGGTAGAGGGCGTCGGGCGTGCCACACATCACGACGTTCCACAACAACTTCTCTATGTGGACGTTGACGGCGTCCGCCGACTTCGCCTCGCGGTCGTAGGGCGTTCCGTCGTAGGCCTGGCGCAGCATGACGGAGAAGTCGCACATCGCCGTGCGCCACTTCTGCGCCACGGTGTCGGCCTCGGGCGTAAAAGAAAAAGCGTGCTTGCCCTGGGTGTTGGCCAGTCGGTCGGCGAGGTTGGCCACGGTGTTGTTGAGGGTCAGGTAGCGCACGGGATATTTCGGGTCCTCGGGCTGCTCCTTCTTGTTCTTGGCCGCCCGCTTCCGCGCGCGCCATTCCTCCTCGGCCTCCAAGTAGCCTTTGTCCACCATTTTTATCTCCGAGAGCCAAGCGGAGATGATCGGGTCGATACTGCCCTTGCCCGAGGCGAAGTCGCCAGCAATGTAGCTGATGAGGTTGAGCTGCGAGGGGTTGCCGTGGATATCGACGCGCACGCCCGTGGCGAGCATGCCGATGGCCGGCGTAACGGCGAAGATAGCGGGCATGGCGAGGTATGGCCCCACGGCGTCGATACTCTCCCTCACGCCCTGCGGCATCTTGGGCAGCGCGTCGTAGTAGTAGAGGTCGTCCTGGAGCAGCGCTTCCTCCTCCTCGGCCTCCTCCCGGACCTCGGCCCTCATGTCCTGGCGCACGGCCATCAGCACATCCTTCAACCGCTTTGGCATCTGCGTCTTCTTCTCGCCCAGGGCCGACCGGATGCAAGCCATTTTCTCCGCCTCGGGAAACTCGTCGTAGCAGGGGATGATGCGGTCCAGCAGCTGCGGGTCGGAGTCGCAGATGTTGCGGAGGTTGACGGCCAACTCGAAGGTCAGCGTGTTGCGGTTGGACCGTATCGGGTGCTCGCCGTCGTTGTAGAGGTCCCACCACTTCTCGATGATGCGATTGTAGGGAATGCCCTTGTAGCACAAAGGACCCTCCGCTTCGCTTGCTTCCTCGTCCGTCGTTTCGCCTTGGCTCTTGCTCGTCTTGGCCTCCTCCGTCTTAGTCTCGTCGTCGTTTTGTTCAGTCGTTTCAGAGGCCGTCTCAGAGGCCGTAAAAGTAGTCTCTTTGTTCGTGGAAGTAGCCTCCGAGGCCGTGGAAGTAGCCTCCCCGTTCGTGAAAGTAGTCTCTGAGCCCGCGAACGATTCACACTCCGCGTTGTCAAAGAGGTCCTCGTGTAGATAGAGCAGGTCCTCGGACGTAGTGGCGAAGAATACGCGGGTAATGTCCTTCGCCCCAGCGTCATACTCCACGCCGAGCAGGTCGGAGGCCCAGCGCAGATTGGCCTCCTGGTCCATCTCGGGATGGCGGCGGAAGACGACGTGGAGGCCGCCTCCGCGGGCGCTGCGCTCCAGCATCAGCAGGCCCAGTTCGTCCTTCTTCTCAATGGCCGTAGCGGCGACCAGATTCACCTCGTCCACGCTCAGGTGGTCGATGTCCATACCGACCGACTTGCTCAGCCGCTTGGCCCCTTTGAGGCAACCGTCCTCCGTGGGCAAGCAGGAGTAGTTGAACTGCACCAGCTTGCGCTTCGCTGCCGAGACGTCGGTCTCGGGCTTCGGATGGCGAATCGTTTCCACCCAGCGCTGTTGCGCCTGGCTGTCGCGATAGCGGCGGTAAGCCTCCTCCGTCGCCACGGGCTCCATCATCTTGTGGCCCTGCTGATAAAAAATTACATGTACGCTCATGTCTTTTTTCCCCTCCTTTCTTTTACTTCGTCAGTTGATATTCGAGCAGGGCGTCGATGGCGTCCTGCGCTTCGTCCATAATCGCCTGGGCTATAACCACATTCTCCGTACGGAAAAACTTCAAGGTCAGTTGCACTGCGTCGTCCTGGGTCCTGCTGATGCGCCCGTGGGCCAACTTCCTGATGAGCACGCTGCGGCTCTTCGCTTTCGCCCTTGGCACGAAGTCGAACGTCCCGTCGCTCATCTGCTGGCCCACGCCCGCCTTGCGAAAACTCTCCACGGCCTGAGGCACGGGCGCGTCGGGCGCAAAAAGGAAATACTTGCGGTCGTCGTAGTAAGCCTGTCCGCCGATCTGTACATGCTGGCAATGGTCGCCATGGTTCTGATTGCTGTTGATGTTCTTATTATTCTTATTCATAGCTGTATAGTTTTTTATCCTCAAATGGAGGGATGCAAACGTTGTATCGTGTTGTTTCGATGCAGCCTGCTGAGTAGGGAAAACAACTAAAACAACTTTTACAACGAGTAACAACGCTTCGCGGACGAAATTCCTCGATACTGCCTGCTGAGTAGGGAAAACAACTAAAACAACTTTTACAACAAGTAACAACGCTTCGCGAGGACAAAACACGCTGCGCGTGTATACAATCCTTCTGCAAGGTAAACAACTAAAACAACAGCTTCGCGAGGACAATATTGCAACCAGCTTTCCTGCAAGGGTAACTTGGTTGTAAAATATAGTACAGGTTGTATTTGTTGTCTTTTTTACTTCCCTAATTCCTTCATTTTCGGATGGTTCTTTTTGTGCGAGAAGAGACGTGGATTGTTGCGCGCTTTACCATGGAATATCCTCCTCGTACTCAACTCAGGTGTTTACTTTTCCTGTTCTGTTCTCAAAATTGGCCCTTGGGCCAATCCTATTAATGACCGATTAATGTTAAAATAAAATCATCGATTCGTGTTCCGGTTAATGATGATTCATGTTAAAATAAATCACCGATTCAACCGATGGATGTCCGCTACGAGGATGTCCTGGTAATGGCGGTCCTCATACTCGTTGACCGTGAAGCGGAGGCTGACGGCCACCAGCTCGTCCCGGGAGAAGCGGCAGGTGGCCGCGTTGCCTAGCATCGTGCAGGCATACTGGTCGGCGTACTTCCCGCCCAGCTCCTGCAACAGGATGTTGCACTTCTTCACCTGTCCCGTCTCGCTCTTCTGACTCTGCACAGCGAAGGCCTCGCCCTGCTGCACCACTCTCATGATTTTTGCTTCCATAACGCTCTTCTTACTTTTCTTTTTTACTACAACTCATACTGAGGCTAAACAAAAACCTCCAGACTGTGAAACTGAAATACATACTCATAACGCTCTTTTTACGTCGCGCCTTCTCGCGACCTTTTATTATTATTTTGTTAGCTTGCCATCGTGGGCCTCGCGTGCCTCGAACTGACGGTGCAAAGGTAGAAAGGAGCAGGGGGAGGCGCAATCGTTTTACCAACATTTCCCGAAAAAACCCCTAAATTTGGTAAAAATCGGCCTTTTTTTGGTAAAAGCAAGGAGAGTATGAAAATCGAGGACAAAAGGCTTGAAAAAAGAGCGTTTTTGAGGCGGAAAATCGGTGGTTGCTCTTTTTGCGCTTGGTAAAAAATAGGCATTTCGTGGTAATGGCAAAACATGTGTTGATAGTAAGAAATACGAAAAGCTAAAGAAAGTGTTTTCTTGGTGGCAAAAATAGTTGGCAAAGTAAGCCGTTAACGAAGTTTTGATTATCGCATGGTAATTAAACAATATTACTCATGTCGGGTGAAATTTTCTTTATTTTTCAGCTTTTGATAGAGACTTTCTGCTATCGAATAGTCAGGATCGCTCTCCTTCGTCCAATAGGAGAAATGCCTATTGTGATTCAATTTGTTCTCGAGTCGTCTAAATGAATTTACCTCGCACACTGCCTCCACTTCCTCGAACATTTGGTTCATGCGTTTGGCGAAGTCGCTTTTCTCTTGACCTTCCCTTATCATGTTGAACGTATATTTCATCATACACCAGACAATATACCATTGCTGCTTCGTCTTGATATAGACCTTGATCCAAAATCTCAGTACCTTCTCCAGCTTATAAGGATCGACCCAATGTACAAAAAGCGGGTCTCCATGTCGCTCGTAGTCGTTTCGCTTGCTAATGATCTCGGTCAGCATCTTGTGCTCAGCCTGGTATTTGAAGAGCTCCTCGAAGTCTTCTTTTGTAAACGCGTGGCGGCTCAGTTCGTGGGCGAACGCCTCAGTCTCTTCTATGCCCAAGCGGTAGCGGTTCGACCATAGCTTGCAGATTTTGTGGACGTTGTATTGGCTCACCGTCTTGTCCAGCAGAATCTGTAGTAGGTTCATGTTGGCTTCTGCCTTTCGGTCGAACAAATCATGACGGTGCTGCTTCTCCACCCGTGCGAGGTGAGCGTCTTGTTGGGTTTCCTCAAACTCCTTTTGGAGGAAGCGGTAGATGATGGCCTCCTCGGGCGCGCTACGTTTCTTCCGCGTGCCACACAAATCCGTGATCCACATCTCTATCTCCTCGGCAATGCTGATCACAAACCGCATGCTCTCCGTCATCCGCTCCACGGCCAGGCTTTTGAGGCCCTCGTAGTCGGCGGGCATCATGCCGGGCTCCTCCTGTGGGTCGCTTGCTCTCACAATCTTCTTAAAGACGGAGGCAGGGCAGGACTCAGCCAAGTCCGTGAGGTTAGTCAGAATCTTCTCCCCAAAGGTCAGAAGCTCCGTAAGCGTGGGGCTTAGTTGGTGCCACAGTTGCTCCATCTGCGCGTCGTAGATATCGTAGAGGGTGACGTAGGCCCTGGCGCGAAAATCCTTGACCTGATTGCGGTAATGCACCAGCCGCGTCCTCAAGATGCAATTGGTGTGGTGGAGAACTTTGAAAAAAGCCCCTGGCTCTCCTGTGTCCCATTGGGTCTCGTCGATGGCCCGTTGCGCCTCCTCGCGCACGTGAATGGTCTCCGTCTCAAAGCGCTGATAGTCTTCGGGGGTGAATGGACGGTAAAATTTCTCACCTGTGTTCGCGTCGAGCGTGAGCAAGTCTTCTTCTAAGGCGATTTTCATGTCGCCAGTAGTAGTCATTATTTTCTTCATGGCTGATTAGATGGTTGTTTTGGTGTTGATAATAATTTATGGGCCAACACTTGCAGCGCTAAGATTCCGCCGCCTGCAAGCGCCAAAAGGATAGGGCAAACACAAAAAGCGCGACTCGGTCGCTGAGGTGCGGACGCCTTGATTAAAAACTCAAAGATAAAACATTTTTTGGAAAAGCAACAGAAACGCGTGGCTTTTTATGGTTTTAATAGGTTAGAAAATGCTGCAAAGGTAAGCACGTACCTTTGCAAGTGAGGGCGCCGAGGGCTCGCCAGACAAGGGTCCTCAGCATTACTTCCCGCGTGACCGCCCCCGCTTTATCCGCTACGATGCCACTTTGAAGGCCGAATGGACTGCGGAAAAGGAGTTGGACCGCCCAAGTACCGCCCAAGTAACGCCCAAGTACCGCCCAAGTAGAAAATTAGTGGCAGTATTGAACGAAAATTTCCTGAACATCCAAATCATCCCAAGCAGATGTGCCAGCATATTCGGCTGGACTTCTTGCTCTAAGCCCAGCCGAGTCTTGCCACTAATACTCCAGCAACCATTTCCACGAAGGGACGATTTCGATACGGTAGCCATCCTTCTCCACGACACTCTCCTCGTCCTTTGTCACGACCACCATTCGCTTGAGGCGCTGGACGGAGGCAAGGCGTATCAGCCCGTCCGTCTCCCGCCTGAAGGTCTCGGCGTCCGCCATCGAATAAGATACTTGTATCGCCAACTCCTCTTCGGGCACCACGAAATCGACCTCGGCATTCTTGCTGTTCCAGAAATAACTCCCATCGCCATATTGCCGACGAAGCGTGATGGCAACGAGATTCTCGAGCAACGAGGTGTTGGCATCGACCAGGAAAAGATGTAGCAAGCCATTGTCCGTGAAATAGTACTTGCGGCGGGACTCCTTGTCTTGCAACTTGCCAAACAGGTTCTCATACGGCAAGATGAGCCAAGTGTCGGTCATGTGGCCCACGTAGTCTATCGTAGCGTCCGTACTGAGCTTCTTTCCCGTGCTGCTCACGATGCTGGCGATACGGCTATACGACAAAGGTTGCTTCACGCTCTCCGCCATCTTGCGAATCATCACGCGCAGGGCATAGTCGTTGCGGATCTTATACCTCGCCACCAAGTCGCCAAAGAAGATCTTGCCAAACAAGTTGCTCATCCACGGACGTGGCTCCTTCATCCCTACGGTCTCCGGCAACCCGCCATGCTGAAAATAGGTGTTTGCCAGGCGCATGATCTCTTTGCCATGCGCGTAAAGTGCATTCTTCGCCTTCACGTCAATGCCACTTGCCTTCAGGTATTCCGTCAAAGAGTATGGATACACCTCGTGTATCATGTATCTGCCGCCGAGCGTAGTAGCTATCTCGCTGCTTAGCATCTTGGCATTGCTGCCCGTGATATAGACTTGGTATTTCTGGTCTGCCAACCTTCGTGCAAACTTCTCCCATCTATCCACCAGTTGTATCTCGTCCAAGAAGAAGATGGGACGACAGTCATACATCTCCTCATAGCAAGTCTTGATCAGATCGAGGTCGCTCAGCTCCAAGGAGTCTATGCGGTCGTCCTCGAAGTTGAAATACAAGATTTCCTCTCGCTTGTGTCCCTGCGCTATCAACTGGGCTATGCGCTGAAACATCAGATAGGACTTGCCAGCATGTCTCAACCCGACAAACACATAGTTTTGCCCCTCCATGAACGCTACGTCCCGGGGGACCAACTTGACCTGAGCCACATAAGCCTGATACTCGGATATGAGGATTTTTATCAAATCTTTTGTCATACTTCTTTACCGTTGAAATAGAACCCTGCTGCAAAGATAAGCATTTTTATCGTTTATAGACGACAAAATTGCGTCTTTTTTATCGTGTATAGACGACAAGATGGCGACGCTATCTGCCCAAGAGAGGGATTTGCAAGCACAAAACACCTACAAAAGACGGCAAAATATCGCCGTTGGCGTGAGAAAACCCGTATTTTGTGTGGAGGTAAGACCCTTCGAGGCTCTTCCCGAATACACAGGGTTGTTTTCTGTTAAATAGTTATGTGTCAGATAGTTATGCTTCGTTTCGCTTGATTTTCATCTTGTTGAGGACATGGGCTCATGGGACGCTGAAAACGAGGGGTTATCCTTGTTTTTGCAGTTCAAATGACTGCCGCAGGGCATATTTTGATTGTCGATGGCGTCAAACGACCCCACAAAGCTAAGCATTTACTTCGGACTGTCTTCACTCCCGCCCCCTGGTTTTTTGAGTTGGAACAGAGCAGGAGGAGGGATCCACTTGATTTGTTAACGAAAGTAAACGTTGTTGTTTGGCCGGAGCGGATACGTGTTCTTTGTTCTGCAAGGGAAGATGTAAGTTGTATGATGCTAGATGTTTACATTGAAAATGTTAAGGTGTTAAATGAATAACGGACAACTCCTCGTAATAACCAAATAACGAAATAACCAAATAACGTTTTTGTTTTTCCACTTCGCCTTCTATTTTCTCAAATGCGATTTATCTGTAAAGTATATTCCGACTATTGTTCGGTATTCACATAGCTTTGCTATGTGCCATTTCTCTGATGATGAAAAAAGTTGGAAAATATTTGTGATTTTATTTGGAGGTATGAAATATTCTTCGTAACTTTGCAGAAGATTTAGCGGCGCTCGGCAATTTGAGAGCAAGCTCTCGTTGCGCTCGCTTGCAAAATCTTTCGATAAGATAGGCTGCACCTCGGCCATCAGAGAACAAGTTCTCATGGCGCTCGTTTTGCACTATCTTTGCACCCGTTAACCGAGACTTGCGGAACAATCCCATAGAGGGCCCGCGACGGGCTTCTCTTACGACAGGGGCGAGGGACAAACAAATAGCGGCGCCGGTCCTAAGCTACCATCGGCAAGGTCTCCATTTTGAACACCTTTAAAC
>OWIJ01001419.1_pt1 | contig 12903 bp, 16 predicted proteins | sample 1732821 | NCBI WGS metagenome assembly OWIJ01 (sample SAMN05065759, study PRJEB22554) | human gut metagenome | biome: ENVO:2100002; feature: ENVO:00000062; material: ENVO:00002003 | host: Homo sapiens | place: USA | reverse complement strand
CGTCGGCAGCGTCAGATGTGTATAAGAGACAGGCTTAGGTCACATGGGTTTTCGCAGGTTTTCTTATCTGCTTCTTGGTATCAGCCAGTTTTTTAAATGCCGTTCTTCCAGGGGATATATTGTTTTGGATGGTGTAAAAAGGGTAGAATTTAATAATATCCTGTTTATATCTTGTCATATCCAGCCTTCAGAAGGCGGCGGCTTTGTTTTTGCACCAAAGGCAGATGGAAAAGACGGGCTGATGAACATTTGTGTAGTCAGCTATGCCAACCGGTTGAAGCTGATCCCACTTCTTTTAAGCGCTATGACAGGCAGAAGAAAACGTTATAAAGGGCTCAGAACCTACGAATGCCGGGAAGTGAGAATACATACAGATGCCTCTTTTCCGGTTCATGTAGACGGAGAAGTATGCGGCAATGTAAATGATATACAGGCTGAATGTATACCACGGAAAGTGCGGATGATGTTCTGATAACGTGGCTCGCCTGATAAAAAGTATTTTATACAGATCAGATGTCCTCTTGGAGTCTTTCCTGTACCTGCCTTTGTGGCCGGTTTTTTGCCAGTCGCACCCGGATTTCATCACCGTACGCACCGCGTACGCCTCAGAAATTTGGGTACAACTGACAAAAAAACTTCTCACAAAATCAGGCACAGAAAGATTCCGGGAGAACATATCAGTTATAAAGGAGACATGAAATAAATGAGGATTGGACAGGGATATGATGTACACAAACTGGTAGAGGGAAGAAAACTGATCCTTGGCGGTGTAGAGATCCCATATGAGAAAGGACTTTTAGGACATTCCGATGCGGATGTCCTTGTTCATGCAGTTATGGATGCTCTGCTGGGAGCAGCAGCCTTAGGGGATATCGGACAGCATTTTCCGGATACAGATCCAGAATATGAAGGCATTTCCAGTATTGAACTGCTGAAAAAAGTAGGAGAACTGTTAGAAGAAAAGGGTTATATAGTGGAAAATATTGATGCCACTGTTATTGCCCAACGCCCTAAATTGTTAAATTACCGTCCGGCAATGGCTGAAAACATTGCAGAGGCTCTTCATTTGGATGTATCCAGAGTCAGCGTAAAAGCTACCACAGAAGAGGGCCTTGGCTTTACAGGGACAGGCGAAGGAATCTCATCCCAGGCAATTACATTATTGACGGAAGTAGCTGATTACTGCTATGATAATAAAATAATAAATGAAGGCTGTGGGGGCTGTGGAGGCTGCTGTGGTCCTCAAAAGTAAAGATTAAGTGATAAAAAGGATAGCATAAATAAATGTGCGTATGAAAAAGCGCGGAAATGAGGAGGAATTATGAAGATTTTTAATACTCTCACAAGAAGAAAAGAAGAATTTGTCCCATTAACACCGGGACAGGTGAAAATGTATGTATGCGGACCTACGGTTTACAATCTGATCCACATTGGAAATGCAAGACCGATGATCGTATTCGATACAGTACGCCGCTATTTTGAGTACAAGGGATATGATGTACAGTATGTATCCAACTTCACTGATGTAGATGACAAGATCATCAAGAAGGCAAATGAAGAAGGCGTAGATGCAGAAGTTATCTCCAAACGCTATATTGAAGAGTGCAAAAAGGATATGGCAGCATTAAATGTAAAGCCTGCTACTGTAAATCCACAGGCAACCCAGGAAATCCAGGGCATGCTCACCATGATCCAGACACTGATCGATAAGGGACATGCTTACGTTGCAGATGACGGAACTGTATATTTTAAGGTAAAATCCTTTAAAGAATACGGCAAATTATCCCATAAGAATTTAGATGAACTTCAGTCCGGCTTCCGTGAATTAAAGGTAAGTGGTGAAGAAGTAAAGGAAGACCCAAACGATTTCGTTCTTTGGAAACCGAAAAAAGAAGGAGAGCCTTACTGGGAGTCTCCATGGTGCCAGGGACGTCCAGGCTGGCATATTGAGTGCTCTGTTATGGCAAAGCATTATCTTGGAGACCAGATCGATATCCATGCAGGCGGCGAAGATCTGATCTTCCCACATCATGAAAATGAGATCGCACAGAGCGAATGTGCAAATGATAAGACCTTTGCAAACTACTGGATGCACAATGGTTTCTTAAATATTGATAATAAGAAGATGTCTAAATCACTGGGCAACTTCTTTACTGTTCGTGATATTGCTGAGAAATATGACCTGCAGGTACTGCGTTTCTTTATGTTAAGCGCACATTACAGAAGCCCGATCAACTTCAGCGCAGAACTGATGGAGGCTTCTAAGAACGGATTAGAGCGTATCATTACGGCAGTAGACCGCTTAAAAGAACTGGATGCAAAGGCAGAAGGTGCTGCTGAGACCTGTGCAGAGCAGGAAAAGATGGTGGAAGTACAGAAGCTGCGTGAAAAATATGAGGCAGCTATGGAGGATGATTTTAACACAGCAGATGCTGTTTCCGCTATTTTCGAGTTGGTAAAACTTGCTAACTCCACAGCAGATGCTTCCAGCACCAAATCCTATATTTCCTGCCTGTTAAAGGAAATCGAACAGTTATGTGGTGTTTTGGGCATAATCACAGAGAGAAAGGCAGAAGTCCTTGACAGCGAGATCGAGGAAATGATCGCAGCAAGACAGCAGGCAAGAAAAGACAGAAACTTTGCTCTTGCAGACGAGATCAGAGGAAAACTTCTGGATATGGGTATTGTCCTAGAAGATACCAGAGAGGGCGTAAAGTGGAAGAGAGCATAACTTTAAAGGCCTTTCTGGAATTTTATAAAAAGACAATGGAAATGGGCCCTGTAGATGCAGGGACCTATTCTCCTTTGGTACTGGCATATATTGGAGATGCAGTTTATGAAGTAATGATCCGTGCCAAAGTAGTGAACAAAGGCAGTATCCAGGTGAACAAGCTTCATAAAAAAAGTGCAGAGCTGGTCAAAGCAGGTACACAGGCTGCCATGATCCATCTTTTAGAAGAAGATCTGACAGCACAGGAACATGCAGTATATAAAAGAGGACGTAATGCTAAATCCTTTACCATGGCAAAACATGCTACTATGGCAGATTACCGTACAGCAACTGGTTTTGAGGCACTGGTTGGCTGGCTGTTCCTTGAAGAACGATTTGAACGTCTTACACAGCTTGTGAGCACAGGGCTTGAAAGAATTGGTGCATTGGAAATGAAAACAGGATCACCAGAACAAAAAGGAGAGTCATAAATGAGATACGAAGAACTGACTATAGAAGGCCGCAATGCCGTATTAGAGGCATTTCGTTCCGGCAAGACCATTGACAAGCTGTTTGTATTAGACGGCTGCCAGGACGGCCCTGTAAGAACCATTGTCAGAGAAGCTAAAAAGTACGATACTATTATCAATTATGTTGCAAAAGAACGCTTGGACCAGATGTCTGAGACAGGAAAACACCAGGGTGTCATTGCCTATGCTGCTGCTTATGAATACGCAGAAGTAGAAGATATGTTAAAGCTGGCAGAAGAAAAGGGAGAACCGCCTTTTTTATTCCTGCTTGACGGGATTGAAGATCCCCACAATCTGGGTGCTATCATCCGTACTGCCAATCTGGCTGGCGCACATGGGGTTATTATTCCAAAGCGTCGTGCAGTAGGCCTGACAGCTACCGTTGCAAAGACATCGGCCGGCGCGTTAAATTATACTCCGGTTGCAAAAGTTACAAACCTGACCGCTACAATGGAAGATTTAAAAAAGAGAGGTCTCTGGTTTGTATGTGCTGATATGGGCGGCGATGTGATGTACAAAATGAACCTTGCCGGTCCTATGGGACTTGTGATCGGAAATGAGGGGGAAGGCGTCAGCAAACTTGTAAAGGAGCACTGCGATATGGTAGCATCCATTCCTATGAAGGGAGATATTGATTCCCTGAATGCTTCTGTTGCAGCAGGTGTGCTGGCTTATGAGATCGTGCGCCAGCGTCTGGCTAAATAAGTAGTACGGATCGCTTTGGTATACGGCAGAATAAGGAGTTGAGCAGTTTTGGAAAGAACAAAAAAGATAACAGCTGCCTTACTGGCAGCAGCAACAGTAATAACATCAGGTCAGGCATTTCTTATGACCGGTCTGGCAGCACAGCAGAATTCCCGGACTACCATTGAAGATACACAGGTGCCTTTGTATAGCAAACCGGCAGGAAGCCATGTGCTGACACCTATTGCTTCCGGTGTGACAGTATATAAAAATGATAAAGCCACTTTGGATGCATCGAATACAGCTTCCGGCTACATTATGGTGAAATATACCGGCAGTGTTGGCAAGATTAAGGTACAAGTATCAAAAAGTGGTTCAGAGACTTACACTTACGATTTAAACAGCAGTGGCACCTATGAGGTATTTCCTTTATCTGAAGGAAATGGCTCCTATCAGGTAAAAGTGTTTGAAAATATCCAGGGAACCCAGTATTCCCAGGCGTTCAGCCAGAGTCTGGATGTAAATATCACAGATACCTTTGGACCGTTTTTATATCCCAATCAGTATGTAAACTTTAATCCTGCCAGTGCGGCTGTGCAGAAGGGAGCAGAACTTTCATCTGGAGTTACAGACCAGATCGGAGTAGTTACCGCCATTTATAATTACGTTATTAACAATCTGACCTATGATACAGCAAAAGCACAGTCTGTACAATCCGGATACCTGCCTAATGTAGATGTGGTCCTTGCGCAGAAAAAGGGCATCTGCTTTGATTATGCGGCTTTGATGACAGCTATGCTGCGGTCTCAGGATATCCCGACCAAGCTGGTAGTAGGATATACAGGAAGCCTTTACCACGCATGGATCAATGTATTCCTGGAAGGTCAGGGATGGGTGGACAATGTGATCTATTTTGATGGTCATGACTGGAAACTGATGGATCCTACATTTGCTTCTTCTGGAAAGCAGAGCAAGGAGATCATGCAGTATATTGGAAATGGTGGCAATTATAAGGCAAAATACAGCTATTAAAAGCTGTAACGAATTACAGGGGGAAATGCAATGGCAGATTTAGAAAAAAAAGATGAGAAGACCAGACAGTGGCGCTCCTATTCCTGCAGCCAGCTGTCTGCGTTCTGCCTGCAGATTTCTCTGCTTCTGGAAGCGGCAGTACCTTTAGATGAGGGATTTTCCATTATGGCAGAGGATGCTGAAGATGAAAATGAAAAGAAAATGCTTCTTTATATGGCAGAGGGGGCAGAACTTGGAGATCCTTGTTTTAAGGTATTGGAAGATACAGGCGTATTTCCGGCCTATGTGGTCCGCATGGCAAAGCTGGGACAGGAAACAGGTACGCTGGATCAGATGATGAAATCTCTTTCTGGTTATTATGAGAAAGAAGACCGTCTGATCAAGACAGTGAAAAATGCTGTGACCTATCCGGCTATGATGATCTTTATGCTTCTTGTGGTCTTATTTGTCCTGTTTGTAAAGGTAATGCCTATTTTTTCAAAGGTCTATGAACAGCTGGGGGCAGAAATGTCACCTGTGGCACAGTCCGCTATCCGGTTGGGTGGGATTTTCAGCGGAGTGGCCCTTGTTTTAGTGGCATTGATCGCAGTGGTGGTTGCGGGAATGAGTATTGCAGCGAAAATGGGTATTCATGTGAACTTTATCCAGAATGTGATCCGCCAGATAAAGAATCGCAGCAAGATTGCCCAGGCCATTGCAAAAAGACGTTTCACAGCTGTTCTTTCCCTGACATTAAGAAGCGGACTGGAATTTGAAAAAGGCATTGAACTGGCAGGCGGGCTGGCTGAAAATGATATGATATCAGAGCAACTGAAAAAATGCTCTGAAAAGCTGGAGCTGGGTGAAAGCTATTATGATGCATTTAAAGAAACGGGGATGTTTTCTGGCTTTTATATCCAGATGATAAAAGTAGGTACCAGAAGCGGCCATCTTGACAGCGTAATGGAAGAGATATCTAATGACTATGAAGAAATAGCGGACACAGCCATTGACAATATGATCGCAAGATTTGAACCCACGATCGTGGCAGTGCTGGCAGTATCTGTAGGTCTGGTGCTTCTTTCTGTTATGCTTCCTTTAGCTGGAGTACTTTCAGCTATCTGATGCATTCTGGCAGACTGGAGGAACCTATGAAAATAAGAGTAAGTAAAGTTAAAGAGGATAAAGGGGAGCTTAGAGGGCTTTTGTTATCCTTTTTGCTACTTTTAGCAGCAGTTGCGGCTTTTGGGACCGGTTCTCTGGGTTTTTTAAACAGAACTGGTGAAAGGAGTCAGGAAACACTGCGTAAAGCCATTGCAAGGGGCTGCGTACAGTGTTATGCCATTGAAGGAAGATATCCGCCAAGTGTGGAATATCTGGAAGAAAATTACGGGGTCCAGATTGACCATGATAAATACAATGTGTTTTATGACGGATTTGCTTCCAATATCATGCCGGAGATTACTGTGATCCTGGCAGAACAGGAGGACGCTGTAAAGTGAAAGAAAAGACACAGACAAAGGGATCGGCCATAAGCGGTCTTTTTACCATGCTTCTGTTTCTTGTATTCGTTTTATGCGCCCTTTTTTCTGTTCTTATGGGAAGCAGGGTGTATGAAAATATCATAAAACGAAGTGATGCCAATTTTTCAGGCACCACTGCAATAAGCTATATAGCGAACAAAATACGTCAGGGTGACAGAGAAAATAGTGTGGATATAATAGAAGTAGACGGTACTTCTGTTTTACAGCTAAAACAGCAGGTTGGGGAAGAAAAATACCACACATGGATCTACTGGAAAGACGGCAGCATCCGGGAACTGTTTACAGATGAGAACAGCGGTCTGGGTCTGGATGACGGCCTTGAGATACTGGAATGCGCCGGTCTTTCTATGGAAAAAGAGAAAAATACCATCACACTGCAGACATTAGGCGAAGGCGCAGCGGGCTTAAAACTTTCATTAAGAAGCGGAGGAAAGGATGCCAATGAGCAGAAATAGAGGGTCTGGTTCCGGACCGTTTTTAATGGAAATGGTGATAGCTGCAGGATTTTTTATGCTTTGCGTGGCAATGTGTCTGTCTGCTTTTGTGCAGGCAGATCGTCTTAGCAAAAACGGACGGGATCTTAATCGCGCAGTTCTGGCAGCTGAAAGTCTGGTAGAAGAGGTAAAGGCGGGAAATACAGAAAATTTTGGTAATTCCGTGCCTGATGACAATTTTCAGAAGATATTTGAAAAATGGAAAACTGGAGATCCGGATGCAAATGCAATGTATCAGTCCATAGAAAGCAGCGAAGATATCCATACATACCAGGTAGTATGGGATAAAGAGTGGAACTGTTATCCTGATACGGGAGAATTGGAAAAAAATGGTAAAAAACTGGCTTATGCCGGAGAGATCATGACAGGCATGAAAGACCAGATGAAAGAGATTGCAGTGGTCATTTTTGATTATGGAACTTCAACTGACCATGGAAGTGAAATTTTTCATATTTTTACAGAACAGTATGTAAAACCGTAGTTTTTTGCCTTTCTTAAAAGAAGAGATATTGAAGTTTATCATAGAAAGCAGGTGTGAGAATGACCGGACAGACAGCTAAATATAAAGTAAATATCGGTCTGACATCACTGATCCTCATTTTTATCATCCTGTGTCTGGCTACCTTTAGTCTGCTGTCTTTAAGCAGTGCCAGAGGAGACCAGAGTCTGGCGGTCAGAAGCGCCAAGGCTGTGACAGAGTATTACCGGGCAGATGCACAGGGGGAAAAATGGTTAAAGCAGGCCGATGCCATTTTGCAGAAAGAAACCATAGGAGTTATGTCCCAGGACGAGATAAAAACCCTGGCCGGGAACGTAGCTTTGGAACTTGGCTGTAATGTGGATGAGAAAACAGGGTACATCAGTACAGACATTTCCATGGAACGAGGACAGGCACTGCACATTGATCTGGCTCTTACAGGGAATGAAAACAGGTACGAAGTAAAGTCCTGGTATGTATATGACAGCGGTAATTATGAGATTGACGATTCTATGCCTGTGTGGGGTGGAAATTAGCCCTTTTGCAGGTCAAAAAGTTTAAAATAAAGAAAAGTGGGAATGATAACGGGAGGAAGAGTAATGGAGGTAATGGAGCTTCTTACACAGGCTGTGGAACAGAATGCAGCGGATATCTTCCTGGTTCCCGGTATGCCTTTTTCTTACAAGATCGGCGGACGTATCATCTGCCAGGGCGAAGAAAAGATAATGCCGGATGAGATGGACCAGATGATAACAAGAATATATGAGATTGCAAAAAACAGGAGCATGGAGCGGATATTAGCCCATGGGGATGATGATTTTTCTTTTGCGATCCCTGGTGTTTCCAGGTTCAGGGCCAATATTTTCAGACAGAGAGGTTCTCTTGCAGCAGTCATCCGTGTAGTACGGTTTGAACTGCCGGATGCAGGCCAGTTAAATCTGCCGGATGTGATCATGGGAATAGCAAAGCTTACCAGAGGCATGGTGCTTGTAACTGGACCTGCAGGAAGCGGTAAAAGCACTACACTTGCATGTATCATTGATGAGATCAATAAAAACCGCAATGCCCATGTTATTACGTTGGAAGATCCTATTGAGTATCTTCACAGGCACAAAAAGAGTGTTGTTACCCAGAGAGAGATCGCAACGGATACGGACAGCTATGTTTCAGGCCTTCGGGCTTCCCTGCGCCAGGCACCGGATGTGATCCTGCTTGGGGAAATGCGTGATCATGAAACTATCAGTATTGCCATGACTGCAGCAGAAACAGGTCATCTGATCCTGTCAACATTGCATACACTGGGAGCAGCCAATACCATTGACCGTGTGATTGATGCATTTCCGCCAAGCCAGCAGCAGCAGATTCGCACCCAGCTTTCCATGGTATTGGATGCAGTGATCTGTCAGCAGCTGGTGCCTGCACTGGACGGTGGGGAACGCCCTGTTTTTGAGATCATGTTCTTAAATAATGCTATCCGGAATATGATACGTGAGTCAAAGACCCACCAGATCGACGGCATTATTTCTACATCCCAGGAAGAGGGGATGGTATCCATGGACAACAGCCTCCTTGCTCTTTACAGACAAAATGTGATCAGCAAGGATACAGCCATTATCTACAGCAGCAATGCAGAACTGATGGAGAAGAAGATGGCAAGAATATAAAAATTGTAAAAATCTGGAAAAACCGGTAAAAATTTGAAACTGCCCCGGAAATTTCTGGAAACTCCTTGCTGGATAGAGTGTGTTTGTTCAGGAAGGAGTTTTTATGAAAACAGATAAAAGAAAGATAGTTATTGTAGGCACGGGAATGGTAGGCATGAGCTATGCATACTGCCTGCTAAACCAGTCAGTGTGTGATGAACTGGTATTGATAGATGTGGATAAAAAACGGGCAGAAGGCGAAGCCATGGATTTAAATCATGGACTTGCATTTGCTGGTTCCAGCATGAAAATCTATGCCGGGGAATATAAGGACTGCCAGGACGCAGATCTGGTGGTCATTGCAGCAGGAGTGGCCCAGAAACAGGGGGAGACCCGCCTGAATCTTTTAAAGAGAAATACCCAGGTGTTCCGTTCTGTTATCGAACCGGTGACAGCTTCTGGATTTAACGGCATATTTCTGGTAGCTACTAATCCAGTGGATATTATGACCCGCATTACATGCACATTGTCTGGTTTTAATCCCCGTCGGGTTTTGGGAAGCGGTACTGCCCTGGATACAGCAAGACTCCGATATCTTTTAGGAGAGTTTTTACAGGTTGATCCCAGAAATATACATGCCTATGTGATGGGAGAGCATGGAGACAGCGAATTTGTTCCCTGGAGCCAGGCATTTCTGGCAACCAAGTCCATTTTAGAACTTGACCGGGAACTGGAATCTTCCCTGACTACCCATTTATTCCGTATTGAAGAAGAGGTGCGCACGGCAGCCTACAAGATCATTGAGGCAAAGAAAGCAACTTACTATGGCATCGGCATGGCACTGACCCGCATTACCAAGGCTATTTTAGGGGATGAGCGCAGCGTTCTTACGGTATCTGCCATGCTCAGAGGCGAATATGACCAAAGGGATGTATTTACCGGTGTTCCTTGTATCCTGAATCAGAACGGGGTACAGAGGATATTGCCGTTGTCATTAACGAAAGAAGAAAAAGAGAAATTTGACGCATCCTGTGATATACTAAGAGAAGGCTACGAAGGTATCTTATAGCACATTTATTTATGAAATTGATCCTGTTGTCCGCCTGCGCGGGCTGGTTCAGGATGAATAGATATACATGAGGAGAAAATGAAAATGAAGGTTTTATTATTAAACGGAAGTCCAAGAAAGAACGGCTGCACCTACACAGCACTGAATGTAGTTGCAGATGCATTAAAGGCAGAAGGAATTGAAACAGAAGTATTCCAGGCCGGTGATCCGGATATGGAAAATGTAAAGGCAGCAGCAGCTAAATTAAAAGAATCTGATGCATTAGTAGTAGGTTCCCCTGTTTACTGGGCATCCCCAAGCGGTCAGATCATCGAATTTATGGACCGTCTGGCATCAGTAGCAGGAAAAGATATGCTCTATAAACCGGCAGCTGCCGTAACTTCCGCCAGAAGGGCCGGAACTACTGCTACTTTAGATGTGCTTACCAAATATTTTTCCTATCACCAGATGCCGGTCGTATCTTCCTGTTACTGGAACATGGTACACGGAAATGCACCAGAAGAAGTAATGAGAGACGAAGAAGGGGTCCAGATCATGCGTGTCCTTGGAAAGAACATGGCATGGCTGTTAAAATGCATCGAAGCAGGAAAGAAAGCTGGTGTGGCTGTTCCAGTGGCAGAGGATAAGGTCAAAACTAATTTTATCCGGTAATCAGATAAAGTATGTAAAATAAAATTGGGAGATGGATCAGAAGCGGTTCATCTCCTTTTTTGATAATCCCAAAATCCCCCTTGCCTAAATGAATATAAAATGCTATAGTAAAACTAAGCTTGATGTTTCTATTAGTTCTAAAGGCATTCGCCATTTTCTTTTGCAAAAAATCTTAGAAATCTTCAATGCTTAAAATCCAACAACAAAGCAGAGAGGATTCCAGGATGATAAAGGCAAAAGGAATCCTCCAAAGAAGTAAGGAGGACAAAATATGGTAAAAAACAGAAGCGTGAAAGAAACAGGGATTATTACAGATGTACCAAATGCAGCGCGGAATTACAAAGACCGTATCTTTCGTATGGTGTTTAGGGAAAAGAAAGCACTTTTAGCATTGTATAATGCTATGAATGAAACGGACTATGAAAATGAGGACGATCTAAAAGTAACCACATTGGAAAGTGCCCTTTATCTAGAAATGAAAAATGACGTTTCATTTGTTTTATATGATGAATTACTGCTATATGAACACCAGTCAACGAAAAATCCTAATCTTCCCCTGCGCAACCTGTTTTATGTATCGGATGTATATTCAGAGCTGACAAAAGACCTGTTCTTGTATGGAAGCGTCCCGGTACAGATCCCGGAGCCGAAATTTGTGGTGTTTTACAATGGTCTGGAAAATATGCAGGAAAGAGAAGTCTTAAAATTGTCCAGCTTATATGCGAAGAAAGCGGAACACATAAGCCTGGAACTGGAAACATTAGTATTAAATGTAAATGTAGGCTATAATAAAATATTAATGGAGCGATGCAGACAATTAAGTGACTATGCCCAGTTTGTAAGCGAAGTCCGGAAACGTCTGAGTAAGAAAATACCACTGTCAGAAGCAGTGAACGAAGCCGTAGAGGACTGCATCCAAAGAGGGATTCTTGCAGAGTTCCTGAGCAAAAACCGTGCGGAGGTGATCAAAGTGAGTATTTATGAATATGACGAAGAAAAAGTAAAGCGGATGTTTAAAGAAGAGTGCATGAAGCTTGGAATGGAGCAGGGCAAACAGCTTGGAATAGAGCAGGGCAAACAGATTGGAATAGAACAAGGAATAGAACAAGCAAGAGTGATTTTTCGTCTGTATATCTCTGGAAAATCAGAAGAAGATATCGCCAGAGAAACTGGTGAAACTATTGAAATGATCCATAAAGTTTTGAAGGGATAATGATCATATATGGATTAATACATAGGGAGATGAACTTGATGTGGTTCATCTCCTAAAAAAATATTATAGTATTTTTTGATTGAAAGACATAATAAAAAAGCAGAAACCTTTGATACCTAAAAGCTTCCACTCTTTCTTAAGCTGCTGACGGGAATCGGACCCGTGACCTCCGCACTACCAATGCGACGCTCTACCGACTGAGCCACAGCAGCTTATTCTGTTTTGGTACGCTCTCGCGAACCTTGTATATATTATCATGACCGCATGGTTTTGTCAACAATAATTTTCAAATTTTTTAAACAATTCACCAACGGCTCTTTCTTGCCTTCTCTTTCTTACCTTCTATCCCCGCCCACACAAACCACTGCTCCCGCAAGTCTCCCCGGCAATCGTGAGCAGCAGTCTGTGCGGCGGCTTCCCAAAAGATTCTAAAAACCGAATCCTCAATCAACTCTTTTCCAAATATCAGAAAATACCGTCATACCCTTCCCGCAGCGTATCACAGGAGCGGCCCAGCTTCTCCAGCTCCTCCGGTGTCAGGGACAGGGGCAGGACCCTCTGTACACCGTTCTGGTTGATAATACAGGGAACGCCGGCAAATACGTCCATCTGACCGTACTCTCCCCGCAGCATGGCGGATACGGTAAGTACGCTGTGCTCATCCCCCAGAATGGCCTTGGTTATTCTGGTAAGGGCCATGCCAATGCCATAATAAGTGGCACTCTTGGCCTCTATGATTTTGTAAGCGGCCGTGCGGACCTCTTCCTCGATTTCATCAAACCGCTGCCGGCATACCGCTTCCCCGTTTTCTCCGCACAGTTCCAGTACTGTCTCTTATACACATCTGACGCTGCCGACGAAGCTAGAAGTGTAGAT